>Ga0315282_10014331_pt1 | contig 11825 bp, 13 predicted proteins | sample YL17G07_20_MG_FD_203693 | JGI IMG/M metagenome (GOLD analysis project Ga0315282, IMG submission 203693) | Sediment microbial communities from Yellowstone Lake, YNP, Wyoming, USA - YL17G07_20 | ecosystem: Environmental > Aquatic > Freshwater > Lake > Sediment | place: USA: Wyoming | collected... | reverse complement strand
CTAAGTTGATAATGTGGATAGAATTTCTTGAACCAGACAAATAAGGCTCCATTTTGGGATGGATTTTTGAGGTTTTGTGGCCAAGATGCAAGCCAGCTTGAGCCATTTCTTCGGTATTAAGATTAAATTTTTCTTTTTCTTTTAATTCTGTCATATCTTTTTATATATCATAATTTAAGACAAGAGGCAAGGGCTACTTGGAGACTTGCCTTAAAATAAGGCTTCTGCTAATATAATTATATATGAAAAAAAATATACACCCACCTTACTATAATAATGCTACAGTAAAATGTGCCTGCGGAAACACCTTTAATGTTGGTTCAACTAAGGAGTTTATTGAAGTTGAAATCTGTTCTAAATGCCATCCATTTTACACTGGCAAAGAAAAAATTATAGATACCATGGGTCAAGTTCAGAAATTCAGAAAAAGAATGGCCAAAAAGGAAGAATTGAAAAAGAAAAAATAAGACACTAATTTCTATACGAATTTTATGCGAATGATATACGAATTTAAGTATTCGCATATAATTCGTGTCTAATTCGCATATTCATTCGCGTGGATATAGAAACTTTTAAGAAAGAATACGAAGATATTTTAACCCAGCTCAGCGACCCTGAGCTTATTTCAAATTGGGATAAATTCGAAAAAATTAATAAAAGAAAGGTTATTTTAGAAAAGATTATCGAAAAAGATAAAGAAATCAATGAAACAAAAAATAAAATTGAAGAAAATAGGGCAATCGTTAGCGCCAGAGAAGATGCAGAACTTGTCTCTCTGGCCGAATCTGAAATATCACAGCTCCAAGAAAGAGAAAAAAACCTAAATAAAGAGTTGGAAGAATTATTAAATCCTAAAAATATAGAAAATACTGAACCTCAATCTGTAATCGTAGAAATAAGGGCAGGAACAGGAGGAGAAGAGGCAACCTTATTTGCCGCTGACCTATTCAAGGCTTACTCAAAATATGCCCAAGCGCAAGATTTGAAACAAAAGACTTTAAATTCTCAACCATCTGAACTTGGTGGTTTTAAAGAGATTATTTTTGAGCTAAGGGGAGGTAACGTTTTTTCAAAAATGAGATATGAAGGAGGAGTTCATCGAGTTCAAAGAATTCCTATTACCGAAAAATCTGGAAGAATCCACACATCCACAGTTTCGGTCGCCGTACTGCCAAAACCTAAAAAAGAAGAATCGAGAATAAAACCAGACGATTTAAAAGTTGATTTTTATCGAGCTTCGGGTCCCGGCGGCCAATATGTAAACAAAAGAGAAACAGCAGTAAGAATTACTCACTTGCCAACAGGTATTGTTGTTACCTCTCAAACAGAAAGAAACCAACTCCAAAACAAAGAAAATGCAATGGCTATTTTAGAAGCTAAAATTTTAGAACAAGGAGAAATAAAAGAAATGGAAAAGCTTGGCGAAAAAAGAAAAACCCAGATAAAATGGGCAAAGAGAGCAGAGAAAATCAGAACTTATAACTTTCCCCAGGATAGAGTTACCGATCATCGTATCAAAAAAAGCTTTCATAATATTAATGTAATTATGGAAGGAAAATTAGATCCAATAATTCAAGCACTAAAAGAAAATGAGAAAAATTTTTAACTCTATTTCTCAAGATCTTTAATATCTTGCTCGTATTGACTGGCAATTTTCATTACCGAATCGCCGTAAAAACGGTATTTTGTATTTGTAGTGCCGGAAAAATAAATCATTGCCGCCTTCCATTCATCGTTGTAGGTCTGCTTTGGGGCACCATAATTAGCTAAATATAAAGCAGCCGCCAAAAAAGCATCTTTAATATTCCAGGGATCTGGAGCCTTACCTGTAATTTCTTTCACTTTGTCTCGATAAAGCATCCAAGTTATGGGAATAAACTGGGCTGGACCCATTGCTCCCCCATATCCTCCGATGCTTGGGATAGGACAAGAAACTGGAGTTTCGTTCCATTTACGGCCTAACTCATTTGTAATAAGAAGAAAATCATCTGTATCGCCTTTGCGACCGGATAGGCCCATTGGTTTCATAACATTATTTATTGAAGCGCCTGTACGAATATTTATTCCGACACCCGTCTCCAAATTGGTGACATAACACTGACCAACATTTTTCCCAATATTTGATTCTTGTGTTAAAACTGCGAGCAAAAAAGCCGGTCTTACACCAGTTATTGACTCAACGTATTTGGCAATATCATAAGCCTGTCCAAAAGTAGGAGCTTCAGGTATACCAACTAATTCAAAAATTCTTGCTCTAATTTCGGCTGCTTTTTTCTCTGTTGCTTCTTTTCCTTCAAGATATTTTTGATACTGTGTTTCAGTCAGTTTTAAAAAATATTCTTGATCTTTTTTTACCGTTTCGTTCTCTTGTTTCTGAAGAGTTTGTATTTTAACCACTTTCTCTAAATCGGTTTTTTCATCATCTAAAGATTGTTTTTGACCTTCCAAATAAAATTTAAGGTTTTTTATTTCTTTTAATAATTCTTGATTTTTAGAATTTAATGCCTCTAAGGAAACTAAATGATCGAAAAAATCGGAAAGTTCTTTCTCTGTAAGCAAAATTTCAATAAGCGATTTTTGATCTTCTTCATAGATTGCTCTTAAAATGCTGGCTAATTTATTTTTTGCATCCTCAATCTTAAAAGATGTCTTTTCAATTGATTTTTCAGTATCAGTAATTTGGATAGTAAGATCTTTTATCATTAGGTTGCTTTGCTGGATTTGAAGATTTAATTTTTCAATCTTTGTCTTTATGATATAAATCTGGTTCTGAAGAGTCTTTTTTTCTTGTTCTGTGCGGTTTAAGTCTTCTTCATATTTTTCAATTTGCCCCTCCAGCTTTTTCAATTCTTCTTCTAATAATTTTCTTTCCTCAAAAGGATCCAAATTCGTCTGATTTGAATCTTCCTGAGCCATAACAATGTTGCTAAATGAATTTTTAGATAAAGAATTATTATTTTTTAAAATGGGTTTTAGAGGATAAATTAAAAATGAGATCAAAATAAATAATAAAAACCCTGCCTTCAACAGGGATTTTAATTGGATATTACCTAAATACATTTTAAAAGCGGCAGAAAGCATATAAATTAGCTTTCTTTTTCCTTTGTATTCACCCCTGCCTCTCCTTCTGACTCTTTTTTTGCTTCTCCTTCTTTCTTTTCTGATACTACCTTTTCCACTTCTTCCACTTTCTCTTCGATCGGTTTTTCTAATTCTTCTTCAACCTTCTCTAAGGGAGCGACTGAGGCAACAATTTCATCTGGGTGATTAAGAATTTTAACATTTTCTGTCATCGATAAATCTTGAATCAAGATAAAATCTTCAAAGGTTTTTATCTTGCCAATATTTACTCTAATTTCATGGGGAAGATTTTGCGGGAACGCTTTCACTCTTACCTCTGAAATATTCTTGATGAAAGTTCCTCCTAATTCTTTTACTGCTGGTGCTTCGCCGTCAAAAACTAAAGGAATTCTAACCTCAATTTCTTCTCTGAGTTTCGGTTGATAAAAATCGACATGAATAAATTTTTCAGTAAGAGGGTCTTTTTGAAAATCATGGATTAAAACGGGAAAAATTTTCTCTCCAATTTCTAAAGAAATAAGGGAACTTTCACCCGCCCCTTTAAAAACCCTTTCAAAATCTTTTAAATTAATCTCTACATTCTGGCTTTCCCTTAACTCTGGCCCATATAGAACACCGGGCAAGATTCCTTCTCCCTTTGTTCTTTTTACTTTTTTACCTAAGTTTTTGCGGATTTTCGCTGATAGATTAAACATAAATATTTTTATCCCGCACCTTGAGAATATCAGGTTTTCGAGCAGAATGCGGGATTTATTTCATTATAAATTCATTGGAATAAAGCCAGTCGTCTTTCCTAAAGTTTTCTTCGATAGAGCAACCGATGCAGGCTGGAATTGCAATTCGGTAAATCCCTTCTCCAAGACTTATATCCTCCAAAAAAAGCTCAAAAGCTTTAGCTCTTCCAGGTAAAATGCAGTCTTTAGCCTTATCGAGATCGTAGCAAGCTCCATACTCATAAGCTGTAAATTTCCTATCTTCCTTATTTTTCTCTAAATAATAGGGATAGCAGGACGAAAAACAAATATTATTTTTAAATCTATTTTCTATAGTTATCTTGGGATTTTCTCCTCGTTTATATTCTGTCTTGTCGGTCTTGATAAAAATATCCTTTGAAGCTTGATATCTGCTCCAAATAAACCAGACAGCGATAGCCATCATCGCCATTATCAAGAAGAAAATTAAGATTTTTATATAGGTCTTCATATTTAAATTTAAGACCTAAATGTTTCTACTTTCGGACAATGAATCTTTTTTCTAATTGCTTCAAGGTTTCCATTACACCCGTGTATTCTAATTCTGACATTGGTAACATTGCCGCCCCAGAAAATCCCTGCCTTCTTATTTCTTCTGCTTTTTTAGAAATATTGTTCCTTACATAATCCCAATATGGTTGGTCAAAACAATCTGCTGGCTCTGTTAATTTACCATTTTTTACAGAAAATGCAAGCGAGCTTACAACCGGAGGCCCATCAAAGAAAGAAATAGGAGAATTTTTCTTTACCGGCATCAAAGGACCATTATGAGAACCTCTCATAAACCCGGCAACATAATGACCGATGGTGTAGGGAGAAAGAATTTCGCCAGTTGCCGGAAAGTCTTTTTGAGTCCTGACCAGCATCACGGGGTCATCTTTTCCAACATATTTTCCCGCAATATTGTGCAATCTTGTCGTTGAAGCCGCCACCACCTGTTCTCCCGAAGCCCGCGACCAAACCGATTCAACAATGTATTTGCCATTATCCCTTAAAAGAGCCGCTAAGTCGTAAGTTTCTTCAGGCGTAACTAATTCAATAATTTTATCAGCTTCGGTGTAGCTTACATCCATTACTACCCATTTAAATCCTTTTTTGACTGTCGGAGCTAAAATTAAACCCGCACAGTGCATCGGATCCGTAAAAGATAAATATAAAGGAAGATTGAAAGCGCCTGGTTCCGTTTTATCAGCCGCAAACATCAAAAAAGGTTCAGCTGGTCTTTCTTCAATTTCCATTTCCGCCACTTGAGGCCCCATTCCCTTAACATTTCCGGAAAAAGCTGTCACCAATAAATCTTGGCCAGCGCCATAAAGACCTTGTGATTTAGCCACTTCCGCACCGGCAAAAAGCGCCTCCCAGCAAAGCTTATGAATGTCTTTATTTCCTTTGCCTTTTTCGTGGGTCGTTAAAATAGCAATATCGTCTCCTGTATAACCAATATAAGAATCTATTATTAATTTCTTACCCTTTTCTTTTATATAATTTTCGACCGTCTCTAAAAGTTTCTGGCTCGGCTTAATGTGTCCGCCAATGGAGCCAATATCCGCTTTAATTATAGAAATTGTAACTTTTGCCATAAATTATGATTATATATTTTTAATTATTAATTTCCCTGACCTTTCTTTAATTATAACAAAAAGAGAAAATTTTAAGTAGCAACCTAAAAAAATTTTTATTCCAAAAACCTAAAAGTAGAAAGCATTTGGTTGAAAATTGATTCCACTTCTCCAGAAACGCTAAAACAGCAAGTATCACATTCCTTACAAACATCTCCTTCACATAGTTCACTTCCTCCAGGAGTACCTCCTTCTAAAGCAAAATTGTAAATTATTTTATCACCACGAATATATACGTCTTCTTCACATCCTCCACAACAACCACTATACCACTGAACTCCTTCAATTCCATTAATGGAAATTACTCTTCTGTATTTCGCATCGAATGTTGGGCCGGAATCAGTTTCACTTATTCCGCCAAGCCATTGATTAAGCTGAAGACTATTTGGGTTATTATAAATATTAATATCAATTCTAATATTATTAGTTGTGTATTGATTTGTTCCAAATTCTACAGTTTTTTCTGGCGAAAGAATCCTTATTTTAGTTAAACGATCAGTAACAGTTTCTTCTCTAATGTTATAATCTTTAGGATACTTAAACTCAAACCCATATTCCTCGTTTCTATAAGTCTTCCAATTGGCGGTTTCATCTTTGACTTTCTCTGGTATTTTTATTTCTAATGGCTGAGAAGATGGAATTTGTTGTAAAGACCACAAAATCCCTCCACCGACAACGGCGGCTAAAACAGCCACAATTAACAAAAACTTCCAGTTAGTTTTTTGTTGAGTTATAAATGGCATATTGTTTTATTAGAAAATTAAACCTTTCTTCTGTTTTTTAAAATTTAAACCCTTTTTAAATCGCTAATTATTTCTTCTAAAATCTTGTTGGTTGAAGTTTTTTTTGCCCAATTTTTGATATAATTTAGATTTGGTTTGGCGATTTTTAAAATAGCTTTTATATCTTCTAATTGTTTAGCTCCCTGGCCCTCTTTGTACCAAATTAACTTGCTTAATACTAAATCTTCGGGAGAAATAAAATTCACTTTTTGCCTGTTAATTCTTTTAACAATGCCTCTTTTAAATTTCTCAAAAGGATATCTCTTTATCCAAAAGTCAACTTTTAGACCGGTCTCCGGATGGATAAAATTAAATTCGCCATCATTTTGAATGGCGTCTTTTATTGCTTTTTGAGAGAGATAAACATTCTTGCTTATCGCAAGCAATTGTTTGGCTAATTGAGAAATATCTTTTTTCTCTATTTTTATAATAATATCAATATCCGCCGTAAAGCGCGGCTTTGCTAAAACCGCAACGGCAAACCCGCCGGTAATAAGGTAAGGAATTCTTAATTTATTTAGAATTTTTACGATTTGAAGCAAAAGGTCTTCCGGCCTTTCTATTTTCATATTTTTGTTTTAATGAATTTAATTTTTTACCAAAGAAATAAAAATCTCCCAAAATTTTGAGTTTTTTTGTCGGCGTCATCGTCCGATAAATATCATCTTGTAATTTTTCCGCTTGGGTTGGACTCATCTTTATAATTTTATTTTACTCAATAAATCTAAAAGTATATGGTATTTGTTCAAACACCTCTAATTCACTAGGAGCTTCATTATAATCACCTCTGCATTCTTCATAGCCGGGCGCTCTCTCTTGCGCGTATCCCAAGCAACCTGTTACGCCCCATGCACCCCAAGAAATTTGATAAATTTTATTATCCTTAAAAAGAAAAATATAAGAAGCGGGCCTTGAGCCGGGTAAATCAACTTTAAATCCTTCATTGCCACCTACAGAGACAGAGATATTTTGTAGCGGTATTTCTAAGTTATGTTCATTAACAAATTTACTTACATAGTCTACCAAAGATAGGCCTTCAGAACCTATAATCTCTATCGAAAATCTACCTTCCCCCATTTCAATTCCCTTGTTAATCTCTTTTATCTTACACAGTTCACACTCATCATACTCTTTAGGATATTTAAACTCAAACCCATATTTTTCATTCCTGTAAATTTTCCAACCCTCGATTTCCTCCTCCAGCGGTCTTTTAAGAGTAACTTCTCCGGTCCCCATATGTACTTTATACCATCCCTTATTTTCTCCCAACTCCGAAATATAATCCCATTTACCATCTTTGGATTTACATACCTCATAGGTATGAACTATATAATACTCGCCTTTTATGTGGATATGGTCAATTTTTATTTCCGGCGTACACCTAATACCGCTATCAGTCCCCTCCACTGTTTTTTCAATTTTGCAGGGTCTCCCAGTAAAAATTTCACATTGTTCAGTAAATGTAGACAACCATTCTTTTACCTCGGGAAACTTCTTCACAAGCTCAATAGCTTCTTCTTCTGAAACTTTTTTTAGTTTTTCGCTTTCAATTTTACTTAGACCCTTTATTCCAGGAAATTGACTGATAGAAACTATTTCTTTTTCAAAATGTATCAAATAACCCAAAACCCCTCCGCCAACGATGGTAGCAAGGATAAATACAATTAAGAGGAATTTCCAATTGGTTTTATTTACCCCGTAGGAAGCTTGCTTTCCTTCGGGGCCTTGAGTAATAAATAGCATATTAATTAATTTATTTTATTCCTTTCTTTTAACTGAAGATTGTTTAGGCATATCTTAATATATAATTATCTACACAAGGAAGTCCTAGTGCAAAAATAATTAATTCCAAACCAATATATAGCTATAACTATTAATAAACAAAACATTATACTGAATATCGTTATTAATGGTATCGCTAAATATAGTATAATTGGATGCCTACCAATTAATAATTTCCTGCTTAAAAAATCAGATATAATCAAACCGATTATAAAAGGAATTATAGGGATAAAATAAATAATTATCATCTCGGCGATACTATTATAGTAGTGAAATGATTTTTGTAGGTTTAATATAATAGGAGTTGAAATAAGCGTTCCAAAAATAACACTTATTAAACCAACGATAGAAGGAATCCTTAGGTTTTTAAACCAACTTCTCTTTTCAGTAACTCCCCTCTCTGTGTCACAAATGCCTTCTCTCTGTAGTTTATAAGTATCGGCTAATAATAAACCAGCTATTCCACCACCAATAACAATAAGAAAAAATAAGTAAAGAAAATATAAAAAAGTAGCTTCTAAGCCATGGGCATAACTACAAATTGGATTTAAACAAATAATTAATCCTAAGATTATTCCCAAATTTATCTTCGATATTTTGTTTAGCATAAGTATCTTTAATTTTAAATTTATTCGGCCTTTTTAACTTTTTATTTCTTTTTCCTTTTTTGTGATTTCGATGGTGGTTTTAATTACCGTATCGGGGTTTAAAGACATTGATTCAATCCCCTCTTCTACTAAAAATTCAGCGAATTCTATAAAGTCAGACGGCGCCTGGCCGCAGATTCCGCAGTATTTTTTCTTCTCCCGGCAGATTTTAATTACCCTTCTGATCATTTCTTTTACTGCTTCATTTCTTTCATCTCCAACTTTTGCCACAATCGCTGAGTCTCTGTCTAATCCCAATACCAATTGCGTCAAATCGTTTGAACCAATAGACATTCCGTCAAAAATCTTCAAAAATTCTCCAGCTAAAACCACATTTGAAGGAATCTCACACATTACAATTACTTTTAAGCCGTCTTCTCCTTTTTTTAATCCATTTTTTGCCATCAAATCCAGCACTTTCTTTCCTTCTTCAACTGTCCGGCAGAAAGGTATCATTGCCCAGATATTCTTCAAACCGAATACTTCTCTCGCCTTTTTCAGCGCCTGAATTTCCATTTCAAAAGCCGGTTTGAATTTCTCATCATAATACCTTGAAGCTCCTCGCCAGCCCATCATTGGATTTGACTCTTCCGGCTCAAAATTATCGCCCCCAATTAAAGATTTGTATTCATTTGTTTTAAAATCGGAAAACCTGACAATTACAGGTTTTGGATAAAAAGCCGCGGCAATTTGAGAAACACCCTCGGCAAGTTTATCAATAAAAAACTGTTTTTTATCTTCGTAGCCAACCGTGATTTCCTCAATTTGCTTGATAATTGTTTTGAATTTTGAATTTGGGATTTGGGATTTGTTTCGGATTTCGGACTCCAACCCACCCACCACCCTCCCGCTTCGCGGGCCCCTCGGATTTAGAATTTCCCTGAATTTATTCAGGGCTAAGGGATGAATCCTGATTTTTTCAGCCAAAACAAATTCAATTCTGGCTAAGCCCACTCCGTCATTTGGTAAAAACGATGTTTTAAAAGCAATATCCGGAGCGCCAATATTCATCATTATTTTTGTCTTTGGTTTTTTGATTTCTTTCAAATTATATCTCTTAATTCTGTAAGAAACTTTACCGGCATAAATCCTACCATCTAAGCCATGAGTGCAGTCAATCGTGATGTTCTCGCCATTTTTTAGAATTTTTGTTCCATTCTGAGTCCCGACAATTGCCGGTATTCCCAGTTCCCTGCTGACAATCGCCGCATGGCACACCTTTGAACCTTCGTCAGTAACAATCGCCGATGCCATCCTAATTAATGGCACCCAGTCAGGATCAGTCATTTTTGTTATTAGAACATCGCCTTTTTGAAACTGAGAAGTCCTTGACATATCTGAAATTATTTTTACTTTTCCCTCGCCTACTTTATTGCCAATAGCAATCCCCCTTAAAATAGGTTTTCCTTTGGTATAAAGTTTGTATTCTTCAAAAACATTCTTTTTCTCTATCACATGAACTGTTTCCGGTCTTGATTGAACGATAAAAAGCTTCCCCGTTTTCCCATCTTTTGCCCATTCAATATCTTGAAAAGATTTATAATGTTCTTCAATTTTACAGGCCCATCGGGCTAAAGTTAAAACTTCTTCATCATTTAAAGAAAATATTAATTGATCTTTCTTGGGAACAACTACTTCCTTCAATCCTCCGTTTTTATCATAGATATATTTTTCCCCTTTTCTGCCTAAGCTTTTGATAATTATTGATTTATATCCCTGTTTTAAAGTCGGTTTGAAAACGTAAAACTCATCAGGCGTAATTTTCCCCTTGACAATCATTTCTCCTATTCCAAAAATTGAGTTAATCAAAACGACATTAGAGAATCCGCTTTCAGTGTCCATTGTAAACATCACTCCAGAAGAAGCCAAATCGGATCTGACCATTTTCTGGACGCCGACAGAAAGGGCAACTTTAAAATGGTCAAATCCTTTTTCTTCCCGGTAAACAATTGCCCTGTCATTGAATAAAGAAGCAATGCATTTTTTAACTGCTGTTAATAGCTCTTTTTCGCCTTTTACGTTTAAATAAGTTTCGTGCTGACCGGCAAAAGATGCTCCGGGCAGGTCTTCGGCTGTAGCCGAAGACCTTACAGCCACATCGGGGTTTTTGCCGTATTTTTTACCCAATTCCCGATAATGCTTAATAATTTCTTTTTTCAAATCTTCGGGAATTTCAGCATTCAGAATAAGATTTCTGGCTTTTCTGCCGACTTCCTGCAATTTTTTAATATTCCTTGAATTTAGTCCCACAAAAAGATCTCTTAATTTTTTATCAAGATTATTTTTCTTTAAATAATGCCAATAAGAAGCGGAGGTTAGAGCAAATCCGTCGGGAACATTAATCCCCTTTTTGCCTAATTGCGAAATCATCTCGCCAAGCGAAGCATTTTTCCCTCCTACCAAACCAATATCTTTTATTGAAATTTCGCTGAATTTTAATATAAGAACCTCTCGCTTCGCTCGAGAACCTTGATTTTCATTAACATTCGAATTTAATTTTTGTGATTTAGTCATAAATGTAATAACATTAAAATTTATCTTATTGTTGAATAGTCTGAATTGATGGCCACCAATAAGGACACTTCATCATTTCAAATGCGCAAAGCATTATTCCTCCGGCAAAAATAGCTACAACAATCACAATAAAAAGATATTTTATATTAGTTTTGCTTGTCCCGTAGGGAGATTTCTCTCCTTCGGGACCTTCTTTTATTAAAAACATATTTATTTAAATTTTAACTGTAATTTTCTCTTTTATTCTTTCTACACTCTCTGGGTTAGCCAAAGTTGATAAATCCCCTAGATCCTCTCCAATAATTAGTTTCTTTAAAATTCTTCTCATAATTTTTCCTGAACGGGTTTTGGGAAGATCTTCAACCAAATAAACTTCTTTTGGTAAAGCGATAGGACCAATTTCTTTTTTAATCTGATCTATAATTTCTTTTTTAATTTCTTCTTCTGATCTCAGATTCTTGTAAACAGCGAATACTATTGCCATCTCCCCTTTAATTTCGTCGGGAATTCCAACTACCGCCGATTCTGAAATTTCCGGATGTTTATTTATAGCTCCTTCCATTTCGCCAGTAGAAATTCTGTGTCCTGCCACTTTTATCACATCATCTACTCTCCCTATAATTCTGACTAAACCATTCTCGTCTTTTA
>Ga0315282_10014330_pt1 | contig 11825 bp, 10 predicted proteins | sample YL17G07_20_MG_FD_203693 | JGI IMG/M metagenome (GOLD analysis project Ga0315282, IMG submission 203693) | Sediment microbial communities from Yellowstone Lake, YNP, Wyoming, USA - YL17G07_20 | ecosystem: Environmental > Aquatic > Freshwater > Lake > Sediment | place: USA: Wyoming | collected... | reverse complement strand
GCAAGTGCCGTGACCTCTGTCCAGATCAAACATATGGGGACTCTTGGAGGAAATCTCTGTAATGCTTCACCCGCTGCAGATTCGGCTCCGCCTCTTCTTGTTTTTGCGGCCAAGGTACGACTGGTGACAGAAGACAACGGCCGGGTACTTCCGCTGGAGGATTTTTTTCTGGGGCCCGGCCAGACTGTTCTCTCTCCAAGAGAGCTTTTGCTGGAAATTCAGCTCCCAGAGGTTCTTCCTCGGACAGGAAGCGCCTTTCTAAAAATGGGACGAGTCTCTGCCGACCTCGCCAAAGTGAGTGTGGCAGTGAAAGTCGTCCGTGAGGGCGAGGTTTGCAAGGACTGCCGCATAGCATTCGGGTCCGTCGCAAAAACACCCCTAAGAACTCCAGAAGCAGAGAAGATTCTGAGGGGGAAGACATTCGACAAAAAGCGATTGGAAGAGGTGAGCAGGCGGAGCTCAGAGGAAATTCAACCGATCAGCGATATCAGATCGACTGCATGGTATCGAAAGGAAATTTGCAGGGTTCTTGTCAGAGATGCGATGAATACAGCTTGGGATAGAGCGTCTGGTTCGTGAGGGTCGGTGGACTGCGATCAGGGGGGTCCAATAAGGAATCGAAAACACGGATCACGATGCAGGATATCCCATCATGTGAGGGACGGGAGAGACCTTAAGGGTTCGGGGTAAATGGAAAAGAAAGGAGCCGAAGCAGATGAGCGTTGATATGAGAGGAAAGTCGTTAGCCAGTCTATATGATTTGACGAAAGAAGAAATTGAGCAAATCCTGAAGACCTCGGAGCTTCTGAAACTGCAGGTCTATCGAGGTCAGGAACACCCGCTTCTGAAGGACAAGACTCTGGCAATGATCTTTGAGAAACCATCGACGAGGACCCGGGTTTCCTTCGAGGTAGGCATGTGGCAACTGGGGGGATATGCACTTTACCTCGGAGCCGGAGATCTCCAGCTAGGCCGAGGAGAGACGATTGGAGACACAGCCCAGGTTCTATCGCGTTATGTGAACGGAATCATGGCTCGTGTCTTTGCTCACCAGACCATTCTTGACCTCGTCAAGTATTCGAGAGTGCCGGTCATCAATGGGCTCTCCGATTACTCTCATCCCTGTCAGGGACTCGCTGACCTCTTTACCGTTTATGAGAAGAAAGGGAGCTTGTCCGGATTAAAGGTTGTTTATGTGGGGGATGGAAATAACGTGGCTCATTCACTCATCTACGGATGCTCCAAGATGGGCATGACCATTGTCCTGGGATGCCCCAAAGGGTACGAGCCCGATTCCCAGGTAGTGGCGAGAGGGAAGGAAGAGGCGAAGCGCAACGGGTGTGAGGTGATTGTGACCAATGATCCGAAAGAAGCTGTGAAGGGCGCCGATGCGATCTATACGGATGTCTGGGCCAGTATGGGAAAAGAGAAAGAAAAGGAAGAACGGGTGAAAATCATGAAGCCCTATCAGGTCAACCGCGACCTCGTGAGACTGGCCAAAGAAGATTATATCTTCATGCATTGTCTGCCAGCCCATCGGGGAGAAGAAGTGACCAACGAGGTGGCTGATTCAAGAAACAGTGTCATTTTTGACCAGGCTGAGAACCGGATGCACACGCAGAAGGCGTTAATGGCACTTACGATGTAAACAAGGGGTCCAGGATTCAAGGGGCCTGGAAGCCAGGGGTTCAAGGGAACTATGGAATGCGAAGTGAGGATTGCGAAGTACAAAATGATGAGGAAACATATCGTCTATAAATCCAGCTCATTCTTCTTTTTTCTCGAACCCTAGAACCCTAGAATCCTCGAACCCTCTATTTTGGAGGTATGGAATTGAAGAAACAAATCCGATTGATAGTGAACGGCGTCGAGAGGGAGCTGTGGGTGGCACCCAATGATCTCTTGCTTAACGTTCTACGGGATCACTTGGGTCTCACGGGAACGAAGTACGGGTGCGGAATTGGAGAATGTTGCTCCTGCACGGTATTGATAGATGGAACGCCTATGCTGGCGTGCCTGATGCTGGCGATTTCCTGCGATGGATGCCAAATTACAACGGTCGAAGGGATTGCTCAACCTGATGGTAAACTCCATCCTCTGCAGGAGTCATTCCTTAACCACGGAGCCATTCAATGCGGATTTTGCACCCCTGGCATGGTTGTCATTGGAAAGGCTTTGTTGGACGAAAACCCTAAACCTTCGGAGAAGGAGGTTCGCGAATACATCCGTGGCAATCTCTGCCGGTGTACGGGTTACACACAAATTGTGAAGGCGATTCTCGATTGCGCTACGAGTCATAAAGACGCAAAGCGCAGAGCGCATAGTGTCACCATATGAACATCGAAGCTTGAAAGGATGGGTTAAGACTTCAGATTTGTTTGTGTATACTCCATGCAGTGTGTTCTAAGTAGGTCTTCGCTCTGCGCTACCTGTCCTCCGAAGCAGTGTTTTGCGTAGGACGGATGCTCTCTGCGCGATGCGGGTCTTGCTGTGTGAAGGGAGAGTAATATGACAAAACGTTTTGACATTTTAATCCAGGGCGGGCTTGTCGTTACAGGTTCGGGGATACGCAGGGCGGATATCGGTATCAGAGGAGAGCAGATCGTCTCGGTTGAGCCCGATCTGCCCAGGGAAGAAGCTGGTCGCGTGATCGACGCCTCAGGGAAATACGTTTTTCCCGGGATTATTGATGTCCATACCCATCCCGTGTACGAGGACGACCTGGGCGGTCTTGCATTTACTGCAGCTCACGGAGGGACTACCTCTCTTATCCATTTCGCCTATGCCAAGCCAGGGATGAAACTAATTGATACGATTAAGAAATTCAAGGATGAGGGGGCACAGAAATCCTACGTTGACTTCGGTATCCACGGAGCCCTGTTTGATCCGGCCTCCCAAATTGAGGAAATTCCAAAGGCCTTCGATCTCGGGGTGACTTCCTTTAAGATGTTTATGACCTATGCCAAGTTGAAATGGATGACGGATGACTATCACCTCACTTGGGCCATGGACGTGATTGGGCAATGTGGTGGGTTGACGATGGTCCATGCAGAGAGTGGTCTGGTGACGGATTACCTTGAGGACCGCTCTTTGCGGAAGAAAGAGGATCAAAAGGTGGTTTTCGTGAAGACGAGGCCGGATTATCTGGAAGCGGAGGCCATTTACCGGGCTGTCACCATTTGTGCGGTCATGGATTGTCCTCTCTACATCGTACACGTCAGCACAGCCAAAGGCGCAGAGGTTGTGGCACAGAAGCGCTCGGAAGGTCTCTTGGTCTATGGTGAGACCTGCCCTCAATACCTCAGCCTAACTGACGCGGATCTTCAGAGGTTGGGCCCCCTGGCAAAGATCGGGCCCCCGCTCAGGACAGACATGGATCGTTTCGCCCTCTGGAAGGGGGTCGCCCAGGGTTACATTGATGTGATTGCAAGCGACCACGCACCCAAGGATAAGAAGCTGAATGATCCATTCTTTGAGGCCCCTTTTGGATCGCCGCAGGCTGAGACCATGCTAACAATCGCCTATGATGAAGGGGTGAACAAGGGAAGAATTCATCCCTGCAGACTCGTTCAGGTTATGTCCGAGAATCCTGCCAAGATTTTCGGACTCTATCCGAAAAAGGGTGCTTTGGAAAAGGGGTCAGATGCAGATCTCGTCCTTTTCGACCCGAGCGAGACGGTGACAATTCAGTCTCAGAGCCAACATTCAGGTGTTCACTATACTGTCTACGAGGGAAGGAAGTGTCTGGGAAAACCGGTTTTGACGATGCAGCGTGGGAAGGTCATCGTTGAAAATGGAGAGATGAAAGCAAAACCAGGGGAAGGGAAATTTCTTCCTACTAAAATCACAAAAGCAAAATGCTAGATCTTTCACCACAGAGACACGGAGGGCACAGAGTGAAACCATGGAGACGTGAGACGAATTGTTTCCTCCAATCGGGAGGTGCCGATTGGAGGAAACGCTCTTTTTTAAGATTTTATTTCGCGCCCTCTGCGCCTTTGCGGTGAGGACCGGGTTTGAAATTGCAGATGAAGGAGGGAAACATGGGAAGTCTAAAGGGAAAGGATATCCTTCACGCAAATCAGTTTTCGAAGAAGGATATAGAAGCCGTGATGAAGGTTGCCTCGGAGTTCGAAAAGGAGCTCAAGAAGAAGGGTGTCATCCCATTGATGAAGGGTAAACTGCTGGCGACGCTGTTCTTCGAACCGAGTACACGGACCCGGTTGTCTTTTGAGGCGGCTATGCAGCGACTCGGAGGAGGGGTGATTGCCCTGGGGCCAGTGGAGGGTTCCTCCGTATCAAAGGGCGAGAGCCTTGCCGACACGTGCCGAACGGTCGCCCAGTATACGGATGTGATTGCTATCCGCCATCCGAAAACAGGGTCTGCCAAGGAGGCTGCCGATGCAGTCGACATCCCGGTGATCAACGGGGGTGATGGAACAGGACAGCACCCAACGCAGGCCCTCCTTGACGTTTATACGATCCAGAAAGAAATGAAGACGGTCAAGAACCTGACCGTTGCCATGGTCGGAGATCTTAAGTATGGACGGACGGTCCACACCTTGGTGGAACTCCTCACACTTTTCAACTGCAAGTTCTACTTCGTTTCGCCGGGGGCGCTTCGAATGCCGGAAGAGATTACCTCACACGTGAGACAACAAGGGGCTAGTGTCGAGGAGACGGAGGATCTCAGGAAAGCAGCTCTGGAGAGCGACGTCATTTATATGACCCGAATTCAGAAGGAACGATTTCAAGATTTGGCGGAGTATGAAAAGGTCAAAGGGAGCTATATCATCGATGCTGCTTTTCTGAAGAATCTCGGGAAGGATGTTACGATCCTCCATCCCCTCCCACGGGTCAACGAGATCAATCCCGACGTAGACAGTTATCCGGGGGCGGCCTATTTTCGACAGATGCGAAACGGGGTCTTCATCCGCATGGCCCTGCTCGCCATGGTAATGGGGAAAAAATAATTTTCCTTGACTTTTAACATGGGATTTGTGTAAAAGGAGAAACATGATACTCCAACTTCAGGAAATCGAGAAACGGGTGTGGGAGGAAGAAAAACTCTTCCTCATGAAGCAGGTGGGGATTCTCCTGATCAAGAATAATGCTATCAAGTTCAGCGACTATATTCTCGCTTCAGGTAAGAAAAGCCCTTACTACATCGACTTGCGGCAGACCATCTCCAGTCCCATTACCATGGACTGGATTGCGAATGCCTTCACACGGATTATCCTGAATGAGATCGGAAGGGATAGAATCGACAAGATTCTGGGAGTTCCGACTGCGGGCGTTCCCTTTGCCACGGTGGTCAGTCAAAAGTTGAGCCTACCGCTCATCTACTATCGCCAGGCTCGAAAAGAACACGGCGTCAGGAAAAAGGTCGAGGGCACGCTGGAAAGGAACGACCGCGTTCTCATAGTGGATGATCTGATTACGACGGGTGAGAGTGTCATTGAGGCTGCGGAGGTTGTGAGAGATCAGGGCGGCGTCGTGAATGAGTTAGTTGTCCTTCTCGATCGGGAGCAAGGGGGTCAGCATAGGCTTCGGTCGTCCCGAATCGAGCCCCACGTCCTCTTTAAGATTTCAGATGCCATGACATGGTTACACCAAGTAGGTCTCATCAGCGATGAGATTTATCAAATGGTGAGGCAATATATCGAGGAAGAAAGCCAGTCGAACCAACCGTCCTCCTAAAGGATCCCTTTCTTTTAAGGATGGACTTCCAACTCTGGTGTCGCAAGGAAAAGAGTCTAGAACTGCCGAATTTCCAAGTGACCCCCTACAGATTCAATCCGGATCTCTTTGACCTCAATAGAAAATAGGAGGCGATTGTGAAGCAAAAAGTTGGGACCAGCTGCGCGCAGTGCGGGATCAGCAAGAAAGTCTGCGAGTTCAAGCAGGGAAAAGGGCCTCCATGGTGTCCTACAAGGAACGAAGGACGGTTTCTCAAGGGGTGTCTCACAGAGTACGATAAACCCTCAGTCAGGGAATTTGCGAGAATTGCTTCTGTCCAAGAGGGCTCCTGCTATGCAGACCGTCATGCCCATCCCTTCGTGTTTCGACCCACCAAGACTCGCCTGGAGGAGCTCATCGAATTTTCCCGAAGAATGGGATATCAGAAGCTTGGGATCGCTTTTTGTGCGGGACTTGCCGACGAAGCTTTTCTTCTCTCTCGAATTTTGGAAGGACACGGATTTGAGATTGTTGGGACCGCCTGCAAGGTCGGAGGGGTTCCGAAAGAAAGGATCGGGGTGAAGGAAGGGGAGAAGGTGCGAATTGGACAGTTCGAGACCATGTGCAATCCCATTGCTCAAGCAAAGTTCCTCAATCGAGCGAAAACGGACTTCAATATCCTCCTGGGGCTCTGTATCGGCCATGACTCGCTTTTCTTGAAATATGTCCGTGGTCTCACAACAGTCTTCGCCGTCAAAGACAGAGTCACCGGGCATAATCCTTTAGCCGTGCTCTACACTTCGGGAACATACTATGAACGGTTGCTCAAAGGAGACCGTCGCCACTTGTTGAAGAACAAGAAAGCAACACCCAAAAGGGCGGAATTGACCGGCAATGTGCCCCGCAAGCCCGGTCTTCTAGACGGGGCCAAGGGGGACAGTGAGAAAAGATAATTCGTCTCCGGGAAGCCACGCCCTCTGGGCGGAGAGCTTCAGCATTTCAGTTGTGACTGGTTCTAGAAGGGATGGTTTTGATCCCGGGATGACGAAAAATGAAACGGGAAAATCGTATGTCCTGAAGGAGAAATCACTATGGCCGTGGAAAAGCACTGGAGCAAAGGCTACATCGTAAGGTCAAGACTGTTGGCCCTTTGCCTAATGCTCCTCATCTTAGCAGCGGGGGTCTCTGTATGCCTGGGACAAGACGATGTCCCAAGGATCATTAAGCGCGTTGAACCTTCTACGGTGGTCATCATCATTTACGATAAGGAAGGAAGGTTAAAGGGGCAGGGGACGGGTTTCTTTATCAACAAAGAAGGTGACGTGATCACCAACTTTCATGTGATTCAAAGTGCAGACCGTGCAGAAGTAAGGACAAGTGATGGAAAGAGTTACCCTGTCACCAGGGTGTTGGACGATGATCGCATGGGTGACCTGATCCGAATCTCAACAGACACTTTTGGGAATCTAACAGCCCCGCTCCCAGTCGTGGGCTCTTTCCCAGAAGTTGGAACACACGTGATTGTTATCGGAACCCCTCTCGGCCTTGAGAAGACAGTTTCCGATGGGATTGTGTCTGCGGTCCGGGAGATTCCAGGATTTGGAAAGATTATCCAACTGACGGCACCGATTTCACCCGGCTCCAGTGGGAGCCCTGTCCTCAATATGAAGGGTGAAGTCATAGGGATCATCAGTTTCTTTGTCGCGCCGGGTCAGAATCTCAATTTTGCCATTCCCGGGGAGAGGATTTTGAGGCTCACACCAGGAGAAGGAAGGAGTCTCTCCGAATGGAGCCTTCTCAGAAAGGAGCAGAGAATTTCCCAGGCTGAGGAGTTCTATGCGATGGGCCTTCAGCAACTTCTACTCGAAGACTGGGAAAGGGCACTTGCCTTTTTCACAGAATCGGCGAACCGGGATCCTGATAATGCAAACACCTATTTCCAGATAGGATACTGTAAGGTCAAGCTTGAACAGTATCTCGAAGCGGTGAATTTCTACAAACAGGTCATCCGAATGAAACCGAGGGATGAAGAGGCTTATGCTAACCTTTGTGGGGCCTATAATATGCTGGGAAACTTTAAGGAAGCGATTGAATCGTGTCAACAGGCCATTCAGATCAGATGGGATTTAGCAGGGGCCCATAATAATCTTGCCTGGTCCTATCACAAATTGGGTCGTTACGCAGAGGCCATGGAGTCTTGTCAACAGGCAATCAAAATCAAGCCGGACTATGCTCTTGCTCATTTTAATCTCGGGAATAATTACCAGGCCCTTGGACGGTACTCGGAGGCTATCGAATCGTATAAACAGGCTATCCGCTTCAACCCAGACCATGCCGAGAGCCATCTCAATCTCGGTGCCGCCTATCATCAGACGGGACAATACGAGGAAGCAGCGGAATCCTACAAGCAGGCAATTCGAATAAAGCCTGATCTTGTTGAGGCTCACCTTGACCTTGGAATGAGTTACCTGAGACTCGGAGATCGTGGGTCTGCTTTGGAAGAATACAAGATCTTGCTGAAGTTGAACAAGGAGGTCGCCAACAAATTGTTCAATCTCATTTATGAATGAACAGTGAAGCTCCCCGCCCACAGGGCGGGGCTTCCGGGAAATGTAGCTATGATTACAGGGTAGGCTTTCTTCCCCGCCTGCCTGCCTACCGCAAGCAGGCAAGACGGGGCATCCAGCCGACTTGCCCGTGACCCCAAAGGTTAGTCGCCCGTGTTGAGAGAGGAGGGTGAAATGAATGAAAGAAGGATAAGTGTGGTTCTGGCTGGGTTACTGATTTCTGCCTTTCTGGGGTGCGTTGCAGGGTGGAGCCCAGAAGATAGGACCCCCAGGATGACAAAGGAAGCGCTGAAACTGCTCCTGGGTGGCCCAGGAGTCGTGGTCGTAGATGTTCGCGTTCCGGAAGAGTGGAAAAAGAGCGATAGACAGATACAGGGCGCGAACCATGAGGATCCTGAAAAGGACATTATGAAGTGGGCGGATAAGTATCCACGAGACAAGATGCTCGTCTTCTACTGCTCCTGACCGAATGAAGAGACGGCAATTTATGGGCATGGGATTTACAAAGGTTTTTGCACTCAAGGGGGGTTGGAACGAGTGGGTGAAAGCTGGGTTTCCCACCGACCGCAAATAGGTCCGGCCCTGTCTATCACATCCGTCCATTTCTCTGCTCAATTGAGTTGCTAAGGAAATGATGGTGCTCACTGAAGGGACTGTCTCGTCGCGTAACCGTTTATCTCCTTTTGCTGCCTTACAACATCGTGATTTCCGTCTGCTCTGGACAGGGCAACTCATTTCACAAGCAGGGAGCCAGATGCAGGTTGTCACTATCAACTGGCACATCTATGTCCTCACCGGTTCCCCGGTCGCCCTGGGTTTGGTAAGTTTGAGCCGTTTTGTGCCTATCGTCGTTTTTTCCCTCATTGGCGGTGTCTTTGCGGATACGTACGATCGGAAACGCATTCTTCTCTTTACCCAAAGTGCGATGATGATATTCGCAGCCATCCTGGGTCTGCTGACGTACTCAGGAAGGATCTCCGTCGGCCTCATTTATGCGCTTTCCGCCCTTAGTGCAGCGGCAATGGCCTTTGATGGGCCTGCACGTCAGGCCCTGCCTCCTAACCTCGTACCCCCTGAACATCTCACGAACGCGTTGAGCCTGAATAACATCATGCGGCAAACCGCAACCATCCTCGGGCCCGGTCTTGTTGGATTCGTGATTGCGTGGCACGGAGTGGGAGCTGTCTATTGGATCAATGCCGTATCCTTTTTGGCTGTGCTCATCGCCCTTGTGCTCATGAAAGTGCCCACCCAACAACATCTGGGAGCCACCCGCTTCACCCTGCCTGCCGTAGCCGAGGGGATCCGATTTGTCTGGCGTTCTCAGATTCTTCTATCAACGACACTCCTCGATTTCTTTGGCTCCTTTTTCTCGTCTGCCTCGGCCCTTTTGCCCATTTTTGCCGAAGAGATTTTGCGGGTGGGACCTCAGGGTCTGGGAGTCTTGTATGCGGCAGAGTCGGCGGGTGCAGTCGTTGCCGGTGTGGGGATATCCTTGGCTGGGAATGTCAGGAGAAAAGGCCCGCTCGTTCTATGGGCCCTAGCGTTCTATGGCGCCGCAACAGTGCTGTACGGAGCCTCGAGTTGGTTCGTTTTTTCAGTCTTGTTCCTCGCGCTTGTCGGTGCTGCTGACACGTTCAGTACGATATTACGAAATACGATCCGTCAAGTAGTGACACCGGATTATCTGCGTGGGCGGATGGGTTCGGTGAATATGCTCTTCGCCCGGGGTGGTCCCCAACTCGGCAATTTGGAGGCGGGTATCCTGGCAGGCCTGATCGGCGCACCTCTCTCTGTAGTGACTGGAGGTATTGCAACCGTGGTTCTCGTTGCTCTGGTGGCATACTTCGTTCCACAGTTACGAAGCTATCAGGATTAACTGTCGAGGGCTGGAAGGTGCCTCCGGAATCAGGCCGAAGAGTGCTTACAAGAGGTGTTCTGGGAGACTTGACAAGAGGTACCACGGGAAGGTTACGTCGTGTCCACTGGGAGCGGGACAGGATAGTCCCCTGTGAAGCAGGCATAGCAGAAATTGTTCGGAGCCCACTCAACACATCGCCGCAGTCCTTCCATGCTGAGATAAGACAAAGAACTGGCAGCGATGTATTTTTGGATCTCTTTCACGCTATGAGAAGAGGCGATTAGTTCTGATTTGACCGGTGTGTCAATTCCAAAGAAACATGGATCTGTGATCGGCGGACAGCTAATCCGGACATGAACCTCCTTGGCTCCGGCATTTTTGAACATCTTATTGATTTTTCGGCTGGTTGTCGCCCTGACGATCGAATCATCCACCGCAACGATCCTATTCCCCTGCAACAGTTCCCTCACAGGGTTCAATTTAATCTTTACACCAAAGTGACGAATCGACTGCTGTGGTTCAATGAAGGTTCGTCCCACGTAATGATTCCGTATCATTCCAAGCTCGAGCGGAATCCGCGACGCCTGGGCGTAGCCGATGGATGCTGGAAAGCCAGAGTCCGGAATGGGGACTACCATGTCTGCATCAGCGGGTGACTCCTTGGCAAGTTCAGCCCCTAACGCTCTCCTGACCTCATAGACATTTCGGCCGAAAATGACACTGTCCGGCCGGGCGAAATAGATGAATTCGAAGATACAGTGGGCATGTTTGGTCTGAGGAAAAGGTTTATAGGACTCCATCCCTCCATCGTGAAAGACGATGATTTCACCAGGTTCGATCTCTCGGACGAATTCGGCATTGATGAGATCCAAGGCGCACGTTTCTGAGGCGATAACAGGTGAATCCTTGAGAGCCCCTAAGACCAAGGGTCGGAACCCTTTAGGGTCTCTTGCAGCCACCAGCTCTTTGTCGGTGAGAAAGACCAACGAATACGAACCTTCGACTTGCTGTAGGGCATGGATCGTTCTCTCAATGAAGGTCTTTGCCTTTGATCGGGCAATGAGGTGAATGATGACCTCTGTGTCCGAGGTTGACTGAAAGATTGAACCCTCAGACTCTAACTGGCTTCGGATTAAGGAGGCATTGATGAGATTGCCATTATGAGCGACCGACATGCTTCCCCTAGCATAATCCACGGCAAAGGGCTGAGCGTTTCGAATGTCGCTTGAGCCGGCAGTTGAATACCGGACGTGGCCGATCGCATTTCTTCCGGGAAGCTTCTTTAATGTGTCCTGTGTGAAAATCTCTGCAACGAGCCCCATCTGCCGATAGTGGTAAAGTTGAGCACCGTCAGAAGATACGATGCCCGCACTCTCCTGTCCGCGATGTTGGAGAGCATAGAGACCAAGATAGGCGAGATTGGCTGCCTCCGAATGATTGTAGATCCCAAAGATACCGCACATGGTTTTAGCCCTTCGTCGAAGAAACGTATAGCGCAAAGAGCATTGCGCATAGCGAACGAATGAAGCGGATCATCAAACCTGCTGTCAATCTTGAATCCCTGTTATCCACGGAAATCGATTCATCCCAAAAGGTTACTGTTGATGCGAATGAAGTGAAACGCTTTCCGCCATGCGCTATGCGCTCTGCTTTTTGTAGCCGTTCGGATGTTTTTTGTGCCATTCCCAGGCTGTCTGGATGATGGTCGTCAACGCCGG
>Ga0315282_10014329_pt1 | contig 11825 bp, 27 predicted proteins | sample YL17G07_20_MG_FD_203693 | JGI IMG/M metagenome (GOLD analysis project Ga0315282, IMG submission 203693) | Sediment microbial communities from Yellowstone Lake, YNP, Wyoming, USA - YL17G07_20 | ecosystem: Environmental > Aquatic > Freshwater > Lake > Sediment | place: USA: Wyoming | collected... | reverse complement strand
GTTTTTCTCCTATGGGTTCTACGATTTTAGTAGTAGGTTTCTGGCTTATAGCGTTTATGAATTCTTCCATTGTTATGACGTGTCCGTGTTCGGTTGCGATGTGCCAAACTATGCGGATGAGGGCGTTACGGTTTTGTATGTAGCCTAGAGCCTTGAAGATGTTGATGTGAGTTTCTAAGTCAGTCATGTTCTTTGCCTTCTTCTTTCATTTCTTTGAGTGCTTCAACGAGAGCCTTCAGTTGAATTGGGTCTAAGGTTATTTTGATTTCAACTTCTATCTTCATGCTTCTTCACCTAGCTTACATTGTTCTCTGCTACAAATTGAAGCATCATACTTCGCTGGCTTGAAGAATCTGCAATAGTGTTGATATTTGCACTTCATGCTTCCTCGCCTTCCTCTTCCTCTTCAAAAACAACGTCTTCTAATTCGGCTATTCGTTTTTCATGGTCTTTCAGCTTTCTTTGAATGTCTTTAATAATAGCTTCGTCTTCGGGCATGAGAACAGCTCCTTAGATGGGTTCGGCTTTTTTGAATGTTTTATTGCAGTCTTCGCAATGGTATAGGTGGATGCGGAACACGTTTTTTAGGATTCCGCCTTTTAGTATCCAGCTTTTCTTTTCTGTTACGTCTTTGCTCATACATTTTGGACATACGACCATATTTCCTTCTAGTGTGGGCATTTTGTTTTTTCCTTCCCTTTTCTTTTTATGGGCGAATGTAGATTGTGATGTAGATGGGTATTTAAGGTTAATCCACATGTTTATGTAGATTGTTGAATGTAGATTTCGGCGAATTTGATGCCTTTCTTTTCTGCAAACTCTCTTACGACTTCAACGATTTCGTGGAATTGTTTGGCTTTACGGAATTTTTCTCCGTAGATTTTATCTAGCATAATTTCTTTGAGGATGTCGGTTCTGATGGCAAAAGAAAAAGGAGACTTAGGCATTATGTTATTTCCTCTTGTTCTGTTTCGCTAATGTCTATGGCTGTTGTTGGTGTTGGAGTTTTGCCGCCTTTAAAACATTGTAGGCATTGTTGGAGTGTTTTCCAAAAGCCCGCATCCATGCAGTAGATAAGTTTTGTTCCAACGGGAAATTCTTTGAGTTTATCGGTTGCTTGTCTGACATACACAGTTCCGTCTTTTAAGTGGGAGCATTTTGGAGGTTCTGTTTCCTCTTGTTCTTCGGGTTCTTGATATGGCTTTTCTTCTTGTTCTCGTTCTCTTTTCTCTTTACCCCATTCTTTCCTTTTCCAGCATGTTTGGCAACTTGGAAGTGGAATCGCTGTGGGTTTTTTGTATTTCTTAGGATTGTCGCAATAAACGAATTGAACGCCTAGTTTATGGTCTATGTAGCCTTTTCCGCAAAAATTGCATTGAGGAAGGGGAAGTTCTGTTACTTCGTAGTATTCTTCTTTTAGTTTTTCCATTGCTTTTTGTTTTTCGGGGTTCTGGGGTTCTCCTAGAGGAACGTCACTTGTTATCGGTTGAGGTTGCTGTTCTAAAGATTGGAGTTTCTGAAATGCTAATTTTAGAGCATCATTAACATCTTTGCATTTATTTTTTTTCATGAAAGCCTTAACGGTTGTTTCTACATCAGGCTCTATTTTAGGTCGCATTTTGCGGTTTCTCCTTTGCCTTCAATTTTTTATATTCTTCCGCTATCTTGTCCAAGAAATGAGCAACTAGAGCACCGAGAACAACGCCGAGCCAAAATATGAGCCACATGACGGTTTCTATTGGAATGACAACACCAATATCGGTCATTGCGATTTCTCCATGCTTTCTTTCAATTCCTTAGCTTCTTTGATGTAGTCGGATGCTTCGGGCAATGCTGATGCTTTTTCCTTTTGCTTTTTGATTTTATGAATCCATTGAAAGAGGGTTGCGTTAGGCACTCCTGTAACTTCTGATATTTCTCTTAGGCTCATGCCTTTTAAGTGGTATTGATAGACAGTTTCCAAATATGCTTTACTTGCTTGTTGTTGTTGTTCCAATGCTAGTTGCTTCGTTTTAAAGAAGTCTTCCAGCTTTCGTTGAAATGTGGCTAATGGGTCTAACACATATCTCCTTTTTGGCATACTATCACCACTTAATAACAATACGTAACTGTTTATATGTCTTACTGTATAGAGCCACTCAAAAAATTCCGTGCAACGCCATAAAAAATCTGTGTACACGAAATTGACGGAGTTGTGTACACGTGTACCTAACTTTTTCCGCTCTGTGTACATAAGCCTATTGCGTCTCACGTTTCGCAAAACAAGCCAGAAATGAGCTTAATCGTGTACACGGCTGTGTACATGAAAAGGAGTGTTAGTATGGTGTTAGTGCTTGTTCTAACAATTACCATTGTTTTAAGCTACTTGTTGTATTCGAGAAAGCAATAAACTAACAATGGCATGGTAATTTAATGGTAATCCTAGAAAAGAGTGCTAACATCTTTCTGGTTCTGTTTCAAGTTCCATGTTACAATAAAAATTAAGCGACACAAAAAATTTAAGGCAAGACGCATCCACAACAACACATTAAGGATTCCCTTGCGGGAAGACATTAGGGAATTATCCAAGTATTTTGTGGATGTTAGTCTTGCCAGTAACTACTACTACTTTTAATTATTTAAGCCTTATCCTTCCTCAAATCTCTTTTCCAAACGCTATCAAATTCCATGCATGTTTCTTAGTCTTTTGATGCTTGTGATAATTCCATACCCAACACTTGCATATCGGACAGTATTGATATATCTTAACTACTCTCACGGTTTCGCTTCCTTCCTAGTGAAAATTCTAAGTATATAGCAATCCCATTCTTCCTTTTTTTCGCATGATTGACATGGTGTTCCACAACTCTGATTCTCATTCCAACAACCTTTGCAATATGGTGGATTTTCATCCTCTCTAACAACAACAATTTCTTTCATGCTTTCACCTTCCCTTGCAGTATTTGAGCCAGTATTCATAATCTCTATTGCAGTCAGAACAACCCTTCAAGTAAACATCGCATTTTTGCCATTCGGGACATCTTTTCATGCTTTCACCCCCTTATATGAATTTGAATTTAACCGCACATTTCCGACAATAGTGATATGTTTTAGCTCCATGTCTGCTTACGATTACATCGCCAATTTTGAAAGCACAGCCACACTCTCTACACGGTTTAACTAAGCCTCTACCTCTAAGAACTTTATGAATGAATGGAGTTAGAACAAACACTTTAACAGTCATGTTGGTTTCGCTTCCTTCTTTTCTAGGATTTCCTTAATGAATTTTCCTAGCTTTATCATGGCTTCAGCAGTGGCTCTATCAATTATTTCTAATTTTTCCTCAAGAGTTAATTCCTTCATGGTTGAGCTTCTCCTCTGTGTCGTGTGTAGTGTTTACATGGAAGGTCTTTATGGATATTATCCAAGCTGATGTAAACTCTAAGCATTGAGCAAAACCTAGTTTTACGGTTGAAATTAAAACAAGCAACACATCTAACCATGGCTTTCACGCTTCCTTCTTCATTGTTTTCTTATGCTCAACTGCACTACGCAAAATCATTTCCATAATTTCTTTAACGACACGTTTATCATGCTCAAGCCTTTCAGGTGTCCACACTTCCCGAGAACCATCATCATAATAAACAATGAACTTAGTCCATTTTCTTGTCATGCTCTCACGCTTCTACTTTCAATATTGGCATAAACTTTAAACCCCAACTCTGAACCACAGCTTGCGGAGGCTTCCCATAGCTTTCTTCTAAAGCCTTAACTGTCCATCCCCCCAACTCTGCAACAACTCCATAATTCCACTCTGTCAATCTTAGCATATGTTGAGCGAACATGTGTCTCCAAAAGTGGTTAGTCATTCGGATATGAGGCTCAAGTTCAGGAGCAAAAAGCCTTAGTGCTTCACGGTTAAGGTCGCCCATCTCATCATTGGTTTTAGTGAAGATTGCTCCTTCTTTTCGGTTTCCAATTATGGTTTTCAAGTCTTTCAGAAGTTCTAGGTCTAAGTGTTTTGTCCATTTCTTGCCTTCTGGATGTATGTCCCTTCTAGCCTTGTCGAACACGGTTATTTCGGCATGGTCACTAAATTCTTGGATGTTTTCCATTCCGTTAGGCAATTTTATCGTGGCTTTTAACGTTGCAGTTATGCGAGTTGCAGTTTTAAACATGAACTTGTCAATCACATAAGCCTCGAAGTCTCGTTCTTTCAGCCATCTCAACATCTTGTTTAAAACATCCATTTCGACAAAGAGGCTTGCGAATGTCCCGTATCCCCTGCCTTTCGCACCTGATATTTTCTTTCCAACCACAATTCCTTTTGAAAGCAGAAAACCCCTTAATGGCACTCTTATTGATGCAGTATCAAACCCTTTAGCTTTCAAGATGCGGATTATTTCAATCGCATCGTCAAGATTTAGCCTATCTGGATGTTTAAGACACCATTCGCCACTCGCCACTAAATCTAAGCCAAACTTCGGAAACTTTCCCGTGCAAACACGCTTTACTGTTGAAACATTCGGATTTACGTTTACAATGTTGCGGTCTCCCATTTCAGCAATCCAATTCTTAATACTCTCTATTTCTTCAAACTTTCCATTAGCAAATATGCTCGCATCAACCGCTTCCTTCGCCGTTGGCAATCCTTCGACAAGCTCTTTCCTCAACTGCTCCTCTACGTCAGCATGACGTTTAAGCCACATTGTCACACTTTCACTTGTTACTTTCTCGTTTCTTTTCATTAAAATATAGTCTCGGATTTTAGACGGAGAGAGCTGTTTAAGTTCTCTCGCAAATTGCGGAATGTCTCTTTTAGGATTATACTTCGTCATTTTATCCCATCCTTAGTTAGAATGTTAGCTTGTAAGAATATAAGTCTTGTTACCACATTTACAGCAAAAATGTTAGTTTAGTGGAAGTGCAGAAAATAAGTTAAACATCAAATTCGGTTACTTTATATGCCATGAAATAATTGCATGTTCCTCCAACTGACATGTCAGTAGTGTAAGCCGTAATTTTGTCTCCTGCAAGCATGATTAAAGTTGTCCCAATGGCTTTTGTGTCACTTGCTCCAATAGTGTTATTGATAATTCTTGCGGTGAGAAAAGCCCTTTCTGACCCCCCATTCGGCGTAAAAGTCCAATTATTCGACAGGAAATCTGATGTTGTTGCCGCAGTTATTCTCATCACCAAACACGATAAAACTTCCACCATGGCAATTTTTCCTGCTGGACACGTGTAGCTGATTCTCTGCGTTGTTGAATGTGGAGGTTCCGTCCAAGCGCCATAGTCCACTTTGCTTTCAGGATTACGGTCATACCAATTTAAACCTCTAACCTTATCAATTTTTCTCAATCTAAGACTCGGGGGAAAAAAACTCATTTGTAAACCGCCTTTATGGGTTTTTCTTCCTTTGGTTTTTTACCCCATAGGATTAGCCAATTCCCGTCGCTATCGTAGGTTATGAAGATTTCTAGTATGAGCTTTTCTTTTCGGAAGAATTTTATGTGCGTAGGGTTTCCGTCTGCGTCTCTAGCGACACATTGTATTTGATCGTAGCTTGACGCTTTCCATGTGTAGATGAAGTTGTCAATGCTCATGCTTTTGGTTCTCCAAAATCTTTTTTAACTGTTCTTTTCCTTCCTTAAAAAGTGTTATGAGGTCTTGAACTTCTTTGTTTGCCATAACCTTTTTGATGATTAGCCTATTGACTAGAAAACCCGTTATGACTAGGCTTAACAATGTTCCGAAAATGTAAACTATGAAGATAAAGAGAACGTCAAGAACATCCAACTTTTATCAGCCTCGCTTCTTGGTCTCCTTTTAATGTTTCATCTAGGACATTAACGGTTAAGGATATGGGAACACTGGGCATTGTAAAGGAATCGCTGAAAACATAGATTCCATAGGATGGCAGGAAGAAGCTGACACGCCCAAAGATTTTCATTTTTCTATGGCAACCGTCTAATCTCCATGCGCACCAATCGATTAAGCCGAAGAATCCATGTTGTTCTCCTCTGTAAAGGTATGCTACGCTAAACGTGACTTTCTCGCCTTGCTTGGCTTGTGATGGTGCTTTGAAAACGGCTATTAATAAGTCATTGGTGTTTTTTTCCAACTAGAAATCTCCCTTTCTTCGTTTTAACTATGAGGGGGTTGAAACGTTTTCTATACTTGAACATTCTCCTCATCACACCACAGCAAAAACATAGCCAAATGCTTTTAGAATCGCACCAAAAACTGTGGGTTTTTCTTACTGTGACCACATATTTTATGTTGTTTTCTAGTTTTGTTAAGGCTAGAACCCAGTTCTGCGTTGGTTTGCCAAAGATTCTGCGAAAAACATTCAATTCTCAACGCCTACGCCCTTTTCTGCTTCTAAGGAGTTCAGGCAATATGATTATGGCGGCTATGACTACCCCGCCAAGAATGATGATTGTGCCAATATCTCCAAGAACACCTGCCCCTTTACCAAAAAGCGTTCCTGCAACTCCGCCTGCTTGATTGTAACATATTAATCCAACAAAAACAATCGTTGCGAGAAGAATTATACAGAGAATAGTTCCATGTGCAACTATGAAAGTGCCTATCGCAACGGCAAGTGCAAGTAACAATTCTTCCCATCCCTGCGGACTAAACTCTTGCGTAAACGGAGCATCTGTTTCAAACTTCACTACTATTTGACCCTGCATATAGAATTTATCGGCTACTCTGTTTATGATTGGAATTCTTGGACAGCCGTAATGAGATATTGTAACGTCTATGCTGAAAATTTTGAGTGAATGTCCAACCTCTATTATTTTTTCGGTTAATTTGTCAGTGAAGTTGCTTTTAAGTCCTTCAATGATGTCGGCTTTTATCGCATCGTCACCTTCATATAGGTTAAATGGTCTGCCCGTTATGTTGAAGTTGTTAGTCCACGTATAGTCATAAACCATTGTGCTCATTCTTTTTCACCTTCATATATACACGAATATGTTAAACTTGTTAGTGCGTAAAACCCATTTCCCCTTAGATTCTTGTTTCAACCCTGCATCTTTTAGGCTTTCCGTGAGTAGTTTTCGGTCTGATTTTGGATACAATGCAAATTCGGGGAATAATGTGCCTTCTTGCCTTTCCAAGATGCGGATTAATCCGTTTGCTTTGTGGTCTGTGTAGGCTTCTACTTTTGGCTTTTTGATTAAGCCCTTCCTAGCCTTCAACGGGTCTAGTTTTGCTCGTTTCTTCCATTTCTTATCATAGCCTTTTGTAACCATAGCTTTCGCAACGCTTCTTTTATGTGCAGTCGGATGCTTTAGCTTACGATGATGCCTTAGTTTAGCCATTCTTTCAGCAAAATCCATGCCTTTTATCGGTTTTCCGCATAGGCGACAATGAACGGTTTTCATGGGCATTTTAGCCACCTCTTCTCTTTTTCTTGTTTCCTAAGAACAATGATGCAACGACTAAGCCCCCGCCTATTAAAAGCAGAATCGCAAAAATGTTTACTCCCCCGCCTGCCCCTGTTACGATAGCGTTTTCTACGTTTGCTAACGTTGATGAAGTTGGAAAAGTTCGAACTGCGTCATAGGTTCTTTGCGGCGTTGTTCCTGCCTCTGGCGTTGTCTCTTTTTCGTTTAAGTATGCTCTGTAAACTTGTGCGTCAGTATCGTAATAAATAGTCCAACCTTCTTTTTCTTCAATAAATACTTCAGGCGTTGCTATGGGCATTTCTATGCACCTCTCAAGATTTGCACGATTATTAGGGCTATGGTGAGTATGCTTGAGCCAAACAAGACTTTCATGTAGTTCTCCAGAGATTTCATTCTTGCATCACAGACCTGTTCAAGCACATACGGCGGGTCTTCTTTTTGTTTAGACACCTAGTTTCGCCTCTTTCACTTCTTTTCTCCAGTTGTAGAGATACCATACGATGGCTAAGGCTATGAAGAGAAGGCATACGCCGATAATCATTTTATACCATTCTCGGTGTTTCTTCTTTTCTTCGTCAGTTAATTCGTTATACTCGGCATCGAAGACGTTGATTAAATGTTCAAGAGTGTCGTTGTTCGTGTAAAGAATCACGCATGCTACTGCTACGCCTGCTAGAATAAGTATTGGGAATGGAAAAGGGGGACTACGAGCAAAGCGTCTTCTAGGGTCTGGGTCATACCAGCCGTTTCTTGGTCTTTTCATCTTTAAACACCTAACATTGTTTTGATGTCTGCTTGAGTTATGACGCCTTTCTTTATGAGAGCCTTAATCAACGCTAACAGTATTTCTGGTTCAGTGATTAATGTTCCATCGTCAAGTTCAACGCAAGGCAACGTTTCTTGGTCTGTTCCATGTTTATAGAATTTCATACAATCACCTTAAGCCTCCACAACATAGCCGAAACAATAGACGTCCCAATCATCGTTTGCAACGCTTTCGTTATATTGAAGTCTTTGGGTTCCATCTTTAATGATACACCACACGGCATAGATGGCATCACCCCACCTTGATTCAGTAGCCCCTTCATTTGGATAGAAAACAATGTATCCCGTGCCTGATACTCGTATTGGTCTGCTCAATATTGCAATGATTTTTCTGGTTTCACCCGCAATCGCCCCCGTCCCCGCACTATTCGCCAAAGTCAAGTAATGCGTAGCTGTGTCCGCCTCTGTGATGTCTGCGATTTTGCCGTTGTAAGGAACGAATATGTGTCTGCCTACCCATTGTCCATCTCTACACGAGTCTTTGCGTGAGCCTTTACCCAATTTTTAAGCCTCCAATTTTTGAAGGTAGAATATGGGGAAAATTAGGTCTGTGTTTGTGCTGTTGAGGATTAAGTCGTAGATTCCTGCTTCATATTCGAAGCCTTCACCATAAACTTCGGATATTTTGCTTGCAGTTGCACTTCCGTTGAATAGGTCTTCCACGAATTTTGCGGGGGTCAATGTTGATGCTGAACGTCTTAAAATTATGGTTAAAGCATTGGTTGATGCGGCGTATGCTGAATTTGTATGGTAAAGGTGCATCCTTAAAATTCTGTGGGGAAAGGGAATTTTAAGTTGTGTTTTCACGTCTGAACCTGTCATTGTTATGCTGTTCGGGTCTGCTGTGACGTATATTTTATAGATGTTTTTGCCTATCCGTTTGAAAGTCCATCCAGCGATTTCTAGGTCAATTTCTTTTTCATAGGTCATAAAAAAAATTTCACCCCATAAAAAAAGAGGTTACTTTGGGAATTTAGTTGTAGAGAACGCCTACGATGAACTTGCCCGCTGTGGTTAAAGCTACGCCTAGGTTGAAGTAGTCGTCTATGTCGATTGGGTCTGTTACGGGTATGTCCAAATCGCTTTTTCTTGTTAAGTGTGCAAACTCTATGCTTGTGGCTGTTGTTGCGTCTATGCTTATTGCTCCGCCTATATTTTCTACTGCAAACTCTAGGTCGCCCATGCCTTTGATGCCTGAACTTGAGAGCCTAAACTTTCCGCAGATGCCTTTCAACGTGGCTACGGTTGTTCCGACTGCATAGCCTAATAGTTCAACGATTTTGTGTGCTCCTTCAAGTCTTATGCCTGAGCCTTTTGTTTCGCCTGCGGTTGCCGCTCCCATCGTTGTTAATGTGCCTAGTTTGCCTTTAAACTGTGGCGTTGCGACAAAGTCTGCTATGATTAAGTCCACGGTAACGTATGGTTCTATGGTGTGATCTATTAAGCCTGTTGCCCATACTTCGATTTCGCTTCCGCCTTTAACGGGACAGTTCACGGGGTAGATGGGGGCTTTGTCTTGAACTGACATTCCAGCTTTGCCGAGTGTTGAGCCGATTGGGGCACATAAAACTTTGTATGGTGTTATGGGGTTGCTGTCGCTTTTCAACTCAACAGAAGCCATTACTGCTTCGCCTGCGGTTAAGCCTGCTGGAGAACTGCAATGTGGAATGATGGCTAACAAGCATTTTGCGTCTGCGGGCAATTTGAAGTTTGCTCCACTTACTTTCACGCTTGTAGTTCCGCTTAGGACTGTTGGACCGACTGTTTTAGTTACTTTCATGGTTTTCTTTCACTCTCCTATCTTCCATACACGTAATTTCTTGTGGGGGAATTGTAGGGGTTAGATGTGCGTGTAGAGTTTGAACGTTCACCGCTACCTGGTAAGGCTAATGCTCCGATTGTTGATACGACTAATGCGGGGGCTGCAATTTTGCCTAGTGGTCTGCGGATTCTTGCCCATGAAGGTATTGGTAATGGTAGTTTGCTTGCTATGTATCCGATGAGGCTAGCCCAAAATGGAATTGCCCAGCTGCTTAGGTCTCCGCCTGGTTGCTCTAGTCCAAATTTGTATTTTAGATAGCTTATTGGTGTCCATGCTCCGTCATTTTGCCATAGGTGAGCTATTTCTGGGATTCTGTGCATTTCAAAAGTTCCGTCTTTGTTCACGGTGTCGCCGCCTATGATGATTTTGATGTAGTTGTCTAATGCTTTGTCTCCGTAAGCTGTTGAAGCTTTGCTCAAGCCTGTTCCTACGCCTGCTAAAGCGGCTAAACCTCCTCCTAGCCAACCGCCATATTTGTTGATGAAGCCTTCAAATTTTCCGCCGATGCGTCTTCCGTAGCGTCTAACTCTTTCAAATCTTGCTGGGTCGTAGCGTGGTTTCTTTGCTCTGCTCCAATAAACGCCGCCTCGCCTGCCTACTCCATAAGGTTTGCCTTTGACTGCTCCGTATCCATAAGCCATGCTTTTGCGTCTAGGGTCGGGGTCGTGTGTTCTGCCGCCTCTGAAAACTTGCCATGCTTTCTTGCTGATGCCGTATTTCCTGATAATAGATTTTGGTAGTCCGCCTCTACGTCTTTTTGCCCTTCTTCTAGGGTCTGGGTCGTATGACATTTTTCATACTCCTTTTTTTAGTCGTAGAAGACAATGTTTAAACATGTATATAGGTTTTTTGAATGGCATAAGAATGTAGATTAAGTTTATATTTTTGATGAAAAGTTAGAGAAAAAGAGGGGAAGTTTAGAGAATGAATTTGCCAATGATGATTGCTAAGATTATTATTCCAGCGAAGCCTAAGAACTTGCCTATTTGAATGAGCCTAGCGACTTTTCCGAAGCGTTTTTGTGCATCTATCATGTTTATCCATCGGGCTATGGTTGTGTGACTGCATGGGCTTCCTTCTTTGGTGAACTGCTCTGCTATTTCTCTTGTTCCCATGCCTTCTTTAGTGTGCAAAAACCATGCGGTTTCGGCTAGTTGCTGTGTTAAGACGGGTTCGCCTACCACGCCCTGCATTGTTTCAACTTGGTTTTTAATCAGTTGCATTTCTTCGGGGCTTGGAGGTTTGCCTGTGGCTATGCTTCTTAATGCGGTGTCCACTTCGGGAGGAACTTTTAAGCCCATCATTCCAGCTATCCATCCGAATTGAACGTAGTATTGGGCGATTTGAGGCATGATTTTAGATAGGTCAATGTTGAACGGTTGCGGTGTTGTTGGGGGTTGAGATGGTTGTTCAGTCATTTTTAATCCTTCCATCGTAGATGTTTGCAGGCTATTTTGCCTAGCCATTCAATTTCATGGTAGAGGATTATGAGAAGTATTACGCATATCCATTCTTCAATCGTCATGTTTTTTCTTTCTCCATTCTTTAGTTAATCGCAATCCACAACGGGGACAGATGTAGGTGCAATGCAACTGTCTAACTTTTTTAGTGGAACTCGACAGTAAGGACAAAACGGGGTCATGATAAAATCACGACCTTAGGTTCTTTATCCATGTCTTGCAGTTTCTTTATGACGTAGCCCGCAAGAGTTACAGCGTCTAAGGGGTCGGTTGCGTTTATGATGATTTCTAAGCCTATGCTTGGAACTTCTACTTTGATGT
>Ga0315282_10014328_pt1 | contig 11826 bp, 7 predicted proteins | sample YL17G07_20_MG_FD_203693 | JGI IMG/M metagenome (GOLD analysis project Ga0315282, IMG submission 203693) | Sediment microbial communities from Yellowstone Lake, YNP, Wyoming, USA - YL17G07_20 | ecosystem: Environmental > Aquatic > Freshwater > Lake > Sediment | place: USA: Wyoming | collected... | reverse complement strand
CACCATTGAAGCCTCAATCTATCCAACTCACAAAGAATTCGTAGATTACTGGAACTATCAACGCCCACATCAAGGGATAGGCTATCTATACCCAGCAGACGTATACTTCAGAGACCTGACACACCACAGTGGATAGAACAGTTTCATAATGTGGTATCTCAGCAGGAACTTTTCATCGACCTAAAAACATAGAAAGAAATGACTTCTGACATAACGCGGCCAAGTATCGTGGCATCCTGGTTTCTCATAACGCGGTCGGACCAGCGGTTGTCGCGCCGGCCAGGCGCGTCCAGTAGCGAGTAGAATCCCTAACGCCCGACGTTACGACTTGTGATCTACGACTTTCCCATCGAGCATTCCGATCACTGAGTGTCATCACGCATCTTCAGCGTATTGTCACGAGTGTCTTCATTGTTCAGTTACGAACTGCTGAATATGGTTCAAACTGAATCCATGTCTCGCGAGGAACTATGAGGGTCAGACATGAAAAGAAGACTTGTTCAATCGCGTTGATTCTCGCGATAGTCATGGTCGTGTCTGTAGTACCTGCATATTCTACTTCGCAACCTACTGCACGAACACCAGCAATTAGAAATGCGGTCCTCTTCTATGATGACTACCCCACGAGCGGGGACCCAGAATCCCAAGTGACCCCGGCAATTGCTAGGCCACTAGTAGCGCACTTAGACCAGCGCGCTGCGCCTACCGATTGGATGTTCGACTCCTTCATTTTCTATAACTATTGGCTCTACCATACCAACAAGCCGACGCAGAGTTACATCGATACTTGGATCGACTACCTTTTTGACGGTGCCCAAGTCGCGAATCTTGACGCGACTGTAGGGGAGGCAAAGGCGTCCTTGAATCAGCCAGCCTATGAAATGAATATCTTCTTGACCATTCCTGTGCCCTTCGATTCAGTCAATGCATCTGCTATTCTCAACAACCTTGACAAACTGCTGGACCGATGGACGGCGTATGGCCCGCATAACCTTAGGCTTGCTGGCTTCTACTGGGGATTTACCGAGAGTCTCGGCGACCTGCCTGGGCTCGAAAGCATTGTACCGATAATTGCAGAGTATGTTCATTCCAAGGGATACAAGTTGCTCATGATACCATATAGAAACGCCGGTCAGGTGGAGAAACTGCACGCGCTCGGTTTCGACTACGTCACGATGCAACCTAACTATATGCAGGACCCGAGTAGCGACAGGAGTGATTTCGCCATGGTAAACAATGCGATTATCTCGGGTTTTGTTGATGGAGCCGAATTGGAGTTGTCAATGACAAAGAGTGAAGTCCTTTGTTGTAACAGGGATTGGAAAGTCAACATCGCTACATATCTTCAAAGCGCGTTACAGTATGGCTGGAATCGCGCCGTCCTGCAAACCTACTACTACGGATCTGACATCTCAAAAATGGCAAGAAGTTCTGACCCGACTTATCGAGCCGAGTACGAAAATATCTATCAATACATAGTGCACACACGCGATACATTGATGGTCCTTCGCCGTTCCTCACAGACCGCAACCATTAAGACTGGAGTGGAATCGCAGGTTGTTCTACTACTTGGAATGGATGGATCAGGGGGCTCCACGAAATTCCTTGACCGCTCCGCCTCAAACCATGCGATGACTGCCCAAGGGAACATGCAGGTAGATACCGCACAGAGCAAGTTCGGAGGCGCGTCGGCGGTCTTCGACGGCGCCGGAAGCTACTTTAGCACGCCAGATTCGGCAGATTGGCACTTTGGCACAGGCGAGTTCACGATCGACACATGGATACGCTTCAATGCTTTGCCTTCCGTGCAGGGGTACGAGATGTTCATGGGCCAATTCACAGATTGGAACAATCGGTGGTTTCTCGGTGTCTCGTACGATGGCACCTACTACTGGTGGTGGTTCGGTGCTGCGAGCGGCGGAAAAGTGCTCTTTGCTTTCTGCTGGAGCATTTTCATTCCTGCCACAGGCGTGTGGTATCATGTGGCGCTGGTGCGTAGTGGCAACAGTTTTAATCTCTATCAGGACGGGATATCTCGTGGAGCACCCGGGACTAGTGGCAACGAGTTTCCTGATATTGCTGCCCCACTATGTGTTGGTGCCTCTGACCCAAGCGGACAAGTTCCAACTCTGAATGGTTGGTTGCAAGAGACTAGAATAACAAAGGGGCTCGCTCTTTGGAGTAGCAACTTCAATCCGCCCAATGTTAGCCAGCTACCGATCACCACAACGTAAACTAGCACGAGCGGCACGACCACGACGACTTCAACAAGAAGCTTACTGTAGCACCGCAGAGTGCTCCGCAAGTGTTTGTGGGGAGTATTACGTCATCCGCTTCAATGAAGTCGTAACACGTAGGCTCAAAGCCGCCGGTTCGGCGATCGCGAGTCGCACTTAGCTTAGCGAACTAGCTTTCAAATTCCTTCGTGCACTCTCTCACCGTCAGGCTACCAAATGTTCTAACCTTGTCCAGATGTTGCGTTGCTTCATAACGGTCCTAGGAAAGTAGGAAGCTAGAAGACATTCCCTTGGGTGTCCTGAGAATGAACTGCAGTTCGTTCCGTGGCCCGGTCGCCAGCAAGCCTTCGAGTAGTATCGCCGGGGCCAGGCGGACAGAAGTTCATCCCTGACTATGACTCGACGATTCTTCTGATCATCTTTGTCTAGAAGATGTTATCGTTATCTCGGTTCAGGATGCGATGTTGAACAGTCAGCCTCAGTGTCTAGTATGATAGCCATTACAACTCGAACTAACATTTGAAAGTCGTAGAATTGCTCACTGATACCGGTAGCTTGATGGAGATTGTTGGGACCGGCACGGGAGCTGCTGGGACGGCCCCTTCAGCTGGCATAGCAAGTACATTGCCGAAGGTTGGGGAAACGGGACGACGTATGTAGCCTGGAGAATCATACGGGTGGCGGACGAGATTCATGGCTGCAAAAAACGCTGGACTGCTACCGAGCTCGGCAAGAATACTGCTCAGGCCTACTGGGAGAAAGAGAGAGAACGGTTGTCGGCATCACCATCCTCTTCTTGGTACTTCTCTGGGCGATTTTCCCCATCTTCATAGAAAGTTCTGATATCGTCCTCACCTTAATAGTCAAATCCAGCACGAACAACGACTGCCCCATTGCGTCAGCGCGTTTCTCACTGGAATTGCGAAACTGTGGACCATGACCCATCGCAATTGACATTAAAGATCTACAGGTCTATCCATCTCTAATCGGTTCCAGCGTGAACGTGAGCTGGCTGGGTGCCGGGACCAAGCAAGTTACTCGTACAAATGCCATTCACTCGGAACACATACATTTTCGTAATCAGTATCTTGGGTGGTCTGCTCCCTCCAGATAGAATCTACGTAATTCTCACAGCCAATATGAGCACAATAGACTCGAGTTTCTTGTACTAATGCTCAGTGCGTGTGCCGATTCAACCTTGAACCCTTGGGCAGCACGTCACTGAGCGATATCAATACGACCATTGCGGCAAGCGCTTCAGCACAACTGGATTGTTCCAACATCTTGTTCATAGACTCGCTCGGGAGAGCATTCCAGCAGTCACCGAACTTGTGAAAAGCGTCAAGAACGGTCCTCGAAAGAGAGCCTAGACTTGTCGAGTCACAGTGAGGATTCCGAGAACTGAGAGGAGCGAAGAAATGCGATAGCGTTTTGTCGCTTTTCAATGCCCTCCATATCGGTATTTGTAGTTGCCTTTCTTTCAATTCTCCAGCGTTTGCTATTGTGGACACCGAAACTAGGGAGAGGCGGGTCTTTTCTGGGACACAGCGTCCTCAATCAGGTCCGCAATCTTGACCGATGCATGCCCATCTCCGAACGGGTTCTTCAAGCGCTTCATGGCCTTTCTCGGACTTTCGTTGAATGCGACCCCCAAGATCAATCCTGGTATGGCATCTGGTCGAGTAGTGAGCTGATTCGCATTTCCCGCGAGTGTTTCAGGCCATTCAGTAGTTGATCTAAGGGTAATGCATGGAACTCTGAGGAGGAAGCTCTCTTTCTGCATGCCCCCCGAATCTGTGAGCAGGCAACTAGCGTTCTTCAAAAGTGCCAGCGTCTCAATGTACCCCTGGGGGCGATTCAAGGTTATGCCACTCTCTCTAAACCTGCCCTTGGCTCCTAACTCGGCTAGGCACTTGCGTGTCCGAGGGTGGACAAGGAAAACAACACGCAGTTTCTTCGCCACAGCGTTGAGTGCTCGCCAAATCTCACCGAGTCTCTTGAGATTATCGACATTCGATGGACGGTGCAGGGTGACTAACACATAGTTCTGCGCGTCCAACTTGAATTTCTCCAAAAGGGCATTTTCTTTTCGTCGAACAACCGATATCATTGGCTGAAGAGCGTCAACCATCGTGTCGCCCGTCAATGTTGTTCGCTTGCCGAGACCTTCATTCTCAAGGTTCCGGACCGCCGTCATGGTTGGAGCAAAAAGCAAAGTGCTGCAATGATCAGTCAGGGTTCTGTTAACCTCCTCAGGCATTGTCATATCCCCAGACCTCAGACCTGCCTCGATGTGGGCAACTGGAATGTTCAATTTCGCAGAAGTGAGCGAAGCGGCCAAGGTGGTGTTTGTGTCACCGGGCACCACGAGAATTTTCGGTCTTACATTCAGAATGGGTCCTTCAAGGCGTTTCATTATTGTTGCTGTCTGCCTGGCATGGCTTCCAGATCCAGCTAGGAGGTTTAGGATTGGCTTCGGTATCTTGAGTTCGCTAAAGAAGATGTCTGACATCTCCGGATCATAGTGCTGCCCGCTATGAATAATTGTCAGGCGTATTCGCCTGTGCCTTCTGATAATTTCCCTAATTACCGGTGCGGATTTGATAAACTGAGGGCGTGCTCCGAACACCAGCAAAACATCAGACTCGTACATGCCTCATCATCCAAGATATGGCGCGCATCAGACTTGACAGCACGTTTCCAACGGACTTGGATCTATGTTTAGCAGAGGCTAAAGTGTTTTCAGGTGATCAGGTGAAACTGGGTGATGCCCAATTCACCTAGTTAAATGCGGCAAATGTTTTGCCTTGTGAAGGCAAAACGGTGAGCGTACATTCATAATCTATGTTCTGAGCAGAATTCATCCTGATCCGAGTACTCTTGGCTTCTTCCCTCTCAATTGGACAGTAGCAGAACCGATTGCTTGCAGTCTGTCGTCCCCCTCGACAGAAGCTGTGCCCAGTGACTCCTTCCAAACATTCTTGGCCTAATCTTTATGGAGGCCTCACTTATCCTTGCTCCTTGCCTCCACGCTTCAAGAACTAGGCTGCCGCAGAGGCAGAATCCCCTCACCGTCTCACCCTCGGGGACCCCTTGCTTCGTAAAACACTGAGGATGTCGCAATTATGTTTCTCCACGCGTCCTGCAGTCTACCGCCTTGCCAACTTGGCTATATTTCATGATGGGAATAGGCTCCGACTGAAATGAGCTCAAAAATGCGTCCACACACACGATATGTTCGATGTCGCCACGTCCTACTTGCACACGAAATCACCACGCCGAAATACGACAACCTCTACAAGGACCAGGACTACACTCGACGGCAGGACCTGATCGCAGATAACTACTTCAACATCATAAGCAAGAAAGGCTCCGGGAACTCCAAGCAGTCACGAAAAAGAAATGGGAACTACGAGACCAACCTAGCAAACTCGAGCTCTCTCTCCCACTTATGAGAGACAGAGGCAGGAAATCAGAGTTAGCAAGATCAACGTATTGAAAAGAAAGATAAAGCAGTCTTCCAAACGCTATCGGCCCTATCCATTACAGCGTAGTACAGCCGTAGTTCATTTCCCTTCACCAATGGACAGGGCGTATCCAAAGCAACTTCGCTTCTCGGAGACGGCAGTACCTTATGCTTCTCTTCTGGTCCGTGGATAAGTATGCTCTTTGAGGTTGGATGTTGGAACAATGGCAATCGAGTTTCTTGTACTAATGCTCAGTGCGTGTGCCGATTCAACCTTGAACCCTTGGGCAGCACGTCACTGAGCGATATCAATACGACCATTGCGGCAAGCGCCTATTCCCGTACTAGTGCGAGTTGCCTGTTAAATCATTGAATTCCTAAATAGGCTGCTTTGCATGCAGTCTGCGCAGCCTGCGAATAATGCTGAGAGCCGGTTCCGGGACATTGTTGCTTGCTTGATACACGAGACTTCCCATGAGGTCCTGCCAAAATCTTACATACAGTCTGGGAATTGGTGCAATAGGAGCCGACGTATCTTCTTCTAGAGCATCGAGGGGACCCTGCAAGTGCCCGATGCCGAAATGAAATCCCCATGATGCCCCCGAATACCAAATACGGTAGACCCCTCCCGGTTGTCTTAAGAAGGTACTGCGATAGATCGTACGGTTATCCCAACCGAAAGTAGAAGGCGCTAAGATGGCTCGATTGGGACTCAGGACGAAGCGCAGGCCATCCCTGGAGACGGCATGAAACAATCGTGTTCGCGAACTGTCGGTCCCCTTCGGAAATGCTGCGACCAGGGCTTCATAGCCGTCGTCGACTATTTGCACGTCAACGTGCCACAGAATATGACGTGGGATACTCAAATGACAAAGGCATTCATCTCCGAGCCGCGTGGGTGAAGCACCTTGGCGACAGAGTAGTTCCGAGGGCGCTGAAAATCGCGTCTTCTGGTTTCTTTCGTGGCGAATAAACCAGACGCGCCATAGATCTCCTTTGATCACACACGCAGGCGAGACCACTGATATGTCTCGGTATATGATCCTAGGTTTGCTCCACATTAGGCCATCTCTAGAACTCACAATGTTGAACGTGGTTTCATCCGACTTCTTGCGTATTGTGGCATAGATCACATGAAGACAATCATTGTGGAAAACGAGATCAGGGTCAGCGTGATGCAATTCAGGATCCTCGGGTGCGGGAACAACTGGTTCCGGTATCCCAGGGACCTTCACGAACGCGAGGCCGTCTTGGCTTGCTCGCAGCGTCGGATTCTCAAACCGGTCATCGCCTCTAGGGTAGGGCGTGAAAATCATCCAGTAGGGATAACCTGCGAATCCATGAGGGACATACAAAAGGTCAGGATGTACGTGTTCCCAACAACCGTCGTCCCACGGGATGAATAGAGGAGCTCGGGTGTTCATAGACTGATCTCCTATCGAAACTCATCGTTTATCCAGAGGAAGTTACCGAGGACCCCGAAGAATGGGAGCTGATATCATTTCTCGAAGAGCCTTCGGACCTGTCGTCTTCCGGCGCGAACAACTTGGGCTGCGTATCCTTTCCAAGTGATAGGCTTGAAATAACAAAATAGACGCATCTTTTCATTAGACCAATCTTGTTTGTACTTTTCTTCGCCGCCGGTGAAATCAAGAACTTCCAAGCCACTTTCATAGCACCATTTCAATAGATCTTCTAATAGCAGACGCCCTGGCGAGTATTTCCTCCACTGGCTTTCATAACTCGGCATAAGATGGTAGAATCGCTTGCCATGAATCGCCCCCCAGTGTGCAGCCAGGATCCTATCGTCTAGCATCAATGCTGAAAGGTGAACAATTCCTTTCGGCACCAAATCGAGTGCAAGTGTCCGATAGAAGTCGGCGTGCGCAGGATCGACAAATTGATCCTGGACACCCGTCTCGCGGTAGCGCTGCCTCTTCTGTTCAATCATTCTTTCCACAAGCCTCAAAATATCTGTCCGCTCTTGCGCCACCAAGAACCTCAATCTACCTAGCTCGCTCAGACGCTTACGCCGTCTCCTTGAATCATGGCGGGCGCTTGCATCTAGACGCACTGAATAGTACGATTTCCATGTTCCACTCAAACGAACCGCGTAACTGTTGACTTGAAAAGTGCACGGTAGTTCAAGCAGTGGGTTCGGTTGATGTTCGATGAGTTCCGGCAATTTCGGGAGGTAGATGAGGTCTATTCCGCGCCGAGAACATTCCTTAACGACCTCGGAATACATCGATTGTACCCAATCAGACCTGGTGTTGTCTGCACCAAGTATCGGCGCAATGTAATCACTATGATTGACACCGACAAGCATGCGAAGACCCATTCTCTCCTCTACGCCAAGTGGCAGAATCGCCCGGCAATATTCTGAATCTCGTACCACAACTAGAAAAGGCACAATTCTGTGCGGCATTCCAACAATTCTGTACCATCGACTTAGCCAATCAAAAGTCTGGAACACGTAGCAGACCCCGGTTCGTTCAGTCTCGCGCCAGAGTGACTCGATCGGCTCGAACCGATCATAGATTTCGATTCGAGACTGCTCGCTCACTTTTTCCACGCGTCGATCAAGTCGTCCACGCATTTCTCAAGCACTAAGGCGTTCTTTTCCCAGTCCGCCCTCATGCTTGCCAGGCTCAAGTTGGCACGGCTCATTCTCAATCTGAGTTCATCGTCTCGCAGAAGCTTGGCGACGCAAGCAGCAAGTGACGAGGGGTCAGCTGTAGGAACGAGAAAACCGTTCTGGCCGTCATTGATCCATTCCCTGTTCGCTGGAATATCAGTCACCACGACCGGGAGTCCACACCCCAATGCCTCCATCAAACTCCCTGAGCACCCATCCGAGAAAGACGTGGATACATAAACGTCGGCAGCGTTCAGGATCTTCGGCATCTGGTCATTCTCGACGTATCCAAGGAATCGTACCTCTTCTTGAATCCCAAGATGCCTTACCAGTGATTTGTGATAGTCAAGTAGGGGTCCCCCTCCGACTATCAACAGCCTTGCATCTCTGTGGCTCTCTAGAATCCGTGGCAATGCCCGTATTAGGTACTCGACGCCGTACAAAATATCGTGGTGTCGAGTGCTGATTACTACTTCATTATTGGTCCAATGAAGCTGCCGTCGAACTGGCGCACGGTCTTGCCGCCTGAATTTCCTGAGGTCTATCCCCCAAGGGAAGCAGCATATCTTTGAAGGAGCGCATCCAAGACCAAATGCCGCTTCTCTCATCGTTTCGCTCGACAATACTATAGCGTCGGCCGAACGAACCGTCAACTCTGCAAAGAGCCGAAGAATTCTTGATTTCTTTGGCATAATTAGGATGTCAGTACCCCAAGCTGCCACGACTAGTGGATGAACGCCAGCACGCGCGCAGCAGAAGCCACTCTCCCACGGAAGCCAGTTGGCATAGATGAGATCCGGGCGAATACTACGCACCAGCACTGCGATCCTAATGATCCTGGTTGCCGTCTCCAGAATCCATCCCAATACACGAGGAAAGCCTTTCGGCAGCGGCAGATCCGGCAGAAGCAGCAGTTTGGCGTTCCCTGGAATGATCTCCTTTTGGGGCCAGCGGCTCCAAGATCTCCAGAAAACCGCGACAATAACATCATGGTTCTTGCACAGAATCTCAAGGATCCGATATTCGTAGATATTGTAACTAGGCTGCCAATGGGGAAAACCACAGTTATGATAAAAGTAAAGTATTGTCTTCCTTTGCGGCGCAGCAGTCGCATGCGCTTCTCCTGCAGCTTCGGGGTTGCCCATTCCCCTAAGTCTCGGAATCAGAGTGTATCCTTTGAGACGATGGCCATCGGAATCTCGAAGATTCATGAAGAGGCACCCTTCGACTATGGATTTTCAAGAATGACGACGTCACCCGACGAGTACAGGACATTCGCGTGATTGAGCGTTGATAGAAGGTCATTCTCAGAAACGTATCCAAAGTCAGGCGTACGGACAATACTCATTCTAAGGAAAATTAATACATTGGGATGCTGCTGAACCCACTCAAAGAGTGTCCCTCCGACTGGAACCGAGATGATATACACTTCCTTCAGACCGATTGCGCCGACGTAATCAAATGCAAGTCGGACGCCGTAAACAACATGAGCCGAGATTCTCACTCGAGATAAGTCTGCGACAGCCTGCCACTCACCAGGGCTCAATCGGATGTCGATCTTGGACACCATCGGGGAACTGCGGTCATAATAGCCGATGTACACTCCGTAGTAAACTGAAGGAGCAAGAATGACAAAGATTAGACCAACCGCCAAAACCGTTCTCCTGGAAAACCTGAAAGTCAGACCTTCATGGACTACTCCTATTAGTCTCCGACCCAGAAATTGCGCGACGAGAGGCGCCGTAAAGAAATAGAGGTAGATTAGTCCTCTTCCCAATAGGGAAACCCCATCAGTGAGCCCGGCCAAGTACGGAGCGAGAAGCGCTCCGAAAAATAGGAAACCCGGGAGAGCCAGCCACACGGTAGTTCTCTCTTGAGCATTCCTCCTCAGCATGCGTCGAAGAAAAGTTCCGAACGCAAGAAAGAAGTATGTTGCAAATCCCACATAAGTCAGAGCTACAATCCATAATGGTTTGCTGCCCGAGGGCGTCACCGGCGACAGAGTAAGCTTGGGGGAAATCAAGTAATCGGTAGCTGCCGCGATGTAACTAGTGACCTCTGGCAGATAGTTGAAAGCCACGAAGACGGACCAAACTGCAACCACGACAACGGCTATTGTTCCCCCAATATTCGTCAGGTTCGGCAGTCCCGTCGACGTACTCTTTCCGTACATCCAAGCGGTTGCACCCAAAACCAATAGCAGCGAAATGAGCACATACGAAGTGAAAGCGTGCGTAATAGCAATGCCTGCCACCCCAAACAAAGCAACAAGAATCCATCCTCCACCTCTGGGTTCGCTCCATGAGAGCAAAACCATTCCAAGAAAAACGAGTGCCACGGTCTGATGCACGAAACCCGCGTCAAACGCGATAAACCAGGGGCTCAGAGCGGCCAGAGCCGCAGCGAGCCCACAAAACTGTCGCTTAGCCACCAAACCAGAAGAGCAGACGCTGGAATAGAAACCGTATAAGAACAGGACAGGGATTACGCAGACAAAACTGCCGCCGTATTTCAGCAAAGCTACCTGAGGAATGCGGGAAACCAAAGCAACAAGAGCCACGAGAATCTCCATGCCTGGAAAGTAGCTATAGTCAGCTCCATACCCGGTACCCTGCCCCCACTGCACCATTCCTGTGGACAAGATACGATTCACATTCTGTAATTCGAACCCAGTATCAGTAGATGCAATGATAGGATATGGCACAGAAGCTGTTCCTGTTGTAAGCATTCCGAAGCACACCATAAGTATAACGGCTGTCAGCACAGCCAGGCGGTTTTTCCCAAGCACTGTCGAGACGACCAGATGGACTGAAACAAACGCTAGAGTCAGGAGATAAGTGACATGAAAATACATAGCACTGAACTGATTTACAGCGATCAGCAATGCAAGCAGTCCAAAGATGACAGACGTTACCGCACTGACATCGCCAATAATGTCCAGCTCGTTCATCCGTAACAGAATAGACCTCTCCTTGTTCTGATCGCGGCCCTTCATCCCCTTTGTCAAAGAGTAGAGCAGACTAGACTATGACTTTACAGGCGTAGGTTCAGAATTGAGATGCTTTGAATATAGAGCGATTTGGCGAGGTCGTGGGTGGTGAAGATCGCGCTGTGTTTGCATGCCTTCAACAAATCTTAGCAAATATCGACGTTGCTGTTGCCAATTGTGGAATCGCTCAACTGCGTTTTTCCCATTCTTGCCAAGCTGGTCTCTTAGAGAAGGATTAGCCAGCAACCGGTCAATAGCATGGGCGACATCCCGGGGGTCTTGTTCGTTGACAGTGATCCCGCAGTTATATCTCCTGACGAAATCGGTGGGCACCGGAAGAGAACTGACCACCAGTGGCAATGACGCGGCTGCGTACTCAAAGAGTTTGTTCGGTACGCCCACTAGGTTGTTTGGCTCCGATTCGAACAAAAGGATTCCCACGGAAGACTGTTTCAAGATGCATGGGACGTAATCGCGGGCAACGTGTCCAGTAAAT
>Ga0315282_10014327_pt1 | contig 11826 bp, 6 predicted proteins | sample YL17G07_20_MG_FD_203693 | JGI IMG/M metagenome (GOLD analysis project Ga0315282, IMG submission 203693) | Sediment microbial communities from Yellowstone Lake, YNP, Wyoming, USA - YL17G07_20 | ecosystem: Environmental > Aquatic > Freshwater > Lake > Sediment | place: USA: Wyoming | collected... | reverse complement strand
AGGATAACGGTCATAAACGTCAACGACCAGCCGGCCCTTAGCAATCCCAAGGTCAGCAGGACATCGGGGACCACCGACGACAAGTACACCTTCACGGTGACCCTGACGGACCCCGACACCGATTACCCCACGGTCTATGTGGTCATCGACGGCCAGAGGTACTCGATGAAGAAGACCACCGGTAGTTACGCGACCGGGGCCGAGTTCTCCCTGACAATGAACCTCAAGGCCGGGAAGCACAACTACCACTTCGAGGCCGACGACGGCACCGGCGCACCGAACAGCAAGGCCTATACGCCGGACCAGACGAACCTCGATGTGTCCGCGCCCATGAACTGGATGCCCATACTGCTGCTCATAATCATCCTGGTCGTCGTTGCCATCATCCTGGTGGCCATGAAGTCCCGATCGGCCCCGAAGGAGGACGTAGATACCGGCGAGACCGAGACCGAGGAGACCGGCGAGGCATTCCAGAACGTGGACGAGGATGAAGAGGAGAAGGCCGACGAGGACGAGGAGCCTGAGGAGGCAGAGGAGGCCGAGCCGATCGATGAGGAGCCCGAGGAAGAGGCCGAGACCAAGACCCTCAAGGCCAAGGACGCGGAGGCCGACCAGGAGGCCGCGGAGGAGGATGCCGTGAAGGCCAAGCCGAGGAAGGCCCGGGACCCGAACCTACCCAAGAGCGAGGACCTCGACAAGGTCGAGCCCGAGAAGCCGAAGGACGCCACGACCCTCAGCGAGAAGGATTCCGAGTCGGAGGTCCAGGGCACGGACCAGGACCTGGACACCCTCATGAAGGACATCATGAAGGACTCCAAGGTCAAGAAGAAGAAGATCGAATAGGGCCAAAGCGATATCGGACGCGGGCTCCATGTGGGCCTGCGTCCCTTTTCTTGTTTTTTCAAAATTTTCTGAACGAGGTCACTTCTTCGGCTCTTCCCTGCGCTGGGTCCTCTTCTGCATGGCCGTCATGGACTTGTCGATGTAGCGCTCGACCTCGCCGCCGGTGGCCCCGTAGCGCTCGAGGCCGTCAAGGAGCCGCTGGGCCTGCTCCGCGATGGCCTTGGCCTCCACCTTATCGGCGAGCTTCTTGCTCTTCTCGAAGAAGCGCCGTGCGGTCTCGGTCTCGCCCTTGTCCTTGTACATGATACCGATCTCCATGTTGATGTTCGCGGTCACGACTGGCATGGAGAGGTCCTCGGCCGTGTTCAGTGCCTGCTGGAACTGCACGAAGGCCTTGCCGAAGTTGCCCTCGAGCTTGAAGACTATGCCGTAGGCCGCATAGACGTAGGCCAGCCCGACCTTGTCGTCGCTCCGGGCCAGGCTCATGAGCGCCTTGCCGCACAGATCCTCGGCCTTGGCAAAATTGCTCATGAACGCGTAGGACTCGCCGAGCTTGAACAGGGCCCAGGCCCGCATCTGGGCGTCCTTGGTCTTGTCCGCCATGGCCTGGGCCTTGCCGTAGAAGTCCACGGCCTTGTCCCAGTCCTTGGTCCTCATGCAGAGATCACCGATGGCGAGGTATCCCCTGGTCATCGAGAACCGGTCCCCCGCCTTGTCGAGAAGCATCAGGCCCTCGGTGTAGGCCCCGAGCGCCTCGTCGTAGGACCCCTGGTCCCTCAGCACGTGCCCGAGCTCGATGTACGACCGGCCCAGGTTCAGCGTGTCCTTCAGCTCCAGCGAGATGTCCATGGACTTCTCGAGGTAGGCCTTTGCCACGTCGTAGTCCGCCATCATGGCGTGGATGGGCCCGAGGCCCTGCAGCGCCTCGGCGATGCCGTGCTCGTCGCCCAGGCCCTCGGATATCTCCAGGGCCTTGTTGTAGGCCGCCGTCGCCTTGGTCCAGGCGCCGCGCATCCTCTCGATGTGACCGATCCTCCGCTGGACCTCGGACATCGTCAACTGGTCCTTCTGGGCGTCGGCCTCCTTCTCCAAGGCCTTGAGGTAGCGCAATGCATCGCCCCAGTTCTCTGTGTTGAACTTCAGTTCCGCTATCCTCGCGACCATTTCCTTCTTGCGCTTGGGCGTCTCCGCTGTCTGGGGCGCCTTCTCCAGCAGGTCCAGGGCGGTCTCGTAGCACGCCACGGCGTCCTCCGCCGCGTAGGCGCGCTCGGCCCTCTCGCCGGCCATGATGGTGTAGGTGACCGCCTTCTCGAGCTCGTTGGCCATAGTCAGATGGTGGGCCAGCGCGAACAGGTTCTTCTCGCGCTCCTTCGGGGGCAGCTCCTCCAGTACGGAACCTATCTTCCTGTGGAGCAGGCGCTTCTTGGCGGCGCTCAGGCCGTCATAGACGACGCCCCGCAGCTGCTTGTGGACGAACCTGTAGCGTATCTCGCCACCCTCGTCGGGGACCTCCTGCACGAACTGTTGGTTCATGAGGCCCTCGAGGATGTCTATGAGCTGCATCTCTTCCAGCTGGACGAGCTTCCCGAGTATCGGCAACGAGAAGTCCTCGCCGAGCACGGCGGCGGTCTCCAGGACCTTTCTGTGTTCCTCGTCGAGGCCCTGGAGCTTTCGCGAAAGCAGCTCGGCCACCGAGGACGGGACCTTGACCTTACCTATGTCGACCCTGTCCAAGTCGGCGCCCTTGCCCGGGATGACGCCGTCCTGCACAAGGGCCCTCAGGAGCTCCTCTATGAAAAGAGGGTTCCCGCCGGTCTCCTTCTGGATGCGGTCCGTGAACGCCTTGGGGACCTTGTGGACATCGAGGAAGGTTCCTATCATGAGCTCGATATGCTCCTTCTTCAGGGGCCCCAGCTTTATCTCGGTGAGCCGGCCCTCGCGACGGGCGCTCTGGATGACATCCTTGAGCGGATGGCCTTTCCTGGCCTCGATCTCGGAGGTCCTGTAGGCCCCGAGGACGAGCAGCCTCTGGTCCGCGGAGTTGCGTAGAACGTACGTGAATAGCTGGAGCGTGGCCCCGTCGGCCCACTGGAGATCGTCGAGGAAAAGTACGACCGGCTTCTTTGCGGTCAGGTCCGAGAGGGCGGAAACGAGCACCGAGAACATGCGCTCCCTCTCCTTCGTGAAGTCAGTGCCAAGCGCCGTGCCCGGCCTCCTCCCGGCCCTTGCGGGCTCGGCGGCCTTCGCGTGCCGCTCCTCGGCGCCTATGCCGATCAGGCCCATGGGCAGGATGTCGGAGTACTTCTCGCCCGGGGCCTCGGCCTTCTTGCCTGTATCGAGGTGTGCTTTGAGCGCGTCCGTGAACGGGAGGTAGGGGTCCGCCCCTTCCTTGAAAAGGCACTTTCCGCTCAGGCATTCCACGCCCTGGGCCCTGGCCTTGTCGAGCAGCTCCGTGACGAGCTTCGTTATGCCGTGGCCGGGCTCTCCCGAGACCAGGACCGTCTGGCCGTGGCCGTCGATGGCCTTCTTCAGGGCATCGAGCATCCGCTCGAGCTCCTTCTCCCTTCCGATGAGCGGCGTGGCCTTGGTGACCATGTCCTTCGGGCGCTCCTTTCCCCCGTCCGGGGCCGGGAATATGTCTCTCCATGTATTTTTCATTTGTCCATGGAACGCTTGGACCATCAATAACATATTTAACCAGCGTATTTGTTTAGCCAATCTCAGTTGAACTCGTTTCCATGGTCCATCGGCCAAACTTTGTAAGGTCAGTACACAACTGCCCTTATTGGACTTATACTAACGCCCTCTATTCCATCAGCTATGACCTTGTCCATAGCGTTTGGAAATACCTTTCGGATGGTGTTCCCCGCCCCGTTCACATCCGCATTGATGAGACCGCCCTTCGCTGTCCTGAACAATCCCCTCTTGATGCGCTTGCCCATATAGACCTCGTGATGTTCGATGCTCTCCCGGTCTAGCAGGCTGCATATGCTCGTGTAGTCCTCCTCGACCTCGATAACGGTTATTCCAGCCTCTTCGGCCTTGTATCTGAGCATCTTCCACAATCTGTGGAACGGTATGTTCACGAACATCTGATTGTTCCTTGCCCCGAGATTTATGCCCTGCTTCCAGTTCTTGTTCCTGCCAATGACCAAGACATCGATCTCCCACATCTTGCAATACAGAACGATAAGCTTGGTCACCCGGTGGAAGTAGTCATTGATCCTCCTGTCCCTCTTCAACGACAGTCGTTGCAAAGCGGGGCCGGTCCCTAGGTGCTGCACGGCGTACTGGCCTTGGAGCTTTGCCTTCTTCTTGTTGTAGTACTGGTTAACGGACTTGACGGGCCCGCCCTTGAACAGAATCGGCGGTGTGCCGATGTTGTTCGCTGTAGCTAGCAGGTTCTCCGCCCCAGCATCCAAGCCGAGTATCCTATGGTTCAATGGTCCCTTGTACGTTCCATCCTCTTTATCGAGCTCTATCTTCATTTTTTCCTTCTTCACATCCACCTCCTTCTCGTATGTGATCTCGAATTGATATCCCACGCCCTTCGGTAATACCCTTGCACCGGTGATCTTGGTCCCGTTCGGCAGCCTGGTCCTGATTTTCAGCCCAAGTAGCTTCGGAAGGACCGTGAACACACCGTCCTTCAACCTGGACTGCTGGTTCGTGAAACCGACTATGAATTGTCCGTCCTTGGCCTTGTATCCCGGGAACCTCGGTTCAGCGAGATATTTCTCGGGATGGAACTTCCAATCTTCATGGGCCTTGTGATAGGCATACCACGCGGCCTCGACCATCAACAGGGTGTATTCTGCGGTCTGGGCGGGGAGGCCCTTGTAGTTCAGTGAATCTCTCAAGGATCCTCTCAGTTCCCTGAACCCGACCGTTCTGCCAGTCGCGAACATTTCCTGTCGAATGATGTAATTCGCCTGGTTCCACAGGTTCTTCGACAGATGTGCGAGATGCCCGAACATCTTATTTGGGCCCAGCCAGACGACCTCGCTTCTTGGCAATATCATCGATTCTACTTTGGAGGCAGGCGATATATATCAATTAGGGTGGGTGGTGTGGCACTTTCACTCGCCGTCTTAATGACAGTTTTACAGACTGTGAAATAACCATAGACTGTCTTAAATAATTTCTATCAGGAAGGTTTAATAAGGCTAAACAAATATTAACCAGCTATTTGGATTAGGCCCAGGCAGGGCCCAAAATTTCGCCTGCAATATGCACACCGACAATCTGGATGTGAGGACCATCACGCCCGACGCCAACGGGGACAAGAGCAAGACCCAGCTCATAAGGGAGTTCTTCGAGGCCAGGCCGAACCAGGTCATATCGCCGACCGAGGTGGCCGTGGCCCTGAAGCTCGACAAGCACGTCACTTCGACGATAGTCCACCGGCTCGAGACCGATGGGGCCATCCAGAAGGCGGGGCGGGGCGAGTACATATTCAAGAAAGAGGTCGACCTCCAGGCAGCCGCGAACATATACAAGCAGATCTACCGGGGCGTGGCCGAGAACATCGGCCTCAGGGCCATAGAGACCATGACCAAGATGAGGGAGAACGACTTCAACCAGAAGGACCCGGTGGAGTCCATCAAGACGCTGGCCCTTGCGTTGCAGGCGTGGTTCGGCGACGAGGCCGTCCGCAACATACTCATGAACCTCGAGCGGCACGCCGATGACGAGAAGGTCCAGGCCCTCGTCAACGAGATAAAGGCAGCCATCATGAAGAAGGCATGAGCCAACGATGACGTTCGATATATCATAGGAGAGAAGGTGTTCCAATGGTGACCAGAGTCCCGACGGGGATCAACGGGTTCGACGAGCTGATCCAGGGTGGCTTTTCCGAGGGGTCCGTCAACATTTTCAGCGGGCCTGCAGGCAGCGCTAAGACGACCATCGGAATGCAATACATCTACCATGGGGCCAAGGAGTGCGGCGAGGCCGGTCTCTTCCTCACGCTCGAGGAGAGCCGGGAGAGCATCATCCAGGCCATGAAGAACCTGGGCATGGACCTGGAACCCCTGCTTAACGACGGCAGCGTCTATCTCATCGATATGGGCGGCCTCCTAAGGGAGGGCGCCAACGTCCGGGACGAGGTCGAGAGGGAGATCGTGGGCTTCGGGGCCATCAAGAACTTCCTCGAGAGCTTCCTGCAGCATGGGAACATCAAGCGCCTCGTCGTCGACTCGCTCACGGCGGCCAGCCTGTTCTACAAGTCCATCGAGGAGATCCGGCAGGAGATGTTCCGCTTCGTCCGTTTCCTCAAGAAGATGAACGTCACATCCATCCTTCTCGCGGAGTCACTGAACCAGTCCGGGGAGCAGTCGCGCTTCGGCATCGAGGCCTTCATGGGCGACAGCTTCACGGCCATTGGTTACGAGAAGACCGCCGGGGAGTACCGCAGGACCATAGCAATAATCAAGATGCGTTTCACGGACCATGACAACACGGTGCATCCGTTCATATTCACCGAGAACGGCATCGAGGTCTCCACAGAGACCGAGGTCCGCTAGCGTATAGTTTCAACATTCGCCATACGTTAAGTTGAAGCGTTTCGACGCATCATTGTTGTAAATTTTAGAGATTTTCAACATGGATTATCCAACAGATGTTAAATTTGTTGAAAACAAGTTCGAAAATAACAAAGCATTTATATAGTATCGAAGTTAACAAATGGGTGTATTCATGTTGAAGGCAAGCCCGCTGAGCTTTCTTGCTCTCAACATTTCAACAGCAGGAAAGAAGGAACGAAAAGATGTCCAACGGCTGGGGTCAGGGGCAGCTCGGGTCGAGGTTCTGCAGCAAATGCCAGAAGCCATTGACCTATATTCCCAATTACAATCAGTGGTATTGTTACAGCTGCGGCACCTACGAGCAGTCCCAGGCCGCGGTGTCGGGCGACGACGTCCAGCCCCAGAAGACAGAGCACAAGTGCCCGACATGCGGTGAACCCCTCTACTACATCAGGCGTTATGATCAGAATTTCTGCTACAAGTGCAACATATACTCGCCGGCCAGCCCCCAGGCGCCTGCGCAGCCGACGGTCGCTGCCGTGCCTACTCCGGTCCAGGCCGAGGCCAGCTATGCCGCTCCGACACCATCGGCCATCCAGCCAGCCGCGGTGCCTAACGAGGATGCGAAATCCGTCGTGGTGGCCCAGGACGAAGGCGCCCTCAAGTGCCCGGAGTGTGGAATGGAGGTCGAGCAGGGATGGATCCGCTGCCCTGGCTGCGGTAACGCGCTCGAGACCTCGGATCTGCCCGAGCGGCCTGTGACATCGCCGGACGAGCGACCGAAGGACTTCCATTCGACGCCATCGGCCCTCGGCCAGAGGGAGGTCGAGGTGGCCTCGACCCCGGTCACCATGGAAAAGGCCAAGGTGAAAGAGCCCTCGGAGATCCGCCGGGGCGGCGAATACTCCTGGGAGCCTCAGGCCATGCGCGAGGAGGAATCCTGGTCCGGGGCATCGCAGCGCGAGAGCTATGCCTGGAAGGCCTCCACAACAGAAGAGAGGAAGGTCCGCGACCTGTCCTCTGAGGATGAGCGGTCGGAGCACGAAAAGGCGGCAAAGGAGGAGTCCATGGCCTATCGGAGGGCCGACCGCGCGGAGGCCGATGAGCGCTCTGCCAGGGCCGACGCCCAGGAGGCCCAGCGCACGGACGCCTCGGCGACGGAGCGCCGCATGTGGGATGCTGCCAACGAGCCCGTCAAGGCCGAGCCCAAGCCCGGGGACGGGGAGGTCCCGGACGGCCACCTGGTCAAGCTGGACAGCGAATCCGAGTTCCTCGTCGAGCTTTTCGAGGGGTTTCTGTCAGCCTTCCTCAAGGAACCCATGCAACCCGTCTCCTTCTACCAGTCCAAGCTCAGGAATCTGGTGGACAAGTGCGAGACCATTAGCAAGGTCAAGGTCGATGACGACGGGAAGGTACACATCTTCATCAAGGTCCTGGACTTCAACAAGAACCTCTCCGAGCTCACCGCGATGCTGGACACCATCATCGAGGTCGAGGCCAGGATATCGTCAAGGGCCGCAGCCATGGCCAGGGCCAGGGATGCCCTGGAGCCCATCGTCAAGGAATACCAGGAAGAGATCGACGACCTTGGCATATCGAGCAAGCTTCTCAACCGGGCCTTTGCCGCCAGGCTCCCTTCCGGCGTGCCAGGCCTCGACGAGATGCTCCACGGGGGCATCCCGAACGGGGCCTCCATCATCCTCCAGGGCCCGACGAGCGGCGAGAAGGACATCTTCGCCAACCAGTTCCTCGGCTGTGGCCTCAACGAGAACGGCTCCATCATGGTCGTCGTAACGATGATGTCGCCGGACGAGTGGAGGACCCAGATGCGGGGCCTCGGGCACAGGCTCAGCGACTTCGAGAAGGAGGGCCAGCTCGTAATCGTCGATTGGTACACGCACAAGAACGAGCGGGTCCGGAGCGTCGAGGTCCGGGGGGCCGTGGTGCTGAGCTCGAAGAGCATCACGAACCTGGAGATCGCCATAGACAAGGCCATCAAGTCCATCAAGGACGCCCCGACCAAGCGCGCCGTCATAACGGTCCTCAGCCCGGCCATCAAAGCGTTGGGCTTCGACAACGTCTACGGCTTCGCCCAGTCCATCCGGGGCAAGTTCAAGAAGTACAACATCACGGGCATGTTCCTGCTCGATAAGGGCATGCACGACCAGAACATCGTATCCTCGCTCCATTCCGTCTTCGACGGTGTCTTCGACATCGAGAAGGAGCGGGTCGGGGAGAACATGGTGACGCGCCTCGGCATCCTGTCCCTGAAGGGCATGACCTTCGAGACCAAGTACAGGGAGCTGGAGCTCACGAAGCAGGGGCTTATCGTGAAAGGGTCTCAACCCTCTTCGGGCGTCGGTGGCAAGTTCTGAGGCGTCGTGGCGGGGCCTTAAGGGTCGATTTTATATATCATCAACTATTTCAGGTTCTACTGCCCACGTAAAGCCCCGGTAGTGTAGTGGTCTATCATCCAAGCCTGTCGAGTTTGGGACTCGGGTTCAAATCCCGGCCGGGGCGCTTTCTTACCCAAACGCGGTTCAGGACCTAGAATAATATCGGCCCCGTAAGATTAAAATATCCTCGACTTCTACCCATTTTCATTCCGTCTAAGTTGGTGCCTCCCTGTCAGGAAAACGCGTGATGCTGGTGCGGCCCAAGAGCCGCTGCGGTTGGGGATACATGTGGGCTCCCCTTGCCGTCAATCTCGAGTACATAGCGGCCAGCATCATGGATGTCGTCGAAGAGGTTGCCATCGTGAACCAGGAGTTCGATAGCACCCCCATCGAGGCCCACCTCAAGGAGTTCGAACCGGACTTCTTCGGAGTGACCATGAGCGCGACGGACCACATCAGCGGCCTCGAGCTGTGCCAGGCCGCGAAGGACCACTCCAAGAAGATGATCACGGCCGCAGGCGGATATCACCCGACCGCCATTCCCGACGAGCTCCTTTCCCATGCACAGATTGACATCGTGGCAAGGGGCGAGTCCGAGATCACAGCCTTGGAGCTGTTCGAGAAGGGCGACGGGGACCCCGAGGGGATTCTTGGCCTCAGCTACAAGGGCAAGGGAGGCAAGGTCGTCCACAATCCCGAGCGGCCCTGCGTCCCGGACCTGGACACCTTGAAGTTCCCGGCACGGCAGCTCAGGGCCGGCAACGAGTGCGCGATCTGGACCAAGAAGGGCGAGAGGCACAGGGACCAGATACACACATCACGGGGTTGCTGGGGAAAATGCACCTTCTGCTGCGAACCATCCATGTCCAAGTCGCACCAGAGGTTCAGGACCCCGGAGAACATCATGAAGGAGGTCCACGAGGTCTACGACCTCCATCACCGGGAGCCTCTCATAATAATTTGGGGCGACCCTCACTTCATGGGCAAGCCCAGCATGGTCGACAAGTTGTCTGAAATGCTGATCGATGCGGACCTGGACATCATTTTCACGGCCATGCTGAGGGCCGACGCCGTTGCCCGCCATCCGGAAACCGTGGCAAAGATGGTCAAGGCCGGCGTCGTCGGATATTGCATGGGCATCGAGAGCCCCTGCGAGGGCTCATTGAAGGGAACCAAGAAGGGAATCTCAAACAAGATACAGCGCCAGGCCGTGCAGACCCTTCGAAAGAACCACGCCGTGGCCGGCGGCACCTTCGTAATCGGCCTGCCGGGCCAGTCCAAGGAGGAGATAAAGACCTTCCCCGAGTACGCGAGGGACCTTGGCATGACCAATGCCGCCTTCGCCATCGCGACGCCCCAGGCGGGCAGCGAGTTCTACAAGGAGCTGGCCACGAAGGGCCTCATCTTCGAGAAGGACTGGACCAAGTACGACCAGATGCACCTGGTCTTCAAGCACGAGGCCCTATCCGGCAGGGAGCTCGAGGAGATGCTGACCGGTTGCCTGGGCCGCTTCTACGCCCTGGACATATTCCTCGACGACATGATAGCCTACCAGTACCGCGAATGCGGCGGTAACAAGATGACACTCTTGGATTCCGCCCAGCATTTCCTGGAGCGCGTGGACTTCATAATGAACGCGGGCAGCGACTACCAGCCCGAGGAGAGCGCCTACTTCGGCCGCGTGTTCCTCGAGGCCCAGGTCAACCCGTACACCAAGGTCAGGACCGGGAAGATCGGCCTCCACAACGTCGTCGACATGGACCGGATGCTGCACATCCTCGGCGACCAGACCCTTCAGATATGCCTGAAGCACCGGGGCAAGCCGTTCGCGTACTACATCCTGAAGTTGGACAAGGACAAGGTCCATTACCTGGATATTACCGACAGGCCAGCGAAGGACGCCACCGTCAGGATCGAGCTGTCCATGGAGGAGCTCCTAGAGCTCAAGGAGGCCAAGGGCAAGTTCGCGGCAAGGATGATAGCCCGCATCCTCAGGCAGAGCCGCTTTTCCTCCCTGGTCAAGGGGGCCCTGGCCCTGTTCTCCGGCGTCCTCGACGGGAAGTCGGGCTATGCAAAGGGGTCGAATAAAAAGAAGAAGGCGGGTAGCGGCCGCCGTCCTAAGATACCCCTGCCGGAGAACTTCCTCGAGGATTTCGCCCGTGCGGATGGCTGGGACCAGGATCGGTTCACGGAGATAAAGCGGAAGAACGGAAATGGATGATTAGAAGAGTGAATCATATGTTTTAAATATGATTGTACATCTTCAATCCATTGTAGTAAGTACCTAGTTGCTTTCTTGGGAATATCGGGGTCTATACTTGGAGGTAATTGGCATGGCCGGGCGAATTGGAAATTCGGGGGCATCGGGGAAGAGCATAGTGAAGGCCCTCTGCGTACTGGTCGTACTTTCCATGACCCTGCCCGGATACATGCCATACATCCCGGCCCTCCGGGCGACGGCCCAGACCGACCCGCCGCCCTACGGCATAGGCGACTGGACGATCACGGACAAGACCGTCGTCAAGGACCAGACACTGGTGATCAAGGGCAATGTCAACGTCATGCCCGGGGCCAGCCTCACGCTGGACCATACCATCCTCTCGCTCCAGACCCCTGCCGACTATCAGAACAATATCAACGTGAACCCGACGGGGGCCCTCTACATCACCAACGGTTCATACATCGGGACCACGGACAAATTGTACATCCTGGACCTCTATCCGAACTCGAAGCTGAGGATAACCGACAGCATGGTGAACGGCCTGAGCGCGCTCACGATCGGAAGCACGGACGCGGTCATCGAAAGGAGCAACTTCACATTCACCCAGATATCCGAGGGCATCGTCGCACTGGGTGGCCATGTGATAATCAGGAACAGCACCGTGGTCACGGCGGACATTTCAGTATGGGACGCCCAGGGCGATGTCGAGGTCTATGACAGTATGATAACGGACAGCATGACCGATGGCATCAATGTGTATCCGCTGTGCACGCTGGTCATGCATCCCGAGGTCCCGCCAGTCTGGTTGCCTCCATGGTTCCTGGCGGCCGGCTTCTGGAAC
>Ga0315282_10014326_pt1 | contig 11826 bp, 10 predicted proteins | sample YL17G07_20_MG_FD_203693 | JGI IMG/M metagenome (GOLD analysis project Ga0315282, IMG submission 203693) | Sediment microbial communities from Yellowstone Lake, YNP, Wyoming, USA - YL17G07_20 | ecosystem: Environmental > Aquatic > Freshwater > Lake > Sediment | place: USA: Wyoming | collected... | reverse complement strand
TACTTGCATTAAAAAACAGCCTGTTTTGTTTCCTTATCAAAAAGATTTATGCCAGGGGTATACAAAAATAGACTTATTTTTTCTCCCATTGAATAGTCTCTTCCTGCGCTAACACGTGCAATTGATTTAGAGTTACCAAATTTAAAATGAATAAACGTTTCAGAACCCATTAGTTCAATAAAATCTATTACAACGGTTAGTTTTTGGACTTGATTCTTATCAATACTTTTAACATCTATCTCATCATACAGATCTTTAGGTCTTATACCGAGTACAAATTCATTTGTCTCGAATGTTTTTTCTTCTATTTTTTTAGTTTGTTCTTCATCGAATTTTACTTTAAGATTCTCAAAAATTGCGTAAATATCCTTATCATGCCTTTCAAGAATTACATCGATAAAGTTCATCGGTGGAGTACCTACAAACCCTGCTACAAACATATTCATAGGATGATCATACACATCTTTAGGCTTACCAACTTGCTGAATAGCACCTTTGTTCATAACAACGACGCGCTCACCCAATGTCATTGCTTCAACCTGGTCGTGAGTAACATAAACAGTCGTAACTCCAAGCTCTTTGTGCAGTTTAATCAACTCTCCCCTCCCCTTGTTTGCATCCTTAACTTTGCATCAAGATTTGATAGAGGTTCGTCCATAAGATAAACCTTTGGGTCTCTTACAATAGCCCTTGCAAGAGCTACTCTCTGCCTCTGCCCTCTTGAAAGTTCTTTAGGTTTCCTTAAAAGAAGATTTTCAATTCCAAGCATTGCTGCAACATATTTCACTTTTTTATCGATAACTTCTCTAGGAGTTTTCCTCAATCGTAAACCAAATGAAATATTCTGATAAACATTCATATGGGGATAAAGAGCATAATTCTGAAATACCATTGCTATATCCCTATCCTTTGGTAGAACATCGTTTACAATCTTCTCTCCAATATAGATTTCGCCATCTGTTGGTTCTTCAAGACCGGCAATTAACCTAAGAGTCGTTGTTTTACTACAACCTGAGGGGCCTAATAATACAAGGAATTCTCTGTCTTGTACAATAAGATTTGCATTATCAACAGCAATTATATTACCAAACTTTTTTAAAACATTTCTTAGTGTTACTTCTGCCACACTTTACCTCCTATGTAATTTGTTTCTTATATTATGTAAATATTTTTAAAAATTTAAAATCTCAGTATAAAATATATTAGATATTAAAAAAATCAAAGGTAGAAAAAATGGAAAACGCTTCAGCTGACAAAAATTTTTTTTTATGGTTTCATATGCATCAACCGAGTTATAAAATACCGGATTCTAACTATCTTTACCTTCCATGGGTAAGAAGGCACATGTTAAATGGTTACTACATGGTGTCGAAATTGCTTTTAGACAGTGAGGCCAGGGTAAATATTAATTTTTCTGGGATTTTGCTTGAACAAATGAAATTGTACAAAGAGGGCATTATAAAAGATATTTATCAATACTATGAAGAGAAAGAAGCAACATCTCTATCAGAGGCTGAAAAAAACTTCATAATTGAAAGATTCCTTGTTCCTTTGCCAATTAAATCTGACAGATTTAATTATCTCTTAGAAAAAAAGTTGAAAAAAGAACCCTTTAGCATGCCTGAAATATTAGATACTCAGGTGCTTTTCTCTATTTCTGCATTTGCATTACCCGAGGATGAAGTACTGGATCTACTAAAAAAGGGAAAAAACTTTTCTGAAAGTGATAAGCTGTCAATAACTGAAGCCCAGAAAAAAATAATTAAGTCCGTTATCCCTATGTATAAAAAATTAATTTCTGAAAAACAAATTGAAATAACAGTTTCGCCATATTATCATCCAATAATTCCACTTTTAATAGATCAAGGTTCAGCAAAGGAAAGTAAAGAGGATGCAACACTACCTGATATAGAATTTGCATATCCAGAAGATGCTGAGCAGCAAATAAAAAAATCCATTGAGATCTATGAGGAAATTTTTGGAATAAAACCGACTGGCATGTGGCCATCTGAAGGAGGAATTTCAAATGCTACAATAGATCTTATCAAAAATCAAGGAATTAAATGGATCGGGACTGATGAACTAATTTTAAGAAAAACAAAAGAAACACTAACTAAGCCTTCAGGGGTTTATGATGTAAGAAACCTAAAAGTATTTTTCAGAGACCACTGTCTTTCAGATAAAGTTGCCTTTGTTTATAATAAAATGAATCCTGAAGATGCAGTTAGTGATCTGCTAAATGATAAAGTTGAGAAAAAAGAGGGCATTAAAGTAATTATTCTTGATGGAGAAAATCCATGGTCTTTCTATTCAAACAATGGAGTACCCTTCCTTAAAGAGCTATTTAACAACCTCGACAAAGAGAACAGCTTACTCGGACCTGATGCTGAAGCCACGGATAAAATAAGTTCGGTCAAGCCAGGATCATGGATAAATGGATATTTTGATACCTGGATTGGGGGCTCAGAAACAAATAAAGCCTGGACTTATTTATTTGAAGCAAGAGAGAAACTTGGGAAAAATGAAAAATCCATGGATGATATTTTAATGGCTGAGGGTAGCGATTCATTCTGGTGGTACAGCAATTTCCACAAAAATGAAGTTGATTTTTCTTTTGATTACATGTTTAGAGCAAGGCTGATTAACGCTTATAAAAATGCAGATGAAGCTATTCCTGGGTATCTTTTATATACTATAAAGAAACCTTAGTAAAAAACAAGCAAAATTTAGGAGGAAATATGCCAGAATTAAGAAGAGACCCCGCTAAAGGGAAATGGGTAATAATAGCTGTTGAAAGATCGTTAAGACCTTCAGATTTTAAACTCGAGGTTGAGGAACCTGCAGGACCTGAGAAATGCCCATTTGATGGAGGAAAAGAAGATCAAACCCCACCAGAAATAACTGCAATAAGGCCCGAGGGTTCAAACCCCAATACTCCAGGGTGGACCGTCAGAGTTGTTCCGAATAAATTTCCTGCTCTTAAAATAGAAGGGGAAATAGAAAATCGGGGAAATGGAGTATATGATGCAATGAATGGAGTCGGAGCTCATGAAATTATAATAGAAACCCCGGACCATTTCGCTGCTTTTGAAACATTAAAATTAGATCACGCATCAAAAATAATATGGATGTTCAGAGAGCGTTATCTTGACCTGAGAAAAAATCCAAGGCTTAAATACATCCTGATCTTTAAAAACAAAGGAAGGAGAGCAGGTGCCTCACTTGAGCACTCACATTCACAATTAATCGCTACACCTATTATGCCAGATCTTGTAAAAATAGAACTTGAGGCCGCTTTAACATATTATCGATACAGAGGCAGATGTGTCTACTGTGATATAATCTCTCAAGAAATTAACGAAGGGAAAAGATTAATTTTTGAGAATAACGACTTTATTGCAATCACTCCATATGCCTCAATAGTGCCTTTTGAAATTCAAATAATGCCCAAGCAACATAGTTCTGATTTTGGGGACATCAGGCTTGCTGAAATGAACTCTCTTGCAGAGGCATTACAGTCGTCACTGAAAATGCTTGCAAAAGCGGTTCCACACGTTTCGTATAATTTCTATCTCCACACATCTCCTCTCGAAAATTTAACCATTTCCCACTATCACTGGCATATAGAAATAGTCCCAAGGTTAACACATATTGCTGGTTTTGAATGGGGATCAGGGTTATATATAAATCCTGTTCCGCCTGAAAATGCTGCAAAATTTCTCTTAGAAGCAAAGGAAGTACAAGAATGAGAATAGGTATCGTAGCAAGTGAAGCAACACCATTTTCAAAAACAGGCGGCCTTGCAGACGTTAGCGGTTCTCTGTTTAAAGTGTTCAACGAACTTGGAAATGAAACCTATTTATTTTTGCCATATTACAAAGAAACAAGATCAAACATAAACGGTGTTAATAAAGGTTCCAAAATTAGTATAAAAATCGGAGGTAAAAATATAAAGGGCAGAATACTTTCCAAGGAAATATCAAAAGGAATGAATATTATTCTGATAGAACAAAACGGCTATTTTGATAGAGAGAACCTTTACGCGACAAAAGAGGGCGACTATACAGATAATGCGGAAAGATTTGGGTTCTTTAATCTCGCTGTGATAGAATCCATAAAATCACTAAACCTGAACTTAGACATTTTGCACTTAAACGATTGGCAAACAGGTTTAATTCCTCTATTTTTAAAAGAAAATGACATGCAAATAAAAACTCTTTTTACCATTCATAACCTTGCTTACCAGGGAAATTTTCAGAAAGACATTCTTAAATTGCTACAGATTGATGAAAAATATTTTAACATTGATGGTATTGAGTTCTACAACAATTTGAGTTTCTTAAAAAGCGGAATTGTCTATTCAGACTTCGTAAGCACCGTAAGCCCTACCTATGCAAAAGAAATTCTTACTGAAGAATTCGGAGAGCGGCTTGAGGGAATATTAAAGGCCAGGAAAGACAAGCTTGTTGGAATATTAAACGGCATCGACTACGAAATTTGGAATCCTGAAAAAGATAAGAATATCTACAAAAATTATTCTATTGAAAGTCTTGATTTAAAGAAAGAAAATAAATTTTACCTGGGACAAAAACTTGTCCTAGATTTTCATCAAGATCCGCCCTTGTTTGGTATGGTAAGCAGGCTTGCAACGCAAAAGGGCGTAGATATACTTGTTGAAGCATTGAAAGACTTATCAAAGAAGGAGGAAATAAGAGTGGTAATTCTTGGAACAGGTGAAAAGAAGTTGGAAGATGGATTGAAAGCACTTGAAGAGGAATACAAATCCAAAATTAGAGTTATTATAGGATTTGATGAGCCGCTCTCGCATAATATTTATGCAGCCTCTGATTTTTTCCTTATGCCATCCAAATATGAACCATGTGGATTAGGACAAATAATTTCACTTAAGTACGGGACAATCCCTGTAGTAAAGGAAACAGGTGGTTTAAAAGACACCATTGACAATTTTAATGATTATACTCAATGCGGAAATGGTTTTTCTTTTGACGAATATTCAAGTGAAGCTCTAGCGAACACTATAAAGAGAGCCCTTAAGGTTTATAATGACAAAACCAAATTTAACAATCTAAGAAAAGTGGCAATGAATTGCGACTTTTCATGGGAGAATTCTGGTAAGAAATATTTAGAGCTTTTTAAGAAAATGATGAGGTAACTAGTGGATATACATTTTGGTACATCGGGCTGGAGGGGGGTAATTGCTGACGATTTTACATTTGCCAATGTAAAAGCAGTTGCTCTTGCCATTGCCAAAATGCTTGTAGAATCTGAGGGTAAGAGCTTAGTAGTAGGACACGATACAAGGTTTCTATCCGAAGATTTTGCAAAAATAGTAGCAGAAGTTTTGATAAACAACAATATAAAAGTTTTTTATTCATTGAATGATATCCCCACTCCCGTAATTGCCTACGAAATCGTGCATAGAATTGCAGATGGTGGAATAAACATAACAGCCTCGCATAATGATTACTACTATAACGGTATAAAATTTTCAGCTAAAAGTGGAGGCCCTGCACTTCCAGAAGAAACGGAAAAAATCGAAAAAAAGATCTATGAAATAATAAAAAGCGGAGAAAGGATAAAAACCAAACCCTTCCCTGAAGGAATAAAGGAAGGCCTCCTAATGACTTTCGGTGAGAGCACTTATAGCGAAAGTATAAAGAAACTAATTGACTTAGACTCAATAAGAGATAGAAGACCCAAAATTGTCTATGAACCATTCTTTGGAACGGGAAGAAGGTACCTACCACCACTGCTTCAGGACATTACAAATTTTAAAATGATACACGGTGAAATAGATCCGCTCTTTGGAAAACTACATCCTGAACCTATAGAGGCAAATTTGATTCCTTTATCAAACGCAGTCACTCAGGAAAATGCAAATATCGGCCTATCTACAGATGGAGATGCCGATAGATTTGGCATAATAGATGAAAGTGGGGCATATATTTCACCTGATAAAATTCTTCCAATTATCTATTACTACCTTATCACTGAACGACAAATAAAAGGAAATATTGTAAGAACAGTTTCCACAACTCAAATGCTTGATAGAATAGCCCGCCATTTTGGATGCGAAGTTATAGAAACTCCTGTAGGCTTTAAATACATTGGAGATGAGGTAACAAAAGGCAATGCTATATTCGGTGGGGAAGAGAGTGGAGGAGCAACCATTACCGGTTGGTTGGCGGATAAAGATGGAATACTGGTAGATTTGCTTGTAACTGAAATAGTTTCTAAAAGAAAAAAGTCGCCACTTGCACTTTTCTATGAGATTATTTCCAAATTCGGAGAATGCTATTCAGAAAGGTTAGATTTCGAGTTTAAAGGAAAAAGAGAGACTATTGAAAAAGGCTTGAAAGAAAGGATTTTCAAAATTCCAAAAGAAGAAAATGTTAAAAATATCAAAGAAACGGACGGAACCAAAATTATTTTTGATGATGATAGCTGGCTTCTTTTCAGATTTTCAGGAACAGAGAAAAAGATAAGAGCATATTGCGAGTCAATAAGCAAAGAGAAGCTCGAGCGATTAAAAAATATCGCAAATAAGGCCGTATTAGACGTAATAGACAAGGAGAACCACAATGATTTTTGATTTTAATAACGTAATTTCAGAAAACGTGGGAGATAGAGGGATTTCATATTCAGAAATTGAAAACTCTAAAGAATTCCTTGTAGAAATAAAAAAGAGAATAAAAGATAAAACAAACAATGATTATTATCCTTTAATCATGCCTCTGGATATGCAAAAAGAAATCCAGAAAATTAAAGAATATGCAGTTAAAATCCAGGAAAATTTTGATAATTTTGTTGTTGTGGGAATGGGGGGTTCATCGCTTGGAAACGAACTTTTGCACTATGCAATTAATGGAATCTTTTATAACGAAAACCATGCAAGGAAATATCCAAAGCTTTATTTTTTCGATAATGTTGATCCTGAAACTATCAAAGATGCTATTGATCTGTTGGATATGAAAAAAACTGTATTTAACATTATTACAAAATCCGGTACAACAAGTGAAACTATGTTAAACATGCTTGTAATAGGAGCCGGTTTAAAAAAGGAAGGTCTTAGCCTTAAAGACCACTTAATATTTACCACTGACCCCGAGAAAGGTTTTCTAAGAGAAATGTCAAAAGAGACGGGAATAAAAACGTTTCCTATTCACCCTTTGCTAGGTGGTAGATTTTCAGTTTTATCCCATGCAGGACTTGTTTCAGCTGCGGTTACGGGAGTAGACATCGAAGCATTAATAGAAGGCGCTTTAAAAGAGTTAGAAAATATCAAGGCAAAAGATGTTTTGAGATCGCAAGCACTTCTTTTGCCACTATTTCAATACAATCTAAACAAAAATGGAGTAAATATTAATGTTATTTTCTCTTATTCAGATAGCCTTTACTATATAGGCGAATGGTATAAACAGCTCATGGCTGAAAGCCTTGGAAAAAGATATTCAAGAGAAGGAAAAGATATTTTCGCAGGTATTACACCACTTTTTCTTAAAGGCACCACTGATCAACACTCTGTACTTCAACTCCTCATTGAAGGACCTTTTGATAAATTTATCATTTTTATCGCACCTAAAAAATTTCGAAAAGAAATAAAAGTTTCTGAAGAAATCATAAGAGATGAAAGAATAAATTATCTTCAGGGTAGAGAATACTCGAGTCTCATTAAATCTGACTATCTTGCCACAAAGGCAGCCCTCACGAAGAATGGTCGCCCAAATGTATCTATAGAATTCGATAAAATTGACGAGTTTAACCTTGGAAGAGCAATCTACATGCTTGAGTATGGTATTATTGCTCTTGGGGAGATGCTAAACATAAATCCAATTGACCAACCTGGAGTTGAGCTTGGAAAAAAATATACATATGGAATAATGGGAAGAAAGGGATTCGAAAAAGAAAGAAATGAATTTAAAAAACTTGAAAAAGGGGAGCAAAGATATATAATCGAATAAAAATTTGAGGCAAATAATGAAAAAAAATAATAAATTAATAATTGTTTTATTTTTAATAATTTTCTTTTTATGCGGATATCTTATTGGAATGAGATACCCTCCTTCTGTATTTATTAGCAACACTGGCACTTCGATCTTTAAAAACCTAACAAATAATAGCAACCTCTTGAATCAAACTTTTGATATTCTCCAAAACAACTTCTACAAAAAAATAAGCAGTGACGAGCTTATCAAAGGAATGGTAAATTCACTCAACGATCCGTATACTGCTCTTTTCGACCCGGCAGAAACAAAAGATCTTCAAGCAGAAATAGAAGGGATATATGCAGGTATTGGTGTAGTAATTAAAATGAATGAAAAAGAGCAAATCCTCGAAATCGTTTCGGTATTTAAAAACACGCCCGCAGAGCAAGCGGGGCTTAAAAGTGGGGACTTGATTGAAAAAGCCGATTCAACAGCACTTAAGGGATTGAGCCTTGAAGAGGCTTCATTAAAGGTTAAAGGAGAAATAGGAACAAGTGTAGTTTTAACAATTAAAAGAGAAAATGAAGAATTAACATTTACAATAAAAAGGGAAAACATAAAAATACCTATTATTGAAAAGGATTATCGTGACGACGGCAAAATCGGTTATTTAAAATTCAATATGTTTACCGATAATAGTTCCGCCGAGTTTAATAGTGTATTAAATGAATTTAAACAAAAAAATGTTAAAGGAGTAATTCTTGATCTAAGGGATAATTCGGGGGGTTTACTTGCTGAATGTGAGAAAATTGCATCTAATTTTATACCATCCGGTATATTACTCTGGACGAGGAATAGAGATGGAGTAACTGAACCCTTAAAAATCAAAGGACAAGAGTTTAATCTTCCTTTAGTTGTTCTTATTAATAATGGAACGGCAAGTGCAGCAGAAATATTAACAGGTGTAATCAAAGATTACAATGTTGGCACAATTATAGGCGAAAAGACCTTTGGCAAGGGTGTAATACAACAGATTTTCAACTTACCAGGCAGCTACACCCTAAAAGTAACTGTCGAAGAATATCTTACACCTGATAAAAACGAAATAAATGGTAAAGGCATAACACCTGATATCACTGTCCAGAATAATCCAGATAAACCACAAGAAGATCTGCAGCTACAAAAAGCAATAGAAATACTATCTAAAGAAATATGATAATAGTAATATCAGGACCTTCTGGTGTTGGAAAAGGAACAATTGCAAGAGAGTTAATAAAAAGAGATAAAAAAATTAAACTCGCCGTTACCTGCACTACAAGAGCTAAAAGAAAAAACGAAGTAGATAAAAGAGATTATTATTTTCTTTCAGAAGAAGAATTCTTTGATAGGATTAAACGAAGTGAATTTGCGGAATACTCAGTAGTGCACGGCAAACATTATGGAGTCCTGAAAAAGAGCATAGAAGAAGGACTTTCAGATGAAAAGGATATACTGCTTCAAATCGATGTACAAGGCGCAAAAAAGATAAAAAACCAGTACGCTCAAGCATTATTAATTTTTATTATGCCGCCCAGCATAAATGATCTTCTTAAAAGACTCAACAAAAGAGGAACCGAAACCCCTGAAGAAGAAGAAAATCGAATAAAAAGAGCAAAAGAGGAAATTGAAGAGAGGTTTTTTTACGACTTTGTTGTTGTAAATAATAAGATTGGCAGAGCTGTAAACAAAATCTTCAACATCATTAGGACTGAAAGAGAAAAACGTCTTAACGCTTGTAAATAATAGTTATTCTTCTGTTTATTCCATCCCAGTTTACTGAACTTCCAAAACTCTCGCTAATAAACCTTAAAGGTACCATAGTTCTTCCCGGGGGAATAATAACAGGTGCAACGTCAAGTTCCACACTTTTTAAATTTACTTTAGCTGTTTTATTCCCAGGCCAAAGCTCTATAAGAATTGCTGGATTGTTTTTGGTTGACGCTTTTTTAATTGTAACTTTTCTAAGATTTTCATCCCATTCAACTTCCGCACCGAAAGCCTGTGAAATAAACCTCAAAGGCACTAAAGTCCTTGAAGACTGTTTATCAATAAACGGTGGTGCATCAAGCAAGATTTTTTCACCATTTACATATGCATCTTTAGAATCAATAGTTAAAGTTATCTTTATTTCAGTAACTTCTAATACTTTAAAAGAAATATATATATTTTGAGATCCGGTGTTCGAACTAATTTTAATAGGAACTGTGTAATTGTCTGGAGAAAGTTCGGCCGTATCAATAACAAAATCTATACTTACAGTGTCTGTAAAATTAGTCTTGTTGAGTTTTATAAATGTGGGAGCAGAAATAGTTCCATTTAAAGTACCATATCCAATGTTTACTATTGAAAAGCTCCCACTTAATTTGTTACCTTCGTTTACCACTCCAAGATCAATTTTTGTCCTGCATACAAGCAATGGTAAAGAAAGATCTATTAAAGATAGATTACCATTGTTATCTCCAATGTAAAGCTTTCTTGAACTGTTTTCTAAATATAAGCTTCTCGGAAATAAAACCTGGCCCTGTGAAATTTCGTAGAAATTTATTCCATCCAGTGTTACGAATACTCCAAAATTTTGGATCGCTACAAATAGTCTATCATTATTGTAAATAATGCCGGCAATATAAGGCTCACCGCCAATAAAGTCCATTTTTTGGAATTTCATACCTACATTACCTTTAAATAATCCTGAAGAAGTGCCAACAAAAAGACTCCCCATAAAGTAACTCAAGGAAGTTACACTATACCCGGGTAGCAGATTTTGCCATACAGTCTTTTCATCTAAGTTTTCGGAATAATACAATCCAGAATCTCCTGTACCCAAGAAATTTCTCCCGAACTCAGTCCTGATAAATGATGTAGTCTTTTGAGTAGGTAATCCTGAATTAATATCAAGCCATGTTGAACCATAATCAAAACTTACATGAAATCCAGTGCAAAGAGAGGTAACAAAGATCATATTATCTTTAGATGAAACAGAACTAATAGTGGGGCAATTAACTTTATTAGAAAATGATATCCATTTTTGGTCTTTGACATTTCCAGCATACAAGCCACCTTCTGAAGTACCTATAAAATATTTATCTCCTGACCTAACAATGCCTGTTATATGGGTATCTAATAAACCTGAATTTTTTTGTACAAAGCTTCTTCCTTCATCGTTAGAAATGAATAAACCAGACTCGGTGCCAATAAGAAGACTGTTGTCATCCCTAAAAATTGAAGTGATAGGATATGGAAATTGATTTAAATTTCCCAGAGAATTGCCTATAGCAGAAAAAGGTAAAATCAAAATTGAAAATACAAGTAAAATAAAAACTATAAAAGTAAATAATTTACGCATATCATGCCCCCTTAACGTTTTAGCCTGAAAAACTTGGACAAATATTTTTAAATTCACAATTGGAGCAATTACCATTCACTTTTGGCTTAAAATCACCTTGTAGAATGAGAGTTCCTATTTCATAGATTCTTTTTTTAGTCTTCTCAATAATCGAATCATCAAAAGAAAAATCTATTTTTTTGCCGAATTTTAAAAAATAAAGAGAAACTGAATCAATATTATCTGTATCAAGAATGTCTCTTGCAGCCATATTATAAATTACAGGCTGTAAAAATTCCTCTTCTTTAAAAAGCTCCGGTAAAATACTGTTTGTTTTATAATCTACGATGGTAAAATGCCCTGATCTTTCATCAATTCTATCTATTCTACCCTTTAGTTCAAAATTTTCAACTTTAAATGAAAAATTTTTCTCTACAAATAAAGCAGGCTGGAAAGCAAAAATAAACTTTCTGTAAAAACTCGTTAATATTTTTTTGGCTTCACTTTTTGCTTTAGTTT
>Ga0315282_10014324_pt1 | contig 11828 bp, 17 predicted proteins | sample YL17G07_20_MG_FD_203693 | JGI IMG/M metagenome (GOLD analysis project Ga0315282, IMG submission 203693) | Sediment microbial communities from Yellowstone Lake, YNP, Wyoming, USA - YL17G07_20 | ecosystem: Environmental > Aquatic > Freshwater > Lake > Sediment | place: USA: Wyoming | collected... | reverse complement strand
AAGCAAACAGATGTAAAAGCGTAAAGCAGAAAAGGAGCCTGCTGCCTCGCCGGACTAGAGTATATGCTGGGTGCGATAAACGTGGTGCGGGTAATGTTGGACGAATTTGAAATGCCCATAACAAAATCTGAAGAATCAAAACTGAGAAGCAAGAAAACGACTAGAGAAAAGAGCAGGGCATTTAGAATTTGCCTCATCGCTTTCGCCTTTTGAGCCGCCTACGTTTCTGCTTCTGGTGACACGGCAATCTTTTCTCCCTCCATTTTGCCTCCGAAGAACCGGACTTTCTCGATGCCCCAACGTTTCTTCAGGATTTCTCGTAAAGTTTCTGCCTTGTACCCGTTTTTGCCGACGATTTCGCCTAGCTTTTCCAGTGCGACGTAAACGTTGATTTGGCCATCCTCGCTTTTCACTCGGCAGGGCACCATAAGATAATTCTCTATGAATCTGGCCGGGTCATCCGCGTCTTTCACAACCTTGATTTTTCGGTTCCACAGGCGCTCGTAGACCTGGACGATGCAGCCTTTGTATCCTACGGCCATCATAACGTTTCCGCCAACGATGATTACGACGTAGTTTCCTTTCGCAATGCAGTCTTTAACGTAGCATCTGGTTCCAAGCGCGAAGGATTTGGCCAGCTCAAACTCTTCATAGTTCACTAGATACTCCTCCTGATGAACTGGACAAGCAGGAATAGGGATAGTGCGAGCAGCAGTATTCCGCACACCAAGTCTTCCGTAATAGTGTAAGCTGCGAAGTACCATATGCTGAAGAAGAACAGGATGAAGAAGCCGACTATGGCTCCCCAATCCGCAGCTGCTACTAGAACGCACAGGATTATGACGACTAACATAAAAATCCAGCGCATTGAACCGAACATTATCTCGTGGAACCAGTTCAGAGGCGTGATTGGAGCTTCCGTCCACGTGTAGGTTGCCCAAATCTGTCCGTCTTCAATCACTGTTACATTTCCAAATCGCAACGTGCTGAGGCCGCTTGTGCTATTCCAGATGTACTGTTGGCCGGTTCCAGCTGAAATGGGACTGTAGAAGTGGAAGCTATGCGTGGTCGCGTTTTCCCAATTGAACGTTTTCGGCAAGTCTGCAATGGTGTAGTTGGTCCCGTCAACAGTCAATATGGTTCCCTGCGCGTTATCGCCGATATTCGCTCCGAAGGTTACGGCTGGATCAGCTGCGGCTACTGGCAGGACTAAAGTAGCAACGATGAACAGCACAGCCAGCGAAACTAATATAGCCTTCATTTTTAACCTCCCCCAAGCCACCACGCCAGCATAAGCCCTAACCCAACAAACATCATTGCGAACCACGTGACTACTGCCTCGTATTCTTCGTCGCGAGCGTGAACCGCCATCATATACGGCGAAAGAATAAACAACACTACGCCGATTAATCCGATTATGGTCATTATTGGAATTTCAGGAAACCCGGCTGGAGGAGGAGTCACAGGCACCGGCACGTAAGGTTGATAGAGCATTGCGATGCGGTAGTCAGTGCCAGCCCGGTAAGTGATGGCTATTCCAAACTTGCCGTCGTATTCTTGGGTGAAACTATTTATCGAGTCACAATAAACTTCGGTTGCGTTCAAAGCTTTCACGTAGAAACTAGCTGACCAAGTACCGTTGACAAGTCGGCTTCCGAAAACCGTGCCGTTTATTGCCCAGTACACGTTCACCTCACTTCTGAATCCAACCGCTGGAAAACTTGTTGTTGAAGTATAGTCGGTGACGGTTTGAACTCCGCTCCATCCTGTTCCAAGCACGTATTTGAACGCGTAGATTTCAGACGCGTCTGGGTTCAAATAGGTAAGGTAAGCTGTTTGGTTCAGGTCAGATGCGGCGGCCATTGCTCTGTCATCATAAACTAGTTTACTGCCGCTTTGGGGAAGAATGTTGACTGCACTACCCCACGCCGATCCGCTCCACAACCTGCTTTTCAAATAATATGTTGGACCAGTATAGATGTAATAGTACACTGCGAGAACTTTTCCTTCAGTCAACGGAACCAAGACTATGTTTATAGGATAGTTTATAGGCCAGCCTGTACTGGTAGCAGCAAAATATGTTGCCGTCGGTGAAGTGAAAGTTCCGTTGTTTGACGATGCTTTAACCACAAAGATACCGTCTCCTCCTGCGGGAATTCTATAGCCGTAGAACCCTAGAAAAGGTACTCCATTCGAATCAGTGCACAGGCTGACCCGATACAAGTGGCCCAAATTTGTGAAGTCGCCGGCCACGTTGTTAATTTTTTGCCAGTCAGTAGTCCACGCTATGCTTCCGTCTGCTTTTGGCTGTCCTCTTCGATACCAGAAATAGCCATATCCAGAGGGGTCTCCAGATTGGTCGCTTTTGATGAAGGCGCAGTGCACAAAGTTTCTTGCTTCCTCATAGTAGACAGCGAAGTCGTATGTGAGAACCGTGACGTTTGCGGGCCCAAAATTCGTTGCGCTAGTCCAGCTTTTTATTTGGCCAGTTGAATAAGGCGCGCTCTGGAAAAATAGGCTGGTGCTGTTTGAATACATTATCCAGAATCTGCCCTCCGCAAAAAGGCTTTTCCATTCTTTCGCGTATCTTGTTGCGACGCCTAAATTAGAGCTTGAAGCTACTGTTGATTCGCCCCACAATGTTTCGCCTTCAAGACCGTAGAAGGCGGTGATGCTTCCACCATAAGAAGGCATTATTAACGTGTCTCCTCTTTCGGTTGACAAGCCCGCTGTACTGAGCCACGAATATGTTACGTTGTTGACCGTGATGTTTTCTCTGAAGACGTATGTGAATGGTTGGCCAGTCGCATAGAGCTTTGTTATTGGCAAATCGCTTAATGTGTAATCGACTCCATCTACAGTTAACACGACGCCTATGGTGTTTGAGGGTAGCCCAACGACTCTGAAGGTTACCGTGTTTGTGCTTGTCACGTATGTTGCCGCCACTTCGCCGCCTTCTGCTGGAACAACCACTGTGCCGCTTTGTGTTGTCTGGTTGCACCCCGTTGTTGAAGTCCAAAGATAAGTTGTGTTTTGATATATGATTGGCGAGACGAAACTGTACTGGTGGTGGCTGCCAACTGCCCAACTGAATGTTTTCGGCAAATCAGTAACAATGTAATCAACACCATCAATCGTGACCACTACTTTTGGTATATTTGGAATGCCGGTGACTCTGAAAGTGACGCCCAATTTTGTCGCATAGTTTGCCGTTACAGTTGAAGCTTCCGTAACCGTGATTGGAGAAGCGTATCCCATGACGCTTGAAAGCACGAAGCTCTGTCCAGGATGGCTGCTTGTCACAGTGTTTGATGCGGCGTAAACCAACACGTCATTGTTGTTGCACCAGACTTCATAGGGTAAATTAGCATAGTAGACGCTTGTGCCTTTAACTGTGAACACCACGCTGGTTGCTGAAGAGTCAAGGCCTGTCTGCGTGAACGTTAATTTCCATTGGGTTACGTAAACGCCTGTTATCGTTGCTGAGGCAGTCACTGTGAGAGGCGAGGTTGCTCCCGTCACTTCTTTTAAAGCGATGCGTTTTCCCTCGTTGATTGAAAACGTTGCATTATATTCGAATACCAGAACGTTGTTGTGGTTGACCCAGACCACGTATGGCAGTTGAGCATAAGTTTTTGCTGTTCCGTTTATTGTCACGATTGTTCCAGTGATTGAAGCGTCCAATCCTGTCTGCGTGAAGGTTATTTTCCATTGGGCTTGATAGTTGCCCGTGACTGTTTCTGAAGCTGAGACCGTTATTGGAGAGCTAGAACCCGAAACGCTTGTTAGGTTAAAACGCTTGTTCGAGGTTGAGCTGCCTGCTGGATTAACATAAGAATAAGTGATTGTTGATTCGTAGTCGTACCAGGCTTCAAACGGCAGGTCAACATAAACTTTGTTGGCACCGTTTACCGTGACTATCGTGCCTGACGCCGTGCCGTCTAGTCCCGTCTGCGCAAAGACTACCCACCATTGAATCACATAGTTTCCGGTTACCGTTATTTTCGCGTTCACTGTTTTAGGCGATGATGGCCCAGTGTTGCTTGTCCATTTGAACTGTTTGCCAGTTGTCGAGCTTTCCACCGCGCTTTCAAAAGAGTAAGTTAATGTTGAACCCGAGTTTAGCCAGTCCACGTAGGGCAATGCCGCATAATTCTTTGGCACCCCGTTTATAGTGACAACCGTGCCTGAAGCCGTCGCGTCCATTCCCGAAGTTGTAATCGTCACTTGCCATTGAACCACGTAGACGCCAGTAACCGTTGTTTTTGAGGATACTGTTATTGGAGAAGTTGGACCTGTGACACTAGTGAGGTCGAAGCGCTTTCCATCAGTAGAACTTGACGCTGGGTCTTCGTAAGAGTAGGTTATTGTGTCGCTTTCGTTGTACCAGGCTGTGAATGGTAGGTCGCCGTAGTTTTTGGCTGTGCCGTTCACCGTTACGACTGTTTCGTTCGCCGAGCTGTCTAGTCCGGTGTGAGTGAACGTTACTTGCCATTGAGTCTGATAGTTGCCCGTAATTTCAACATCTTCCGTTACGGTTATTGGTGAAGTTGGACCTGTCACATTGATTAGGCTGAAACGTTTGCCTTCAGTGCTGCTTGAAACCAAATCAGCATATGCGTAAGTATGATTTGAATTTAGTTCCCACTCGAACAGTTTAGGCAAGTCAGCGTACGTGTAATTTATTCCATCAACTGTTACGACTGTGCCTGTCGCCGAAGAGTCGAGGCCTGTTTGAGTGAAAGTTACGGCGAAAATCTCTGCAAAACAGTAAACCTTACCGTCATAAGAACCGATGTAAACTTTTCCATCAACAACAGCGGGAGAAGAACCAACATATTTACCAGTATGAAAAGTCCAATTTAGCGTTCCAGTCGCGGCGTCAAGACAGTAAACATTGTCATCCCAAGAGCCAACGTAGACTTTACCATCAGCAACAGCGGGAGAAGAAGCAACCCCATCGCCTGTAGTGTAGTTCCAAATAAATGCTCCAGAAGTAGCGTTCAGGCAGTAAACTTTGAAATCATCCGAACCAACATATACTTTACCATCAACAATGGCTGGAGTAGAAGTGACCCCATCGCCTGTAGTGTAGTTCCAAATAAATGCTCCAGAAGTAGCGTTCAGGCAGTAAACATTGTAGTCATAAGAGCCAACGTAGACTTTACCATCAGCAACAGCGGGAGAAGAAGCAACCCCATCGCCTGTAGTGTAGTTCCAAATAAATGCTCCAGAAGTAGCGTTCAGGCAGTAAACTTTGCCATCAATCGAACCAACATATACTTTACTATCAGCAACAGCGGGAGAAGAGTCAACCATATCGCCTGTAGTGTAGTTCCAAATAAATGCTCCAGAAGTAGCGTTCAGGCAGTAAACATTGTGATCCTCCGAACCAACATATACTTTACCGTCAACAACCGCGGGGGAAACAAACACCTCGGCACCAGTTGAAAATGTCCACAATGTTTGGTTTGTTGTTGGTCCTGTTGAAGTAGAATATCCCGTGTGTGCCAAATCGTGTCTGAACATTGGCCAATCGTCGCTGCTAGCCATTGCCGTTGGAATTTTAAAGAGTCCAACGAATGAAAAAATGGCTAACGCTAAGAAAACGCTGAGAAGCATCACTCTTTCTTTTCTGATGTTCATTTTTAATCTCCAACAAACGGTATTGCTTTGAGAACCAGGATGGCCGCTAACAGTATAAGCAAAGAGTAGAATGGAACGCTGAAAATCCAGTTGAACGGGTTTGGAAGAAGAGGAATGTTTCCTGTGAATAAGCCCAGAACTATACTCCAAATGTCAAATTGGGTTTTTTCGAAATCGCGGCTGACACAATAGAGAACGTGGAGGTCGTAGTTTTTGTATGCCAATTCCGCAGTGGCGAATTGCGTGCGGTTGTACCAAAAGTAAGCCTCGAATTGGATGGTTCCTGTTTTGTCTTTAAGAGTGAATGGGGCCAAATCCTGTTGCGGATCCCAAAGCTTATCTATTAGACAGATGTCAAAAATTTCCAGCGTGTAGCTTCCCTCCACCCAATTCGACTCTGTCTTCGAAAAGGAAAATCGCAGAGACGTATCGTTCAGTTTATTAGACCACCATTGCATATCACGCGTATTCGTAGGTATCCCAAACCAGCCAACATCATAGATTTGGAAACTTGTGCAGTTCCAATCGAATTTCCAACCGCCAGTAAGCCAAGTCATACAAGGGTGAAAATATGCTTTGCAGTTCCATCCGCCCAGAGTGAAGGTTAGTATACGCATACCGGAACCTTCAGTTGTGTTGTCCCGAGCTGTAACATTCAGCACTCCGTTACTGGCATATTTCAGAAAATCCACTGCTCTGAATGGGCCTGACTTATCCTGATCCGCCGGTCTTGCTATTTGCTCGTTAATGTAAACTTGGCCGCCTAACCATAAAAAAACGGGGAAGGCAATCATAAAAGTGATGCTGAAAACAAAGATCACTGCTTCCGTGTGCGTTAACATTTACAGTCCTCCCTTCCCAGTTAGAATGTCTGCAATCAATTTCGCCCATCCCACTGCTGCGATCAGAATGAGTAACGTGAAAACCAACGGGTCCATCCATCCAAGTGCCACCAAGAATCCCAACGCCAAAGTTCCAACAAAAAGTCCAATAACCATATTTGCATCAGACAAGTATAGAGTAGGCAACATAACTGCGAGAAGAACAATAAGGCTGAGAAGCATTTGTCCACCAAACACGCCGATGCCTAAAGCGTTCCCAACAATTTTTGGAAGGTCAAGCCAATTGAATTCGCTAGCTGCCAAAACAATCGCGAAGACAGAAAAAGTGGGGCAGTTTATTTTCACGTTCCAGCACACCTCCTTAACTCAAAGCCTCTTTAAGGACTTTGATGAAGATGCCGATACCCAACAGGAAGGGTATCAACTGGAACATAGCCTGTAGCGCCGTTCCGCTCGTTCCCATGGCAGTGAAGTTTATGCCTGCGATCGCCGATACGATCTGGGGCATAAGCAGACCGACTACCATTAGGAGAACAGCTAGGAAGACCCACGCTACAACTGTGTTCTCTACTGGGTTGCTGCTCATAGTAACCACGATAAAGCTAGATCGCATCCCCTTTTAAACTTTTGATCACTCTCAGAGGCGCTTGTTTGATTTGGCTGTTTCCCTATGGTTTATACGACAAACGGGGCACGAAAACGCCAGCAATCGTATAAACTTTATAAAGGCATAGAATCTTACTATTGTGGTGAAAACGGAATGTCTGACAGTCTCAAAAACCTTCTAGAACCGTTTGGCGAAAGAGTAATAGTAAACATAATTTGGAACCACAAGGTCAGCGAACACGTCAAGTGTCACGTGCGAAAAGGCCGCGTCATAATCAACAAAGACTACAAGCCAATCCTAGACGCTAGCTGCGTGACGATTGGAAAAAAGCGGCGTTTTCTCGTCCCCTGGAAGAAAACTTTGGGGCCTGAAGTATGGTGGGTCGAGGGAATGGAACATTGCGTCATTATTCCCAGCAACTTGACTGCAGACGAGAAAACAGGTTTACTGCTTATGATGACTCCTCACGAAAAGAAAAGCTTGGTTGCAACTGAAATGGCCAAGTCCAAAATCAAAGGCAAAGAAAAGAACGCCATCATCGTCGTCCTTTTGATTCTAAATATTATCGAGCTCGTGCTTCTAATCATCTCAATTTTCAGATAGGAGTGATGGAAAGTGGAGGAAGATAAACACCGAAAGCTTCTGGCGCGGTTCAGAGAATTATACGATATCATCCGAGGCAGAAGAGACACCAAATCCACTGCAAAGATGATGAGTGACCCAGAAAAGCTGGAGACGATGAGCCGCCTAAAAGCACCTGAAATGGATTTCGTGAAAGACTGCAAAACATTGAACGCTCTTTTTCCAGATGATTTTAGCCCGCTGATGGAAGAACCAGTACCGCTTATGGAAGTGAAAGTCAGCGAAGAGGGAAAAGGCCGAGGTGAAGTCACGGATCTTACGGTAGGCTTAGAGGCACAGAAAATTCTTGGAAATCTCGCCAGTTTAGCTCAGCCTCAACCACAGGGCGGAATCCGATCCAAATTCAAACGAAAGAAGGAGGAAGGCCAGTGAGACCAAACCGTTTTTTTCTCCAGGCTGCACGCCAGAATCCTTCGAAACAAATGCAAAATCCTAGACTGGTTCCACGACATCTTTCTCTTCTACGCCATCGTCTACTTTGTCGCATCCAACATCTATGGCGAATCCCCAATTTTTTATATCTTGTGCGGGTTCATCCCTTCAGTTCTCGTGGTAGGAGTCACGTCGAACCTGATGGAGAAATACGGCTGCAAAGAATGTACCGCAGACAGGATCATGAATCTTCTTGCTCCAGGATGGAAAAAGTTCAGGAGGGGTCACAGTGAGCAGTGAAGAGGACACCCTAAAAATTTACCGCTACATTGGAGAACTTCTGGGACTCCGACATCCAAAGTATCAGACGTACGCTTGTATGAACCGGTATATGGCTGAAGTCATTGCTGCATTAACTGGCTACAAATTCGTCTGCCCCGAAGACACTGAAACCATCGAGTACATTAACAAAGTAGTAATTCCATTTTTGACCGAACTTGCCATCGCCACTTGGGGACCAGACATACTCACGGAGATGGCTATTAAAATCGCTAGAAAGGCGCCGAAAGCCAACGTCAAAGAAGGTCTTCAGAAAATCTTTGAAGGTGAAACTAATGAGTGAAGAGAACCCATTCGTATATGCCATAACCAGAATGCTAGGTCACACAGGCATAGTAATAATTGATGGCCCGTGGCAATCTGGAAAGTCTGACATAGCCCTTTTAATAGCCTTCACCTTAAAAAAGCTGGGAATCATCAAGCACATAGTCACCAACATTCCTACTGACAGCCCAGACGTCACGATCATAACTTCAATGAGCCAATTCACAAAATGGAGGAAGACAGTGGACGGCGAGTGGCTATGGATTTTTGATGAGGCAGGAGAACACGCTTTCCTCAGAGACTCAGCAACCAAATTGAGCAAGGCAATAGTGAAGATGGCGCCCCAACTGTCAAAGGGGCCAGGCGGGAGTGGACGAATGATTCTCATAACCCAAACAACCGAATTTCTTGACCGCCTCTTGAAACTTAGGGTTTGGACGCGGGGCAGGATTCACAGAACAAGCGAGAACAGTCTTCGATATGCAATGATTGTCAGCGATAGAATCCCTGAAGGAAAACTGGAACTGAACAACATTCCAAGCGTTCGAGATGTTTGCGGCGTCAATTTTCAGAATAGAACTCCAACCGCGTTTTCTTTAGACGACGAAGAAGAAAAAGAAAAACCAAAGTTCAAAGATGAAGAACTGAACCTTGCTCAACAGTGGGTTAATGGCGCTACCTGGAAAGACCTACATGTGCATAGAGAGACTGCAGCCAGGATAACTAGAAGAATTGTCAAAGAATATTTAAAAATCGCTTCAGAAACCCAAGAAATACTAGAAAAACAGTCGCGTCACACGTCACAAGCCACGGTGGAGGTGGTTTCTACGGAAAATAATAAAAACGAGGAGGAAACTTAGAGTGAAAAAGATTTGGAGAACCATCAACGTCACCAACCTTCTGGTTCGTCTAGCCATCTTTTTCGTGGCGTATACTAGTCTCTGTCTGTTTCTAAAATTCGCCAAGTCCGCAGATCCGTTTCTGTTCACAATCATCTATATGGTTGGATGCTATGGCCTAGTTGTGTTTTCAGTTTTCAGTCCTGAGCTTGTTCGCAAAGTTAGGCGGCTGCGCAAACGAGTAAAGAAGAAAGCTGAAAAAATGAGAAAGAAGAAGAGAGTCATAAAAATCAAACTGCCCTTCTAGACTTTTTAAACCCATAGAACTATAACTTGAAGGAGGTGACAAAAGTGGGAAAGCGATGTAGAGTTCATCGTGGAGCTAAAGGTGGACGATACGTGATGCGCCGAAAGAAAGGCGGCGGCACACGAAGAAGCTATATTTAATTATTCATAGGTGGCTTCTTCCGAAACATCCTCCCTTTTAATCAGAAGTTCAAACCATCAAATAATTTTATTTTTCGCTGAATATTTTCTTCAAAGTTTCCGAGTCTCTGAGGCGAATCAGCTGGTTGACCGTGTGGATAAGTTGGTACTCCGATATGGCTGGTCGAACCGAAACATTGTAGTAATAGAACACGAGGAAAAAGATTCCGATGAGGTAGACGCTGCAAACCATACTGCTGAAAATCAAGTCGTAGTGGCTAACGAGAAACGTGAAGACAAGCATCCAGACGGAAAGGAAAGTAGTCCAGAGAGCTAATCCAAAAAGGCTGGTTCTCAACATCATTGTACGCTTGGCTTTCCGCTCGAGTTCCAAATCCGGCTTCATTCCCAATCCTCCAAATCGTCTTCATCCATCCAATCGTCACTTTTCGGTTTCTTGTCCTCTTTCTTTGGAACCTTCTTTTTGACTGCAATCGCCAGAATGAAAATTCCTAGCAAGATGAAAACGCTGGTGGCGGACGAAACAAAAGCTGGAAGAAAAGCTGCCCCCCCAAAGACAAGAGACACGAGATAAGCAACGAAGGCATTGTAGAGTAGAACGCCAACCATTGGAACCCAAGTCTTCCAGTGGCGAATCAGCATTCTCAGCAAATCCATATTAGAAACTTTCTTTTTATCTTTCACGTTTTCTACCCCTCAACTTTTTCTTGACGTAAACGAACAGAGACGCCAAAGCAGTGATTGGAAGCAGAACCGTCCACGCCAGAATATGGACGATGCTAAATTTACTTGGTTTGGTTGCGTTTGCACTCACCAAAAACGTGCGGCCACACCTAGTACAAACTAGTTTACGGCCTGCCGAGTTCCGCTTTCCTTTATATCGCAAGCGTCCGCCACAATGACTGCAAGGCACGACATACACCAATAAAGTAAGATTCCAAGTCCTTATAAAGTTTATACGAATGTTTGAGGTCCGAACGGCGGAGGAGGCTTGAGAAATTGTCAAAAGTTTAAATAGGGTTGTAACTATAGAGTTTAGGTGTCGTATAAGTGGATGAAACCAAAAAGCCCCGAATCCGAACAGTCTATTTCTACGTCAAGGACAAGAAATATGGACCATACCTTATTGTTGACGTTGTGACTGGCCACGGCGCAACCCGAAAACGGACAACCAAGTACCTAGGAAAAGCCCCATTCGTCAACCCGGCACAGGAGGAAAAAAAGGAAGGTGATTAAATGGGCTGGGTAATAATTTTAATCTCCTTCATTTTCGGGTTTGTAGCGTTAACGGTTGCTGTTTTGATTCTTCTCGCTTTTTCACAGATGATTAAAGATGATGTCTTAGCTGACGAACGTGACGAGCTTGAGGAAGTTTTATTTCCAAATAGTTTATCCCGAAGGAAGGAGGAAAAACAATGAAGAAGCTGCCAAACTCGGTTTTCTTCCTTATTCTGATGGCAACTTACCCATTTACGGTCATAGGTATTATCTATGCTATGGTCTTCTTTGAGGGGTGGAGTCTGCCTCTAGTACTCTTGACCATCATCTATCAAGTGGCGATATTTTGGTGGCGGCTTGGCATAGAGGAAGACAAAAAGAAGAAAAGAAGAAGAAAGCCTCAATCAGCCATTTCACCATCTGTCTTATCGCTCATTCTAATTTTTGGTTTCATAATTCTAGTGGGAATCCTTCTTCGAGTTCTAGTCCCTGCAGAAGTGATGAAACAGTTACTTTCTAATCCCTACCTCTAAAAAACAGGCTGAAAGTCCATAGTTTCTGGTTTCTGCATCATCAAAAAGGCCTATTTTCCGTGCCTTTTCCATAGGTTTT
>Ga0315282_10014323_pt1 | contig 11830 bp, 15 predicted proteins | sample YL17G07_20_MG_FD_203693 | JGI IMG/M metagenome (GOLD analysis project Ga0315282, IMG submission 203693) | Sediment microbial communities from Yellowstone Lake, YNP, Wyoming, USA - YL17G07_20 | ecosystem: Environmental > Aquatic > Freshwater > Lake > Sediment | place: USA: Wyoming | collected... | reverse complement strand
AGAACTATAGAAGCTAGAGTTAATGAAACAAAGATCAAACATAGAGATACCTTTATCAGCATTCTGGACATCTAAACACTAATAGAATCTTATATATATCAAGGTTAAAAGCTTGGAATGAGGTAATGGAAGACCCTTTATTTAAAATCTTGCTCATTTAAAAACATCTCATGACCAAAATTTTAGAAAAGACAAAAACTAGATGTCTTTTATTCTTCTTCTGATTTCCAGACTTGTTCTTCTCCACACCAAACGCAATAAGAGACATCACTTCCTATTTCATCTTCTTTAGGCATCCAAAAATATTCACCGCAGTGAAGAATTATATATCTTCACATCAGGAATAGAATTACACATAAGCAACGAGCAAGCTCTAGAGCACTCAGACTAAATCAGAGCACTCAGACTAAATCAGAGCACTCAGACTAAATCGCAGGAATAGAATTGGAGTATATACCATAACTGTGATATATAACAATGTTATTATAACAATTCCATAACAGTTGTATACAACAATTCTATCACAATTCTATCCACATATATGGATATATCGGATATATCCAACGTGGATGATCCAGGATATCCAGGATCTTTCCAACCATGTTTAGATATTTCTTTAATTATTCTAAAAAATCTGGGTCTTTAAGTAGATCAAACAAATCAAACTTTACCAAAGAATTTCTTGCGTACTCTCATAGCAAAGTAAACACAGTGTTTCTTAGTATGATTATATTTTATCATGCTATCATCAAAGGTGGTTTCTATGGCTAAACTAGGATTGTAAGTTTGTTTAGAGTTATAATTCTTAAGTCTTGAGCATATATTAGAGTGAAAAAAATGACTAAATTAAATCTTAGTTACGATGAAATAATGAAGATAGTAGAAAGACAATTCCCATTGTCTGTTACTCAACTAATTAGAGCCATGGGTTATGACCCAAAAGTCTCAACCGTCATGAATCAATTTCTTTATGCCCTCAGGAAAATGGGTAGCTATGGCATGATACGAATGAAAAAAGTTGGGGCAAATCAAGTAATGATCCCGATTTCTGCTGATAGAGTTAGAAAAGTTGATGAAAAATGAAAAAAGAAATCTTGAAGCAAATGCCACACTGGGTTAAGTTATTAAGAAAATGGTACTCAAAAGTTTCATCTGATAAATCCACTTCTGGTGATTCTAAATGAATTTAAATACATTACCTAATAAAGAAGATATTTCCTATCTTGTAATTCGGGAGTTGAAATGGCTAAGAGACAATAAAAAAGTAATTCCATTTCCAATTATTTTCAAAAAGCTATGTCCTACCCTACATCTCAGGAAAAATGAAATAAGGTTGATTCTTGTTAACCTTGAAAAAAAAGATCTGATAGAAGTTATCAGTTTTCATGGAGTCATATTAAAATGAAATCAGTTAAACCAATTTCTTTAGATGAAGATATAATTTATTGGTTAAATAAAAACATTGGCAGGGGAGACGTTTCAAGTTTTGTGAATAAATTATTAAAAAAAGAGATGGAAAAAGAAAAAGCCATAAGCATTGGGGCATGCTATGATGAACTTGAATCCATTTGGAAAGCTAAAGACGAATTAGATAAGAAAGAACAAATTTTAACAGATAAGATATCTGAACTACGTTTTAAAGAAAAATCACTAGCTGAACAAAAAGAACAAGATGAAAAGAAAAAAATTGTAGAAGAACAAAAAATTAGACTTCAAAAAGAAATTGAGGTAATAACTATTGTTTCATCTTTGATTGGTATTGAAGAAATAAAAGAAGATTTTGTAAAAAATTCTGAAAGTATAAAACCACAATGGTATTTAGATGCAGTGGATAGGTTAAGACAATTAAATCCTTCAATTAAAATTGGTGTATTCCAACTGAGAACATATCTAAATAAAGAAATAATTAATAAAAAATAATATAATTAATATTAACATTTCTTTCATCATAGCAGTTTTCAGTAGTTCCGTAAGTAAAATCCTACCAATCAAATGCATAGACTCAAGTTTCAAGCCGAATGGGTGCGATTCTTGAAAGAAACATATTTCAGGAAATGTAACAATGCGAAAGCTGATTTCACCAATGATGGCAAACGGTTTATCAGGATTTTCCTAATATCTTCTTATGAAAAAATACCCCGAGGAAACCAAGCAGAAAGCGATTGGATTGGTGAACAGTGGAATGTCCAAGGCGGATGTGTCTAGAAAGCTTGGAATCCCGTATCCCACCGTCATCGACTGGACTTTTAACATCAAGACGCGGAGAATGTATCCGAAGCATCTCAAGAGAAGAATAAGGAACCTTGTGAAGAAGGGTCTGCCGAAAGTGGAAGCGTCAAGAGTGACTGGAATCCCCTATGCGTCCGTGCTGGCCTACACGAGGGACATCAGCTCGGGCAGGAACACGGAAAGAATAACTGGTCGCAGCCTGACTCTTTTGAGAGAGCTGGTTGCGAAAGGCTATGCATTTTCGGTCGGCAGCTTCAAATCTTCATATAGAATATTGCGGAAATACTTTCCCGTGAAGACTGTCGCGTTTCGCGGCCTCAGGATAATCTATCTTGACGGCAGCGAGAGGAAAGCGATGGAGGCCGTGCTGGAGAAGCTGAACAGGAAGTCGATAGGCTACGGCGAGCTTTCGAGGATGAGGAAGGCGTTCGGAATTAAGAATATGAAACAGAATAATAAAATAAGGGAGAGGTCTAGGTTATGAAGTCCAAGCCAAAATCCAAAGCATATTATCCTACTGTGAAGGATGTGATAGAGACAAACCAGGGAATAGTTTCTTCCGACATTGACAAGATTAAAAAGGAGCTTGAAAATTCCGAGCTTACTCGGGAAGAAAAAGATTACTTGGAAAGATTGTTGAAGTGGAAGCAGCATGCATTAAAGCATACATTTCGAGACCCCAAAAATGATAGTATCAGAAACAAACTCATGGAAGAGGGAGAGAAGTGGTATAGGAGAAAGGGCAGACATTTTGATTTGGATTACGATGTCATGACGGATTGATTGCCATGAACAAGATATATATTTTCAACGGACGCAAGAAGCCCTTCAAGTTCGAGGTTGTCGTGCAGGGAAAAGACAAGAAAGGTGCTGGAGTTCCAAATTTGGCAAGAAAGAAAATCGCTCTGAAAAAGGATCGCGTCTTCAGCTTGGAGACCAAGAATACTAACATCCAGGTCTCTTTGGAGAAGAGAAAGCTGGTGTTTTATTTGTACAGGAAGTGAATGCCATGACAATCACGCTTTCGCCATCTTCATTGGGTCTGTTGAAGGACTGCCCGAGATGCTTTTGGATCCAGTTCAACAAGGGAATCAGAAGGCCGAATGGCATATTTCCCTCGCTTCCAAGCGGCATGGACAAGATACTCAAAACACATTTTGATAATTTCCGCGACAAGGGAATCTTACCCCCAGAACTTAAGGAATTGAAAGGCGTCAAATTGTTCAATGATATTGAGCTGCTTGAAGTATGGAGGAATAATAGAAAAGGAATCCAATGGGTCGACGATGAAGGAAACATCCTCAGAGGAGCGGTTGACAACATTCTTCAGAAAGGCAGGAAGCTCATCGTCCTTGACTTCAAAACAAGGGGATTCCCGCTGAAGGAGGACACTCACGAACATTATCAGGACCAGATGGACATATACAATTTTCTGCTAAGGAAGAACGGGTGGGAAACCGAGGATTACGCCTATCTCTTGTTCTACCATCCAGAGAAAGTCGAGGAGGACGGAGATGTTGTTTTCCATACGGATTTGGTAAAGGTCGAGATTTCAGTGGAGAATGGAGAAAAAATATTTATGGAAGCAATTGGAATATTGAAAGGTGAGATGCCTGAATCAAATGAAGATTGTGAGTTTTGTAATTGGAATCTCCATTAAAAATTCAGGTGTAAGAAAATGAAGAAAAAAGCAGAATGGAACGATTTTGAAGAAAAAGCACGAAAATATTTTGAAAGTTTCTTAAAAATGAGCTTGGTATGCAATTCTGTAGAGATAGAAGGCAAAGGAAAGAAATTCGATTTAGTGAACAAAGAAAATAAAGTTGTCGGAGATGTAAAATTTTACAAAAATACTATTGGCGGTAACATTCCTTCTGCCAAAAGATCTACTTTGAATGAGTATGTATGGCTTATGCAGAAATTGGGAAACTCGTGGAGAAAAATAATAGTTATCGGTGAAGATAAAGAAATGGCCCAAAAATATGTTAATGATTTCGGCTTATGGCTTGGTAATGTTGAGGTTTGGTTCTTTACAAGAAAAAGGAATAATGCCGAAAAACTAAGATGAAATAGGGAATAATTAGAACTTAATGCCAGAACCAGCGGGAATTACGAGTTTTGTAAGTGAAAAAAGCCTTGATTATCGACTATTTATAAACTAATTCCCAAAAAGTTAATATGGAATTATCACTAACGAAAACTATAAATACCTCAATACTGCTTTATAAATGCCCGTGTTGGTGATAATCTTGTCTAATTTCAATGAAAATAAAGCAGTAGTTGATATTAAGAATGCTCAAACTTCTACCTACAAAATAGAAAGTAGTTTGGAACAAATAATATCTGTAAGTGGACAAATAACAGAAGAAATTATTGGGGAGTTTGATAATTTAATAAAAAATTTTGAAAACTTAGCTAATATTTTCTTTAAAAAATTCGAAAATAAATATTTTAATCAGATTATTGCGTTTGGTGCAATAAAAACTACAAGTGAAATATGCAAAGGACTTAAAAACAATTTGATTGCTGGTCATAAATCTGGTGAAAATCCTATAGTAGCAGAAAAAATTATTGATAAGAATTACATGAGTTACATTGCTATAATTTTAGAAAGTTTGGGAAAAGTTTATGATGTCGGTGAAATTAATAATGAGGAGTTTATGTCTATTAATGAGTCAGTTAGAAACTTATTTAAAAATTCTGTTCAGGATAAAATACTGGAAGAAAAAAAAGTTCAATTCGCAAATAAAGCTTCAGAAGAAATGTTTTTAAGCATGCTTAGAAACTTTACTAATTTAAAAATTTAATTGTTTTTATGTTGCCAAAGCCAATGAAAATTTTTCTTGAGAGTAGTGTTGTTCTAGGAGCAGCACAGGATAAACTCTTGGAAAGTCCTCAACTTGATGGTTATATTCAATCAAAATTCTTGCAAAAACCAGAAAGATATATTTATTCGAGAAAATTAGTTGAAAAAATATTCGAATTGCTGTATAGAGGCATTAATCTTGAACCTTTTGTATCGAGAAAAGTTAAAGAAGAAGTTAAGAATCTTGTTGATAACAAGACAACGATGGAAAAGAAAATTTTAAGACCACTTCGAATTGATGAAAATATATCAGGATTGAGCGAACCAGATAGAAGAATATTCGATATTACTGTTTATCAAATATTCATTATTAAACTGCCAATTTTTGTTGATGAAATAATTGATGAGTTTAGCTCCACTTTTGTAGATAGGCACGAATGTTCACAAATAGTAGATGATTTGTTTTTTAAAGTGTATAGGCCTTTGATTACAAGACTTAAGTTTCTTGCCCAAAATTTTGAATTATCAGGTGTGAGTGAAAAGGAGAAGGAAAGTGATCCTGACTATAAGGAATATAAAGCTTTAAAATTAGTTCTCCAAGGTCTAATGAAAAACAGTGTTTATCCCTTTGGATTTTGGCCATACAAAAATTTCTTCGACTTTATGATTTTGTCTGAGGCAATATTTGCTAATATGAAAATGAAAAGAGAACTCGTGCAGGAACCTGATTTTTATTTTATTTCAAATGATAAGATATTTATGGTTATAACTGTATCTGGCATGGTTTATGACAAAGTATCGAAAATCATAAAAAAAGAATATGGGATAAATGTTCTCAATTCAAAAGATATGGTCGAAGTTTTAGAAAAAATATAAATTATATTAATTCTATTGATGAATATTAGAATAAATGAGAGGTCAATATGAAGAACTGAGCTGTCCATTTTGTGACAAAGGAAAGATTACTTGTTTGTTTATTCGAGGAGGATACTCTTTTAAGAAAGCAATGGCTGCACATACTTCTAAAAATATCCCTGTTAAGAGTTCGGATACATGGCTGATACAAACTGGATGTTCATTTTGCGGAAAGTCAAAAGAACAAGTGGAAAAGAAACTGAAAGAAACTGAAATTATCTAAATTGTCATCTTTTTTTCAAATAGGTTTTTATAGAATCTTGCATTACCTTTGCACTTTTTGGTGTTTTGAATAGTTTTAATACTTCTTCAAGCCCAAACTTCCTAACTGTTTTTGATTTGTCAAAAAGACTCTTTACATCTTTGTAAAAAATGAATCTCCACTTGTATTTTTTGATATTGTCAGTGAACATAGGTTCTTTCATTTTCCTAAACAACAAACCTTCCCTTTCTTCTGGAATTACTATTATTCTTTTTATTTCATTATTTTCTATGTTTGAACCTCTAACAATGGCTTCGGTTATTGCAGTTGTATTTTCAACTTCAAACTCGATTTCAATTCCATTTTTTTTACACCAAAGCATGTCTATTTGTTTAACTCTCTCTGTCTGTTCTGCTGTAAGAGTTTTCCAGATAGAATTCAAGTTTTTGATGAAAGACGACAATCTTACATTATTAAATGCCTCTCCCTGTTCTCTTAATCCAATCCATATATCAAATCCCAATTTCTTTCCTATTAGTGCAAGATAATAGAGAATTTCAGAATGTTCGCTCTGTCTCACACGCACATTGTCTTTCAATATCCATTGCCTGCCTTTTGTTGGATTAGCGTATTCTTGTAAGACTTCTCGTATGTCTTGCGTCTCTGGAGTCAGAGCATTAGGAAACTTGATAAAGATTTCTTGCAAAATATCGTCAAAAGAAACTTTTATTTTTCTTCTCAATACATCGACAATAGCTACTTCAACTCTATCTGCAAGAGGTACGAGTTCGAGATACGGAATCGATGAAGGGTCTTTGAACCACCATTTCTTACCGACAACATTACCTTTTTCATCCGTTGCATTGACAAGTACGAATTCTTTGTCTATAAATTCTTTCATTATCTCGTCAGGATTTTGACTTCCTAGTAGCAAGGCACCCTCCTTCTTCAATTTGACTATTATGCCATTCAGAATGAAAGTATAAGGTGTCGGTTCTCCTCTCTCAGCAATTATTTTTTTTGCCGCATCTAAGACAATTCTCTTAAATGTTTCTTCGTTTGTTTGCGATGCATTAATTTCTATTGATTTCTCAGGCTTTCTGAAACGCATATAATAATCTCCGATAGCCGATCCGTATGGAGCAAGCAACCCTTTGGCCGAAGGTTTTGCAGGAGGTTGATAAACAATTTTTTCAAGGTCGAAACCAGCCAAAATGCAAGATTGAATAATCGAATTCCACGCTTGAATGTTTGTGTTATGAAATGTCACAGTCATCCATTTGCCAGGTTTAAGAACTCTAAATATCTGTTGGAAAGCCGCCGTCAACATCCTTTTATACATTTCTTCGGATTTGTTTCTCTCAGGTGCATCGCTTACTATAATTTCATCTTCGAAGTTAGGCTTGAAATTAAGCCAAGAACTCCACAAATAATCAAGTTCAAGATATGGAACCGCGTCCCAATAGGGAGGATCTGTAAATATATAATCGACTGAATTAGGGGGTAAGATTTTTTCCAGTTCTAGAGTATTGAAATTTTTTATGAGAATATTGTCATTTTTTAAATCTGAAAAAGATTTGGCTTCTTTGAATGTTTTTATTTCTTTAATTGAGTTTTCTTTTCCTTTCAAAACTTCTTCAAACTGGGCTTCGAAATCATTCCAAACATTTTGTTCCATATGTTCTGGAGGTATCCAGTAACCTCTAATCGCCCATCCTCTTCCCAAACTCCTGTAACCTCCGACATTCACAAAATTTAATCTGCTTGATTTTACGATGAACCCTGTAAAAGTAAATTTGAAAATATCTTGAATGTTTTTATCCTGAATCTTAGATACATAATCATATAGCAGAGAGATTGCAATCAAATTTCTAGTTGTGAATAAGTCTCTAATTTTTTCGCCCTTGCTGACATTAACCCTAGAATTCCAGACTAATTCATTCGAAGGATACCAATGACTAATCTTGGAAGAATTATATTTGTCTATTCTTTTTAGGTCATTTTTGTCAGGTTTTTTCTTCAAAATATCTTTCGAACAGGAACAGTGATACCATTCCTCAATAGGTGTTTCTGAATTATCGCTCTCTTTTTTCCAAACAACATGACTAATTATTGCATTTACATTCTTGCATTTCATACATGTTGTTTTATAGAATTCATTTATCTGGCTTTTCAAATTATTTTTCAATTTTTTAAATTCATCTTTCAATTTTTCAGTATCGACTGGCATAGCTGTCATTCGAGTAATGAAACTTGCCATTGGGTCTAAATCTATTGCAATTGCCTTTCTTCCTTTTTTTATTGCTTCTATGGCTGTTACTCCAGACCCTGCAAAAGGATCAAGAACTATTTCGTCTTTGTTTGAATAATGTTCAATGTATTCTGCAACCACATTGTGGGGCTTTCTTGCCCAATATTTATGCATAAAATACATTGGAGGATGTGTTTTGGGCACTATCGCAAAGTTGATGTGGTTAACCATAGTTTAGAATTGATTTCTAGAATTTAAACTCTTTCAATTTTATTCCGAGTCTTCTTCATCTGCAACTAAATTTTCTTCAGTTATTATAATGCTGGGGTATTTCGCAGAGATTATCTTAATGGCGTTTTCTACAATAGCTAAAAGAACCTTTTCATCTCCCTTATTTTCTCGAATGCTCTCCGCAAAGGTTTTTAAAACGACATCATCACTTTTTTCCAATGCCTTCGAAACTGTTTCTGCCAATTTACTTATCTCGTTCTTTGTCGGAGGTTTAAGTGCATACCTCAATTGTATAATACTGAAATACTCCTTTGCAACTGATACTGGTTGCCAAGTTGCAGGGTAATTTTCGGTTTTGCTAACTTGAAGACTATTCAAATAATTCATAGTCTGGATGAATCTATCAGCAACGCTCTCAACAACGATGTTATACTTGTATCTTTTCTTTTTTATGAAATCTATTATATAGTCTCTGTCAGCTGCTTTATCTTTCAAGCTATTGTACAAATCACCCAAAATTTCAGCTCTTTGAATAATGTCCAAAACTGCGTTAGCATCGCCTTCTGAAGCCCTCCTTCCTAAGTCAGTTATTTTCCATCCGCCACTTTCCTGTTCTATAAGGCCATATACTTTCATTTCTCCAAAAGCTCTTCTTGCGAAAGTTTCGTCGACTTCCATGGCTCCTGCCATGCCACTGAAAGATTTTAGATTAGTTCCAATTGTTTCGTAAGCTTTTTTAGTATAGCCTATGGCAGAAACTATGTCAACTTGTGGCAATCCTGTTCTATCTTTGCGAGGTCTGCCACCTTTTTTCTTGATCTCATCTTTATTCTTCTTCTTTTCTGACTTCATAATTCATTCATTATTTTTAGACTTTATAAACATTTCTTCTCTTACTGCACAAAACCCCTTTCAAAAAAGCCTCTTCATACACAAAACTAGGTTTTGTGCTCCAAGAGAAAGCTTAAATCTTTATCTATACATAGAATAATAAGGAAAGAATGAAAGCAGCGGTGCCGAAAACCTTGCATCGTGCAGGGACTAGAGGCCCCTAGCAACAAGCAAGTTAATTACCGCTGCTTGATTTCCTTTGTTCGTTATCAAAGGTAATCCAAAGGGAAAGATTTGAGGTCAGTCCCTTTGGGTGGAGCTGATGTCCCGTGAAGAACACAAACACCACAAGTAGTAATAGCAGTCTTAGAATAAATAAGTTTGCTGGAAAGGCTTTCTTAGAGAGGCAAATCTACAAGTCCTTCTCCGATGGAAAGGGCCAATGTGTATCTAGCATCCTGAGCAGCATTGACTTCAATTTCTCCTTTGACCCCAGGTTCGAGTTCTCTTCCGCGTCCATGGTAAAATCCCTGATCTTCGCAAGGCTGAAGGGAATAATATCCCAAGCGAAACTTGCCAACTATCTCAAGACCCACGCAGAGGATTCATTGAACCTTGGATTCTTCAAGGACAGGAACAACAGAGTCAAGACTCCAGACCAGAGGACTTTCAGCTACTTCACCAAAAACCACCTGGATGAAGAGAAGAAGCAGGTTATAGAATTTGTTGCCAGCAAGATAGAAAAAATAGCGGACAAGTTCAACATAGTTCTGAACATAGAAGCATTTGAGAAAAAGCAGGCTATCAAAAAAGATGAAAGCAAAAAGACTTTATACAACCATAAGACCGAGAAGCTGAAAGAGCTGTGCAGGCTGATAAGGAAAAAAGTCTACCCGAAAATAAATCTTGACATAAGGAGCAATTCCATTTTCAAGAAGAACGACTTTCTGGACTTTCTTGTCCACATAGCATTGACCGAGGACTTTGCGGAGAACGGATCAAGAACGATGCAAGAGATTCTTCATAAAAGAATGCCGACATCGGACACACTTCTTTACCACATAAAGAAATTTGAAGATAGGGAAATCCTTCAGAAGATGTTCATTGAAATTTTTGATTTGATTCACAAGATGTCTAAGAGAAGCAACTTGTTCGGTGGAAGAAAAGTAGATGTCGCGATTGATTTTACCGACTGGTTTTATTACGGCAAAGATAGAAGCATGATGGTTCTCGGAAAGAAGCCAGAAAAGGGAACGACAAAATGCTTCAGGTTTGCAACGATAAATGTGGTCGAGCATGGAGAACGATTTACATTGTTAGCTCTGCCAGTCTCAACTTTTGACACGAAAGAGAAAATATTGGAAATCCTCATATCCTTTGCGAAAGAGCGAGTTCCAATCAGAAAGCTGTATGTCGATAGGGGATTCTTCTCGTCTGGTGTGATAAATCTGCTGAAGAAGATGGGGATGACATTCATAATGCCCGCGATAATGAACGACAGAGTAATAGACTATGCGAACTCCGTAAGCCCGCCTTCAGTGATAAAGGGCTATCCCATGAAGGACTGCAAGTTCAATCTAGTAGTCATCGAGAAAGAGGAGAGAAGATATGCGTTCGCTACGAACCTGAATTTCAACAACAACGATGTTCTGCTTTCTGAAAGATTGTTTTATCCTTACTCAAAGAGATGGGGAATTGAAACATCTTACAGGGTCAAGAAAAGTTTTAGAGGAAAGACAACTTCAAGGAATTACATCATAAGGCAGTTCTACTTCATGCTGTCGGTTGTTCTTTATAATTTGTGGATTCTGATAAACTTGCTACTATCAATATTTTTGTTTGGAAAGATTTCTAAGAAGATTCCAGTTACGGCTAAATTATTCGGAACGATTCTGTGCATGACTGCTGATCCTGGCGGAACTTAAAATTTCTCTTCTTTGTCTTTTTGAGTATTTCTAATATCTCTGATTATTTCCTTTGCTGCGGGATAAGCAACAACCGCTGCGGTAGCAAGCATTGCTACAGAAACAGGATCTACAGATTTTTTTAAATCTTTATTTTCTTCCATAATTTTAATAGCTAATTATTGTTATTTAAAGATTTTTAATAAATTCATACTAAATTCAAACTACTTTCGGAACTACTGGTTTTAATATAATCTATAAATATTAAGAAAACTATAAAGTATTATTAATTAAATTAATAGAGAAGTGTGGAGTTAAGTCGAGTTCTAACGTGCCTCCTGCATGATTTAAAGATTTAATATCTAATAGTATTTATTCGTAACATGGAAATTCGAAATATAATAAATTACCTATACGAAAGACCTTTACTTACTGCTGCAATAGCCATAGGAGTTCCAGCA
>Ga0315282_10014322_pt1 | contig 11830 bp, 6 predicted proteins | sample YL17G07_20_MG_FD_203693 | JGI IMG/M metagenome (GOLD analysis project Ga0315282, IMG submission 203693) | Sediment microbial communities from Yellowstone Lake, YNP, Wyoming, USA - YL17G07_20 | ecosystem: Environmental > Aquatic > Freshwater > Lake > Sediment | place: USA: Wyoming | collected... | reverse complement strand
CTGCGGGCCGGAGCCGGAAATCCAGGTCCTCCGCAAAGTAGATCGCGCGGGGTTTTTCAGGGTCCGGCTTTTTCAGGTTTTCGAAGATGTCGTAATCCACCTCGAGGCCGTGCGCTTCCTGGCCGGTGGCCGCGCTGAACTCGGCCAGCGTGCGGAATCTCCGGAAATCCGCTTTCTCCAGGCCGTAGTCGCGCAAAACTCCCTGGCGGGGCGCTTTCCAAAAGTACTGATCTCCCCCGCTGCGGTTGGGGCGGTAACCGTTGTAGTCGAACGTCGAATAGGAAGTGGCATTGGGAAACCGGAAGATCTCGCGACCGGGCGCGTCCGCGCCAAGGAAAAGGTTGTTGCGGGAGTGGGCGTTGGAGAAGATCTCCCCGTTGCGGCTCTCGGCGACGATGGTGTTGTGGTAGACGATCAGTCCGGCGGGCTTGACCTTGAATTTCAGAGCCAAGCCCCAGGGGACGTGGTACAGCACGTTGCGGATGAAATAGGCCGGCCCGCCGAAGACCGGCTGCGCGCTCAGCCCGCACTGGGCCGCGTTGACCCCCCGGTTGCGCAGCACGCGGATGTTGTGTACCCCGCCGTCGGCCTCGATGAAATCGTCGGTGACCAGGTGGATGTCATTGTTGTAGAAATCGATCGCCACTGCTTTCAGCTCCTGCTCCGCTTCCGGAGAGCCGTAGGTGCAGACATCGATGCCGTCGTGGAAATAGGCGATGTAGTTGTGACAAACCACGTGCCCCGAGCCGTAGACCTTGACCGCATAGTAGCTCTTCAGCGGGCTGGCCCCGTAAACGCCTGGGCTGTACCAGCCGACCAGCCGGTGACGGTCGTCGCGGCCCAGCATGACGTTGTCGGCGATGTAGAAATCCTTCGAGCCGGCGTACTGGGTGGTGACCGCGATGCCCACGTCCTCGATGCGGCAGTCACGCACCGTGAGATTCTTGCTGCCCGCCACGTCTTTCAGCCCCGCATAGAAGGCGATGTCGCAGTTGCGTACCGTGAGCCCTTCGAAGATGTGGTAATCGGCAGCCATGACGTCGAAGAGCCGGTAGCAGCCGGCGCCGTCGAAAATGACTTCCCCGTCCCCCGCCGCCCGGATGACGATGGGCTTCTCCGGGGTCCCCTTGGCGGTGAGCACGTAGGCGCCGTGAAAGTCCAGTCCCAGAGGGCCGGAGTAAGCGAGGCGGTCGGCTTTGTACAGGCCGGCATGCACCAGGATGATGTCGCCGGGGCGGACCTTGCGTTCGCTCACCACCGCCCAGTCTCCGTGGCCTGAGCCGAAGTAGGCCTCGAGCAGGCCCGTGAACGCGGGCTGCTGTTTCGCTCCCTTCCAGTTGGGCGGGTACACGTGCAAGACTCTTCCGCCGGCGGCCGCCTTGGGTTCGGCCCGTGTGCGCGCCTTGACGGTTCTGGAAGCTTCGCCGCGCACCCCATCCGGGTCGCGCAGGGTAAGGCGGCATTCGTACTCAGTGTCCGCGTCGAGGTCCAGGATACTGCCGGAGAACATCTCGGGCACGGTGTAGTCGAGATACACGTCCGGGCTGAAGACCTTCTCGCCGCCGATCCGCAGCAGCGGCAGCGCCTGCTTCCAGCCGCTCTGGCCGGATTTCCGGTAGCTGACCTCCACCACGGCGTTGCGGTTGTCATCCCCCGTGATGTACCACTCGAACCCCAGGCAGATGAGCGTCGGCGGCTCGACGATGAACCGAGCGGGAGTGACGGCGTTCTCGGCGCGCAGGAGCGAGAAGAAAACATAACAGAGGAGGAGACGTTTCATGGGAGCCAAGATTACTATTCATGGGCTCCGGTTGCAACAGTAAGAATTGATTCATTGACGATTGTTTTGATTGCGGCCAGCCCGCGATGATCCCTTCCCAACTCAGCCCACGGCCCGGCGCAGCCGCGCTGTGCTCCTGGTAAGATCGCACATGATGCGACATTCAGTTCTGGTTGGCGGCGCGGTGTGGGCCCTGTTATGCACATCGTTACTGGCACAGGAGCGGGGAGTTGTGTCCGGGCCCCTGGTCACGAGCGACCGCTGGCCGCGCCCCACCGACCTGGTCGCCTGGGCGCGGGACGTGATGCGCATCGAAGGGCTCGAGAACGCGAAGGAAACCGCGCAGGGGAAGGCCTTTTTCGAGTGGCTGCGGCTGTTCTGCCGGATGGCCGTGGGCGGCATGATCCAGGCTTACGAGGGCGACTACAACCAGGAGCGCTACGTCACCGACGCGCACAAGAACCTGTTCGTTTACGGCTGGGGTTACTGCGATACGTGCAGCCGGATCGCTGAGGCGGCCTGGAAGGAGTACAAACAGGATGCCGCCGCTGCGGAACGAGTGTGCGTGCAGCACGACGACGGCGGGTTTCACACCATGTACCGGCTGCGACTGGATGGCCGGTACGGGGCATTCGATCCGCGCTACGGCTATTACCTGGTGGAGCGGGACGCGCCCGAAGCACGCATCCTGGACTGGGCCGAAGTGGGCGTGGATGAGAACATTCTGCGGAACCAGACGTTCCGCCACTGCAGCCGGCCGTTTTTCGAGATCTTGGGCCGCGAATGGGAGCGCGCCTTGCTGCTTCAGCCCGCCTACTTTGTAAGCGAGGAAGCCTGGAGAAAAGCCGGGTCCCCGAAAGAGTTTGTGTTTGGCAACTCCCAGTACCGGATGGGAACCCGTCTTCACGACATGGATTTCCGTCTGCCGAAGGGCGTCCTGATCGAACGGTTCTGGGACAATGCGGAGCGGAAATTCTACGTACCCGCGGGCCGTCACACCGAGCGCGAATTCCCGTTTCTGCCGTCCGGCCGCTTTTACCGCGTGACGGAGACCTCGCTCGAAGGGAACTGGCCAAAACACGATCCCAATTACGAGAAAGCCAGGCCGTACCTGGCCACCGTTCCGGCTGGCGAGGGTTACCCGCCCGAGCTCGCTGGGGGGCGCACGATCGGCCAGGCGTGGGGCAGCATGCGTTATCAGCCCGACCTGCGCGATTCGCAGTTCCTCGGGGTATTGGAGCCGGGTTCGGACCTGATTCACTCGACGACTGCGCCCTATCTCCGCCCTTCCCGGCCGGATGCGGGTGGCTCGGCGGTTTTAGACTTTTACAGTCCCTATGTCCTGGTTGACGGAACTCTAGCGGCTGAACTGGCGGGCCCGGCGACCGATGTGAAACTGGAAATCCGGACCTTGCGCCCGAAGCCCGGTAGTGAAGCCGAGCCGGACGTCTGGTCTCCGTGGCAGCGCCTGTCATCCGGCTTCGGCGCCCCCGAGGTGGAGCTGGGGCGGCCGCGGTTCAACGGCCAGGATGTAAGCATTCACGGGGCCTACCGGTTTCAAGTGCGGCTGGCGGTCGAGCCCCGCGCTGGACGCGCTGCGCCGCCCGGGCTCGACGCCCTCAAACTGGCGCTGTACTTCGAGAACGGCATCATGTCGATTCCGCAGATCTTTGCGGGCAGTAACACGGTCCGTTTCCGTGTTCGAGACTCCTCGCTGCTTCGCGGGCCGGTCCGGGTGACCTACCGATACGAGACCGCCGCTGGCGACCGGGTCCATACCAAGGTGCTGCGGCCCTCCGATTTTCGCGGCAACGAAGCGGTCTACCGGCTGGACGCGCCTGGCCTGTCCCGATGCAAGTCAGTTGCGGTCGAGTACTGAGCGGCGGGCAGCGTCTTCGAGGGCGTTCCGCACTAAGATAGTACTTATGCCGGCAAACCCATACCTGTTGTGCGTTTTGACGTTGTCCCTGGTTCCGGCGAGCCAGGCCGCGGCGGTTCGAAAGGCGCTGATCGTGGACGGGCAGAACAACCACGCCTGGAAGGACACCACGCCGGTGTTGAAGAAGGCGCTGGAGGATTCCGGGCTATTTCGGGTGGAGGTCGCCACCTCGCCGCCCAGCCGCGGTGACATGAGTTCGTTCCGGCCCAGTTTTTCCGGCCATGACGTGGTGGTCTTGAATTACAACGGCGAGGACTGGCCGCCGGAGACGCAGAAGGCCTTCGTCGAGTACGTGCGCTCGGGCGGGGGCCTGGTGATCGTGCACGCCGCGGACAACTCGTTTCCGGAGTGGAAGGAGTTCAACCAGATGATCGGCCTGGGCGGGTGGGGCAACCGCGACGAGAAATGGGGTCCTTACGTCCGTTTCCGCGACGGCCAGTTCGTGCGCGATACCAAACCCGGCCGAGCCGGGAGCCACGGAAAGCAGCAGCCTTACCAAGTCAGGGTGCGGGACCGCCGGCATCCCATCACCGCGGGCCTGCCGGAAGTCTGGATGCATGCCCCCGACGAGCTGTACGACAGCCTGCGCGGGCCGGCCGAAAACATGACCGTGCTGGCCACCGCCTTCTCCGACCCCGCCACGGGCGGCGCCGGGGAACATGAGCCGGCTTTGATGGTGATCCGCTACGGCAAAGGCCGCGTGTTCCACACCATCCTGGGGCACGGACCGGAAGCCATGCGGTGTGTCGGATTCATCGTTACATACCAACGCGGCACCGAGTGGGCTGCCACCGGCAAGGTGACCCAGAAGGTCCCCAAGGACTTCCCCACCGCGGACCGCGTCAGCGTTCGGGAGTGATCACATGAACAGGCGAACTTTCGTGAAGAGCATGGCGGCCCTGCCGGGTGTAATCACGGCTGCCGCCAGCGACCGCATCACGGTGGGATTCATCGGAACGGGCACCCGGGGAGGGAGCGGTCTGATCAAGATGTTCCTGCCGCTCCCTGATTGCCAGTGCGTAGCCACCTGCGATCCGTTCAAGGACCGCCGTGAGGCCTGGGCCAGGCAAATCGACGACTATTACGCCCAGCGGAGCGCGACCGGTTCCTACCGGGCCTGCGCGACCTACAACGACTTTCGCGAGCTGCTCGAGCGCAAGGACATCGATGCCGTGGCGATCGCAACGCCGGACCACTGGCACGTCGCCATCGCCATGGCGGCTCTGCGGGCGGGCAAGGACATCTACCTGGAGAAGCCGCTGGGGCTGAGCATCAACCAGGGCAAGGCCCTCAGAGAAGCTGTAAAGAAGACCGGGCGCGTTTTTCAGTACGGCACGCAGCAGCGCTCGATGGGGCACGTGCGCTACGGCTGCGAGCTGGTGCGAAATGGGCGGATCGGGAAGGTACACACGGTAGTGGTGCTGGCGCCCTGCGGCGCGCGGGGCGGCTCCACCACGCCCATGCCGGCGCCCGCGGGGTTCGACTACACAATGTGGCAGGGGCCAGCGCCCGAGCGGCCCTACACCGACGACCGCTGCCTGCGCCCCGGGCATTACTACATCTACGACTATTGCCTGGGCTTCATCGCCGGCTGGGGAGCGCATCCGCTGGACGTGGCCCAGTGGGGGCTGGGGACCGACCACACCAGCCCGGTCGAGTACGAAGGGACGGGCATGATTCCCCGCGAGGGCCTGTACACGGCCATCGCGAACTGGAGCGTGCGCTCCCGCTATTCGAGCGGCGTCACCATGCACTTCATGGACGACCATACGGACCTGACGAAATTCATCGGCACGGAAGGCTGGGTAGCGGTCTCCAGAGCGGGCCTCGACGCCGAACCGAAGTCGCTGCTCAAATCCCCGATCGGTCCCAACGAGATTCGCCTGCATGAAAGCAAGAACCATGCCCAGGACTTCCTCGACGGCATCCGGAGCCGGAAGGAGACCGTCAATCCCATCGAGTCCGCGGTGCGCTCCGATGCGATCAGCCAGCTTTGCGACATCGCCATCCGCACCGGGCGCAAAATCAAGTGGGATCCGGTGAAGGAGCGGATCGCCGGGGCCGCGGCCACGCTGCTCGAGCGGCCGCTGCGAAAACCGTGGCTTCTGTAACAGCCGGCTGATAGAATCTCACACGGAGGCAATGAATGAATCTTACCCAGACATCCCGGAGGGACTTCTTGAGAGCATCGGCGGCCCTCAGCACGGCGGCATCCACCGGCCGCGTTTTGGGCGCCAATGACCGCATTCGCATCGCCGTCATCGGAACCGGGGGCAGGGGGCAGTGGCTGATGAAGGCCCTGAAGAAGCTCGCCCCCGGCGACATGCAGTTTGTGGCGGTCTGCGACGTCTATGACGTTCGCCGCGCAGAGGCCGTCAAGATCGCCGGAGAGGCGGCCGAGCAGTACGCCGACTACAAGCAGGTGCTCACTCGCAAAGACGTGGACGCCGTGATCGTGGCCACCCCCGACCACTGGCACGCCACCGTGGCCGTGGACGCTCTCAATGCCGGCAAGGACGTCTATGTCGAGAAGCCCATGGTTCACTACCCCAAGGACGGACAGGCCATTGTCAAGGCTGCGCGGGCCAACAAGCGTATCGTGCAGGTGGGCATGCAGGGCCGCGGGATGCCGCACTTCGTCCAGGCCAAGCAGAAATACATCGACACCGGCATCATTGGAAAAGTGGGGTTTGCCCGCACCTGGTACACCTCCAACACCGGATACGTCAAAACCGCCCCGCCGGGCTTCGAGAAGAAGCCGGAAGGGCTGGATTGGGAGCGCTGGCTGGGGCCGGGGCCGAAAGTGCCGTGGAATCCCGAGATCTACTTCAGCCCGTACAAGTGGCTGCACTACGACGGCGGGATGATCATGGGAATCGCCGTCCACGTGCTGGATTCGGCCCACCACTGGCTCTCGCTCCGCAAGCCGCTCTCGGCGGTGGCCGGAGGCGGCACCTATTTCTACAAAGATGGCCGGGATACGCCCGACGTGGTGACCTTCATTCTGGATTACCCGCAAGAGGTGACCGTGACCTTCACGGCGGAGTGCCTGACGGCGCCCGGCGTGAAGACCTCGGCCGGCGTCGAGCTGCGCGGCACCGGCGGCACGCTGTGGGCCGAGCGCTACGTGCAGGACATCGGCTACATCTACACTCCCAACGACAAGTTCAGCAAGGAACCGCCCGCTCGGGTGCCGGCCACCGCCACGAACGCGGAGGACATCCTGAAGAACTGGCTGGAGTGCATCCGCGATCGCAAGAAGCCGGTGGCCAACGAAGAGGAAGGCTACTACACTGCGGTGGCGTGTTTCATGGCGGCCCGGGCCTTCCGCACCAAATCCCGGGTGGTCTGGAACAAGAGCTGGGACTTGCCGGCGTAGGTTCGTCCCCGGCGTGGCCGGCTGGTTCACTCCGCCAGCTCGAGCTGGATGCTCTTGGCGCCGGGATCCAGGGTCAGGATGCGGAAGTTGCGGATCTGGCCGGCTCGTGCGGGTTCCCGAACAGTTCCTGCGGCGGCGCTGCGGCCTTGCTTCCACCTGGCCGAAAGCATGGCGGTGAGGGAGGTCAGGTCAGCCCGCGCCGCCTCAGCCGCGTTGGCCTGGGCTTTTTGCTCCTTGGGAAGAGTGCAGGTTGCGAAGACCCCTTCGCCTACCTCGACCTTGGCGGCGCCCCCGGTGATTTCCGCCACCCTTCCGGTGACCAGGTCTCCGACCTTATGCTCGGCGATGTACTCATCGGCGGTGGTGGGCTGAAGTTGCTTCAACCCCAGGCGGATGCGGCGCTTTTCCCGGTCCACCTCCAGAACCATGGCCCGGACCTTTTCGCCGGGCTTGAGGACCTCCTGGGGATGGTCGATGCGCTTGTCGGCGCTCAGGTCGCCGATGTGGATCATGCCTTCCAGGCCTTCGGCCAGTTCGACGAAAGCCCCGAACTTGGCGATGTTGCTCACCGCGCCTTCCACCACGCTGCCCACCGGGAAACGCTCGGCGGCTTCGTCCCAGGGGTCTCCTAGCGCCTGCTTGAGGCCCAGGCCGATGCGGCGCTCGGCAGCATGCACGCCCAGCACCGCCACTTCGACCATTTCTCCCCGCTTGACGACGTCCTTGGGCTTACGCGCCTTCTTGGACCAGGACAGGTCCGAGAGATGGATCAGGCCCTCAACCCCCGGTTCGAGTTCCACGAACGCGCCAAAGTCGACGGTGCGCGTGACCTTGCCGCGCACGCGGTCCCCGACCTTGTACTTGCCGGCCGCCAGGGTCCAGGGATCCGGGGTCAATTGCTTGAGGCCCAGGGAGACGCGCCGGCCCTCGCGGTCCACTTTGAGGATCTTGACTTCGATGGAATCGCCGGCAGCCAGCAGGTCGGAGGGTTTGTTGACGCGGCTCCAGGACATGTCGGTGACGTGCAGCAAGCCGTCCAGGCCGCCCAGGTCCACGAAGGCGCCAAAATCGGTCAGGCTGCGAACCGCCCCGCGAACCACCGCGCCCTCCTCGAGGGCTTCGAAGGCGCGTTGTCGCGCCAGCGCCTCCTCCTCCTCGAGGACCACGCGGCGGTCCACCACCACGTCCTCGTCCGCCACGTCCAGCTCGATGATCTTGCAGGCGATCTCCTGGCCAACCAGCTTCTCGAGCTCCGCAGAATCCTTGGCCCCGCTGCGGGAAGCCGGCAGGAAGGCGCGCACCCCAACATCCACACTCAGCCCGCCCTTCACCACCCCCGTGACCACTCCTGCGATGGCGCGTTTCTCGGTAAACGCCCGCTCCAGCGAAGCCCAGTCCTTGGGGCGCTCGACCCGGATCTTCGAGAGCAGGTAGTAGCCTTCGGAGTCGCGGCCCTTGATCGAGACCAGGAGCTGGGCGCCCACTTCGACGCCCAGGTTGCCGGAGGCGTCCCGGAACTCCTCGGCTGGAATGATGCCCTCGGTCTTGAAACCGATGTCCACGAAAACGGACTCCGGGGAGATGGCCACCACGGTTCCCTGGCGGCCCTCCGCCTGTCCCTCCGCCCGGTGGCGGTGCGACTCCTCGAACTGGGACAGGATCTCGCCGAAAGAGCTCTCCTGGGCAGAGGGGGCCGGGCCGTCGGCTTCCGGGTTCAGGGTTTCTGGGGGATTCATGAGGATGGCGCTGATTCTCCATTCTGGCACAAAAAACGGGCTTCAGCCATGGGCCGGCGGAAGAAGCATGGCGTTTCACGTTGAGATTGCCCCACGGGCCCTCGATGCCATCAACTCCCTGGAGCAGATGCCGGCCCGCTGTGCTCTCGCCCCTGAGTCGGAGGATGTCGGCGCAGAAGTCCGGGTATTGGATTTAGGGAAGCACCCGCACGTCTACAAGATCTTCTTCTCGCTCGAGTCCCGGGCCGAAGACCAGGGCATCGTCCGAGTATTCCACGTGCGCCACGGCGCGCAGCGAGGGCTGGAAGCCGGCGAGCTTGAGCAACTCCTGCAAGAGGACCGGGCCCTGCACCCCACACCCCGCAGCCTGCAACCCTCAACCTGGCATAAGATGGCACTTGGGCCGCTTGATTCGAGTGATCCGTCTCCAGGACCTGGTGCTGCTGGTGCTGTTCGGGGCGCTGGCTGCGCTGGGACCGTCCCGGGAGCCCGGCACGATCGTGGTCCTTGCGGCCCTGGGCATCTTGCAGATCGTCGAGCCAAAAGTCTCGTTTCTGCTGAGCGCACGCGGCAGCATCCTGTCGAATCTCCTAAAACTGGTCCTGGGCTACATCGTGATCTGGCGGACCGACGGCGTCAACAGCAGCTACTACTGGAGCCTGCTGATTCCGGTGGTTTCTGCGGCCACCACGCTGGGGGTGGCCGGGACGGCGCTGTTCACGGTGCTGGCCTGCGCCACCTATCTGTCGTTTCTGCTCGCGATCGACTGGACCCACTACGTGATCCCCCCGGACCAGGTTTCGGAGTTGTGCCTCCGATTGGTCTTCCTGGCCCTGGTGGGCTACTTGACGCAGCGGCTGGCAGAGGCCACCCGGACGGAGGCCCGCAAGGCCCAGGCGGTGGCCGAGCAACTGGCCGAAGCCAACCGCAGCTTGCAGGAGGCCGAGGCCGCGGTGCGCCGCTCGGAGAGGCTGGCTGCGCTGGGCCAGCTTTCGGCCGGATTGGCGCACGAGCTGCGCAACCCCCTGGGCACCATCAAGGTCTCCTCGGAGATGCTGCTCAAGAACATTCCCAAGGACAACGCCCTGGCGGCCGAGCTGGCCGGTTTCATTTCGACCGAGGTGGACCGCACCAACTCCCTAGTGACGCGCTTCCTGGAGTTTGCGCGGCCGTTGGAGCTGCGTCTCAGCACCGCCGAAGTCGGCGAGGTCATCGATCGCGCCATCGCGCAACTGGAGCGGAACACGCCGCCCTACGACCTGACGGTTTACCGGAACTACTCGCCGGACGTGCGGCCCTTTGCTTTCGATACCGAGCTGATGGAGCGGGTCATCTACAACCTGCTGCTCAACGCCGCACAGGCCACGCCGCCGGGCGGCGCGGTCACGGTGAAGACCCGGCCGGTGGACGCCAGCGTCGAGATCTCGGTCATCGATCGCGGCGCTGGAATCGCCCCGCAGGATATCGAGAGCATCTTTAACCCGTTCTTCACGACCAAGAAAGAGGGACTGGGACTGGGACTGGCGATTGTCTCCAAGATCGTGGATCTGCACGGCGGTAAAATGGCAGTCGAGAGCGATCCCGGCAAGGGCAGCGTTTTCCGGGTGTTTCTGCCGACAGAGCGCAGGGAATGAAGATTCACCGCAGAGACGCAGAGGCGCAGAGAAGACTCCAAACTCCTGCCTCTGAAGTTCTCTGCGTCTCCGCGTCTCTGCGGTGAGTTGAGCCCCCATGAAAACACGGATCCTCATCGTCGAAGACGAAGAGAAGCTGCGGCGCGTGCTTGAGTTGCAGCTCCGCTCGGCGGATTTTGAAGTGGACCAGGCCGGTTCCGCGGAAGAAGCCCTGAAACTGACCGACCGCGCCGACCTGATCCTCACCGACCTGCGGCTGCCCGGCATGGACGGGCTGGAGCTGCTCAGCCTGATGCGCCGCCAGAACTCCGAGGTCCCGGTGATCGTCATGACGGCCTTCGGGACCATCGAGACCGCGGTCCAGGCCATGAAGGCCGGCGCGGTGGATTTCCTGTTGAAGCCGTTTTCCCTGGATCATCTGATGGCCGTGGTCCGCAAGGCCCTGGAACTGCGGGCCCTCCAGGACGAGAACCGGAAGCTCCGCGAGGAGCTGGGCCGGCGCTACCAGTTCGACAACATCGTGGGGCACAGTCCGGCCATGCAGGACATCTTCGCCACCATCCTGCGGGTGGCGCCCAGCCGGGCCACGGTCCTGCTGGCCGGCGAGAGCGGCGTGGGCAAAGACCTGATCGCGCGGGCCGTCCACTACCACTCGCCGCGGAAAGACCGCCCCTTCGTCAAGATCAACTGCACGGCCATTCCCGAGAACCTGATGGAGAGCGAACTGTTCGGCTACGAAAAGGGCGCCTTCACCGGAGCGGTGGGCACCAAGCCGGGTAAGTTCGAGCAGGCCGACACCGGCACCGCCTTTTTGGACGAGATCGGAGACGTGCCGGCCTCCATCCAGGTGAAGCTGCTGCGCGTGCTCCAGGAGCGCGAATTCGAGCGCCTGGGCAGCAACAAGACCCGCCACATCGACGTGCGCATCGTGGCCGCCACCAACCAGGACCTGCGCGCGGCCCTCGAGCAGGGCACCTTTCGCGAAGACCTCTACTACCGCCTCAACGTGGTCCCCATCAACATCCCGCCGCTGCGGGAGCGCCGCGAGGATATTCCGTTCCTGGCCGAGCACTTCGTCCGCAAGCTGGCGGCGCAGAGCGGCAGCCGGGCCGAGTCCATCAGTGAGGCCGCCATCCAGAGGCTCCTGAGCTACCACTGGCCGGGCAACGTGCGGGAGTTGGAGAACGTGATCGAGCGCAGCCTGGTGCTGTGCACTGGGACCCGGCTGGACGCCCCGGACATCCGGCTGGACACCGCCCCGCGCGCCCGCCCGCAAACCGTCGAGAACTTCCTCCCCGAAGGCATGAGCCTGGACGAGTTCGAGCAGGCTATCATCCGGGAAGCCCTGCGCCGCGCCGAGGG
>Ga0315282_10014321_pt1 | contig 11830 bp, 12 predicted proteins | sample YL17G07_20_MG_FD_203693 | JGI IMG/M metagenome (GOLD analysis project Ga0315282, IMG submission 203693) | Sediment microbial communities from Yellowstone Lake, YNP, Wyoming, USA - YL17G07_20 | ecosystem: Environmental > Aquatic > Freshwater > Lake > Sediment | place: USA: Wyoming | collected... | reverse complement strand
GTTCCCAGAACGACCACGATGGGATAGCCCTGCTTCTCGGCGAAGGCAAGCTGCTTCTTCATCTTGGCGGTGGGGTCCAGGTAGATGCTGTTGGCGATCCCGGCCGCGCGCAGTTCCGACGAGGTCTTCACGTACTCGGCGTAGGGAACGTCCTCGAACGTGCAGACCAGGACCTTGCGCATGACGTGCAAGTTGGCCGGAAGCAGATTGTGGATTTCGAGGAAGTTCTGGAAGGTCACGTCGCCAAAGCCGAAACCGATGCCCGAAACCTGCGCCTTCTTGAAGAGGCCGACGAGGTCATCGTACCGCCCGCCCCCGAACAGCGTCCGGCGGTTCTCCGGCGAAGTGTCATAGACCTCGAACACGGTGCCGGTGTAGTAATCGAACCCGCGGACGATCGCGAAATCGAACTCGCAGAAGGACCCAAGACCGGCGCTCTGGATCAGGGCGAACAGCTCGCGCGCTTCGCAAGCGCCCCGCGAGTCTTGTCCCACGCGCCCGCACACGTCCTCCAGCGGCGCCTTGAATATCTCGTCAAGCAGCAGGACCTGCTGGTGGGAAATCCCCGATTCCGCGAGCCATTTCTCGTATTCCTCCGGGGAAATCTTCGCCCGCTTGTCCACCGCCTTCGAGATTACATGGATGTTGTCGTCGTTGGCCCGAAAGACGGCCCGCAGAACGTCGTTGAAGAGTCTGCGGTTGCTGATGCGGATCTTGAACATCGAGGGATCGGCGCCGAAGGCCAGCATCAGGTCCACGATCACGCGCATGATTTCGAGGTCGGCGCACTGCCCGGGTTCGCCGAAGATATCCATGTTGAGCTGCCAGTGCTCGCGCAAACGCCCTTTCTGCGGACGCTCGTAGCGCATCACGTTCGGGATCGAGTACCACCGCAGCGGGAAAACGAGTTGCTCCAGACGGCCCGCCACCATCCGCGCGACGCTCGGGGTCATCTCGGGCCGGATCGCGAGCCGCCGGTCGCTCTTGTCGGTGAAGTGGTAAATCTGCTCGTTGACGAGTTCCTCGCCGCTCTTGGCCGCGTACAGCTCAAAGGACTCGACGATGGGGCCGCCGTATTCCTCGTAGCCATACGATTCCGCGACGGCGCGCATCTTCTCGAAGAACCACCTCCGCAGCCGCATTTCACCGGGATAAAAGTCCCGCGTGCCTTTGTAGGGAGTGGTGGGCAGAAAGTTCTTGCTCATGCGATCCTCTGTGTTATTAACCCGCAGAATTGTGAAAAGAGGCGTTTGTTTTTTACCACGGAATACACGGAACACACGGAAAGGAAATTCTTCCGTGTGTTCCGTGTATTCCGTGGTTTTCTTCAGTCTCCATTCTTCTCACGGTCGCCGCCCCTATTTGTCATTCCGCCTTCAGCCGGTCTCTGGCGCAGCACCCACACAAGGAGGGCAGTATACAGAATCAGCGACAGAATGGAAACCCATTTTCCAATCCGGTAGAGGTCCGGGAGATACTCGATCCGGAGGTGGTGGCGGCCCGCGGCGAGCGGCACCGCCCGCAGAACATAGTCCGCCGGTATCACGTCGTAGGACTCCTGGGCGCTTTTCCCGATGGGCCGCGCGCGCCAGCCCCGGCTGTAGCCATCGGTGATGAGCAGAATCGCCGGCTCGGCCAAATCCGCCGTCACCGTCAAGTGATCGGTCGAGGAATCCACCAGGGTGGCCGTCCCCGGCGCGTCCGCCGAGGCGGGAGCGGCCCCGGCGTCCGCCGAGGCGGGAGCGGCCCCTCCGCCCGGCGCGGGCAGGACCGCTGGCGCGGGCAGGACCGCTGGCGCGGGGCGGGGTTCGGATTCGAGGAGGACGGTGCGGCGCGGGTCGAAGCCGGGTTCCGCAAGCGCGCGGAAAATGGCGTCGCGGCCCGTCTCGACGCGATAGTCCCGCACAAGGAGCAAATGCGGCAGCGGGTTCTCTCCCGCCACGATCCTGAAGCCTTCGCCCGTCCTCTCAAAGTAGTAGCGGCAACGCAGTAGCCGGTGCAGGGGAGACAACCCCTTGATAACGACCTGGTCGGTCAGGCCGTCAAGGGATTGTCCCTGGGTAAACGCCATGAACTCGCCGTACCGGCGCGGCACGCCCGGGTCATATCCCCAGACGTTGGCGATGCGCGCGGGGATCGTGTTGTTCTCGTTGAAGCTCTGGAGGATTCGGTAGTCGCCGGGACGCTGGTGGACAAAGCGCTCAATGGTGCGGAAGTAGGCCCGTTCGGGATCGAAGGTCTTGCGGGTGGAACGCGCGAAAATAAACACCTCCGTCACGCCGAGAATGAAGAGCAGATACAGACCCCAGCGGTTGCGTCTCGCAAGCATGAAACACACCACGACCAGCGCGAGAGTCGCGCCCGCAATGAAAAGGGTCCCCGAAACTTGGGCAGTGGCTTGGCGTACGAGACCGGGCTTTGAGTAAACCTCCGGGATATAACTCTCGCCCGACCTCTGAAGATGAGTGAAGATGCTAGATATCAGACGCGTGGCTTCGCTGGAGGAATCATATTGGGTGAAAAACGTCGCAATCCCACCCATAAGCGCCGCCGCAAACAGAACGAAAATCTCTGGACTCAACCGGGGCCGTGAACTCGGGAGAACCTCAGAGTCAACGGAAGGGCCTGGAATCCTGTTCGTAGCTCCTCCTTCAGGAGGTCCCATTGGGCTCAGCCGCCTGAAGGCGGAGCTACGAACCTGGTGTCCGGATTCCTCCGGCTTGGAGCTTGCATCCCGTCCTTTCCCGGAAAGGAGGCCGTCAAATCCTCCGGCGGCCAGGCGCGCCAGAAACAAGAGCGCATAGAAGCCGAATTTGCAGTTTCCTCGCGTGGAGTTGAAACCGGGAACCCAATGATAGAGCAACGAAAAGACCGGCGTGTAGTGTCCGAGAGCCAGCACGATCAGAATCCCCGCGATAATGCCGGAACGCAAACGCCCCACCTTGCCGCTCCCCGCCAACCCGATGCAGGCGAGGACCAGTCCCGTCACCCCGAAGAAGAGCGAAGTCTCCCAGAAATACCATCTGCCCCAATAAGGAACCTCTCCATCCAGCCCGAAAAGCCCTGGCGCGAGCAGCGTCAGCAGATTCTCCGGCGGGAAGGACAGCATTCCCGCGACTTCGATCGAGAGTCCGCCGCTGCGAAGGCTCTCCCTGCCCGTCTCCACCCCGGCCAGCACCTGCGCGGCCCCGATGCAGAAGGCAAAGGCGTAGGCCCCCGCAAGGAGCGCCAAAGCCCCGAACCGCCGCGGCGGCCTGACCAGTCCCAGTCCCGCATAGAGGATCACTGTGACCAGCGCGTAGAACATCTGGTGAGGATGCCCCGCGAGCAACTGCATGGTGGCGGCGAACGCGGCCAGCAAGAACCACCGGAGCGACGGTCGCCCCAGCAATCCATCCACGCACAAGAGGATCAGGGGCGTCCACGCCATCGCACACAGCGACGTGAGATGCCCGGCGTAGATATGAAGGAAGTACGGCCCGGAAAACATGGTGAGAATCGCCCCAAGGAGGCTGGCAAGCGGATGCAGGCCGCACCGCGTGAGCCACAACAACATGAACAGGCCCAGCAGAAAGACGTGTAACGCGATCCCGAAGTTGACCGCGTGGACGAGCGGCAGCACCAGGTAGAACCAGTTGGGCGGATAGAGCAAGGCGGATTGGAACATGCCGAAGAACGGCATCCCGCAGAAAACATAAGGGTTCCAGAGCGCGAAGTTTCCATGGCGCAATTCCGAAAAACCGAACTCCCGCCAGAAGAGGAACTGGGTGGACAGGTCGGTGCCGTAATCCGAAAGAAGCGGCGGGCCGGAGCGCAGCAGCACGTCGGCGAACATGAGCACCGTCAGGAGAGCAAGAGACACGACGGAGAGGAGAAGAAAAGTAGGGCGGGCGTCTCGCCTGCCATGTCTGTGTGCCTCGTTCACAAGGCGCTCCTTCTGTCCGCCGCGTTTTTGCCAGGTTCGCCGCTGCGATTCGCCACAGCCAGACCCCCCGCGCTACCAGACAGGCTAAAGCCTGCACTACGAACGGCAAGACAGGCTAAAACCTGCATTACAAACAGTGTTCGCAGGCGGGACGCCTACGCTACTTTGTCGGGACGCCTCCGCTACTTTGTCCGGCGCCTGGAAAATCGCGCTCAGCGAATCGAACAGGGGAACACCACACGACTCCAGGCGCCGGCGCGGCTGGTGCCCGCCCGTGAACAGCACGCAATCCACCCCCATCGCGCAGGCCACCTCATGATCGTGCCGCGTGTCGCCGATCAGAAGGACTTCCCCGGGAGCGTGCCCCAGTTTCCGCACCCAGCGTTTCCCGTTCTCCACCTTGCTGTGTGCGAAATGGTCCGCGAGGCCGATCAGACTGACAAAACGATCCGCGATGCCGTAGTGCTCCACGAACTCGCGCAAACTCTCCTGCTGGGTGGCCGAAAGTAAAGACTGGCTGATCCCGGCCCGGCGCACCGACTCCAAGGCGGGAAGGGCGTCGTCGCGCAGGCGGCATTCAAAGCGGCGGCGTTCGTATTCCTCGATGAACTCGATGGCGACGCGCTCGAAAGGCTCGATCGTGAAATCAAAGCCCAGGCCCCGGTAGTAGTCCACCACCGGAAAGTCGAAACGCTCCTCGTAATCCCGCCTCGTGATCCCCCGCATGCCGCGCCGCCCCAGCAGAAGGTTCATCGCCTCCACGCAAAGCCACGCGTCGTCCAGAAGCGTTCCGTTCCAGTCCCACATGATGTGGCGGTATCTCGTGAGATCCACGGCCTGCGAGCCTATTTCTTCAGCAGCTTGTACTCCAGGCTGTCCATGATCGCCTGCCAGGAGGCTTCGATGATGTTCTCGGAAACCCCGACGGTGCCCCATTCCGTTTGGCCGTCTCCGGACTCGATGAGGACGCGCACCTTGGCGGCGGTTCCCTCTTCCGCGTCCAGAACGCGGACTTTGTAGTCGCGGAGATTGACCAGATCGAGTTCGGGAAACTCGTGCCTGAGAGCCTTGCGCACGGCCACGTCCAGGGCGTTGACGGGGCCGTCCCCTTCTCCCGCCATCAGGTAGGTCCTTCCACCCACACTGACCTTTGCCGTGGCTTCGCTGAGGCACGGCTCGTCGTGGCCGCGCTTTTCAACGATCACCCGAAAACCCTCCAGGCTGAAGGGCCGCTTGTACTTCTTCTTCAGCCGTGAAGCCAGCACGTCGAAGGACGCCTCCGCCGCCTCAAAGGAGTAGCCCTCCCCTTCCATTTCCTTCACGCGCTCCAGCAGGTGCTTCTGTTCTTCGTCCGCCTCGTCGAACTGCAGGCCGCGCTCCCGCGCCTTGTACTGGATGTTGCTGCGGCCGCTGAGTTCGCTCACCAACACGTGCCGCTGATTTCCCACTGCCTCCGGGCAAATATGCTCGTAGGTGCTCTTGTCGCGCTGAAGGGCGCTCACGTGCATCCCCCCTTTGTGCGCAAAGGCGCAGCGTCCCACAAAAGGCTGACGCGGGTACGGCGACTGGTTGGCTATCTCGTCAATGAGATGGCTGAATTCCGTGATGCGCTTCAGGCTCTTGGCCGGAACGCAGCGCCGTTTCAACTTCAGCATCAGGTTCGCGATCACCACCATCAGGTCGGCGTTCCCCGTCCGCTCCCCGTAGCCGTTCACCGTGCCCTGGACGTGGGTCGCTCCGCTCAGGACGGCCATGACGGAATTGGCGGCCGCCATCCCGGCGTCGTTGTGGCAATGAATCCCCAGCGGGCAACGCGTGGCCTTGCGAACCTCCGCCACGATCGCGCCCACCTCGTGCGGCAGGCAGCCGCCGTTGGTTTCGCACAGCGCCAGGCAATCCGCGCCCGCCTCCGCCGCGGCTTCCAGTGTCTTGAGAGCATACGCCGGGTTGGCCTTGTAGCCGTCGAAGAAGTGCTCGGCGTCGTAGATCACCTCGCGCCGCTTGCGCTTCATGTACCGCACAGAGTCCGAAATCATGGCAAGGTTCTCTTCCAGCGTGGTCCGCAGACCCGTGGTCACGTGGAGGTCCCACGTCTTGCCCACCAGCGTGCACACCGGCGTCTGCGCCGAGAGCATGGCGGCCAGATTCCGGTCCTCCTCGGGGCGGATGTGTTTGCGGCGCGTCATTCCGAAGGTGGCCAGCTTGGCGTTCTTCAGCTTCTTCCTGGCCATCTCCTTGAAAAACTGCGCCACCTTCGGGTTCGACTCGGCCTGCCCGCCTTCGATGTAATGCACGCCGAAGTCATCCAGCAATCCCGCGATCTGCAGTGCGTCCTGCAGCGAAAACGAGATGCTCTCCGCCTGGGCGCCATCCCGCAGAGTCGTGTCGTAGATCAGAACCTCTTGCCTCATTGCCGTTCCCCATTCTCCATTCGTCATTCATCCTTCATCATTCATCATTCATCATTCATCATAATCTCACTCTTTCCTCAGAAGCCCGATCGCCTCGTCGCGGAATTGCGCCGCGTCGCGGAACGCCTTGTACACCGAGGCGAACCGAATGTAGGCCACCTCGTCCAGTTTCCGAAGGCGTTTCAGAACCATCTCCCCGATCTCCGCGGCTTTGATCTCCGTCACCATCCGGTTCTGCAAGTCCTTCTCCACCTCCGAGACGATATTCTCCACGTCCTCTTCCGTCACGGGCCGCTTTTCACAGGCCCGCCAGATCCCGTTCTTGATCTTGCGCCGGTCAAAACTCTCCCGGTTCCCGCTGCTCTTCACCACGTGCAGCTCGGCGGCCTCGATGTATTCGAACGTCGTGAAGCGCCTCCCGCAATCCAGGCACTCGCGCCGCCTCCGGATGGACTCCCCGTCCTGGCAGGTCCGCGAATTCACCACCTTGTCGTTGAGACTGCGGCAATAGGGACAGCGCATTCTTTCCATCCTTCGAGGCCAGGGCCGAGCGGCCGGGCCCCTTTGGGAGATCTCCTGCGCGCCGGCCCGCAACCCGAACCGGCCGGAACGAAAACGGCCCGCGCGTCCCCGCGGGCCACTTCCCTACGAGACTGCCGCGCGTGACCCGCGAATCGGTCAGGGCGCGGAAATATGCGGACGCAGCTTGGCCAGGATCTGCGCCTTCGGCTGCGCACCCAGCATGAACTCCTTGACCTCGCCATCCATGAACAGAATAACCGTCGGAATGCTCTGAATCCCCAACTCCGTCGCAACGGCGCCGTTTTCGTCTATGTTGACTTTTCCAACCTTCACCTTGCCCTGAAGATCGCCTGCCAGCTCATCCATAATCGGCCCCAGCATGCGGCACGGACCGCACCACTCCGCCCAGAAGTCCACCAGGACCGGGATATTGGACTTCAGGACTTCCGCTTCGAAGTTCGCATCGGTAAAGGCATGCACCAGTTCAGACGCCATGATTTCGCTCCTTGGTTCTCAAATGGCTTCCCAATCCAGCCCCCTCATGTTTATCAACAGGGCGCTGCCTCGTCAAGGACGAAAAGACCGGGGAATGCGATGTTTGTTCCTTATCTCGCAATGGCGCTCTAATCACTTGAATAAACTAAGCTTAGGCGTTATCGTGCGTGGTGTGTCAGAGGAAGAGACAATTGTGACGGCCAACGAACCCCTGATCCAGAAGCATGGCGGCTACCGAAATCTGAAGAGTTTTCAGGTCGGGCAGTTGGTTTTTGACGTGACGGTTCGTTTCTGCGAGCGCTATATCAACCATCGCAGCCGCACACACGATCAGATGGTGCAGGCGGCGCGGTCGGGTGTCCAAAACATCGCCGAGGGCAGCCAGGCTTCCGGCGCCTCGAAGAAAACCGAAATCAAGCTGACCAATGTGGCGCGGGCGAGCATGGAAGAACTGCGCCTGGATTACGAGGATTTCCTGCGCCAGCGCGGTCTTCCGCTTTGGGAACGCGAAGATCCGCGCAGGCAAGAGTTGATCAACCGCAGATGCGCCACCGCTGATGACGTGGCGCGGTGGGTGAAGGAAATGCATGATTGTGGACGGAGTGGACAAGGTGGACGGAGTGGACAAGATGGACGGAGTGGACAAGGTGGACGGAGTGGACAAAGTGGACGGAGTGGACAAGGTGGACGGAGTGGACAAGGTGGACGGAGTGGACAAGGTGGACGGAGTGGACAAGGTGGACGGAGTGGACAAGGTGGACGGAGTGGACAAGAAAATTCGTCCACCCCCTCCCCCAAGCCCGCTCCTTTCCCAGGGTCCGCTCTTTCCCCAAAGCTCACTCCGTCCACCCCGTCCACTTTGTCCACTCAGTCCACCCCGTCCACTTTTTCCGAGATCGCCGCCAACGCCGCGCTGGTCCTCATTGCCGTGGCATGCAGCCTCCTGGACCGCCAGATCGCGTCACTGGCAAAATCATTCGAGAACGAGGGCGGTTTCACCGAGCGACTTTACCGCGTGCGCTCCGATCACCGCCGAAACAAAGCGTGATGCCAAGGAATTTCACACTATACTTGGAGCGTGAACCGTCCACCGCGTCCACAAAATCCCCCATCTCCACAAAATTCCCCTCGTCCACCCCGTCCACAAAGTCCACTCCGTCCACCCTGTCCACAACGTCCACTGCGTCCACAAAGTCCACTCCGTCCGCTCCGCCCACCGCGCCTTTCATCCCACGCCCTTTTCGCGCGCGGCTTCGGGCAGAAGGAACTCAACCATGTCCCTCCGATCCGAAGGTGCGGCTTCCCGTACAAATCGACACCCGCACAAATCGCGCTTGACATTCCCCGCCGCGTCCGTATACCATATACCCCTATGTACTATACCCACCCGGAACAGGACATCGGCCAATGACACTATGCGTGACGGAACTAGACAAGAAACGCCTGATCCAACGCCTCAACCGCATCGAGGGTCAGGTCCGCGGACTCCACGCCATGATCGCCGAGGACAGGGATTGCATCGAGGTCCTCCGCCAGGTCGCCTCCGTATCCGGCGCCCTGCGCGGCGTGTGGCTCCAGGTCGTCGAGGACCACATGCGCGGCTGCATCCAGCAGTCCTTTCGCGATGGCCATGACAGCGGCCACCTCGTCAGCGAGCTGATGGAGCACCTCAGGAAGATAAGTTGACCAACTGATCACTCTGTTTCACTCTGTTTCACTCTGTTTCACTCTGTTTCACTCTTTTTCACTCTGTTCCACTCTTTTTCACCCTTTCCCCCGGCCAAGGACATCCCAGATGCACACGAAAACCACCCAGCGCGTTCTTCATCCCCACGATTTCGGCGGGGCAAACCCCTCCGGCGAGAGGAAAACGCGCAACGTCATCATCCTCACCACGGTCACCATGGTGGCCGAGATCGTGTTCGGAACGCTCACCGGCTCCATGGCCCTCCTCACGGACGGCTGGCACATGGGAACGCACGCCTTCGCCCTGCTCATCTCCCTAGCAGCGTATGTTTTCGCCAGGCGCTGCGCCGGAAACCGGAAGTACACCTTCGGCACCGGCAAGTTCGGCGTTCTGGCCGGCTATACCAGCGCGTGCCTGCTCGGCATCGCCGCCGCCTTCATAATCTACGAATCCGTCAAGCGCCTCATTGTTCCGGTGGCAATCGCCTTTAACGAGGCGATCCTGGTCGCCGTCATCGGCCTGGTGGTCAACGTGGTCTGCGTCAAGATGCTCGATGCGGGCCATTCATACGGCGAACCCGAAGCGCACAACCATGACCACGACCGCCATCATCATCACCACGACCACAACCTGCGCGCGGCCTACCTCCACGTGCTGGCCGACGCGTTGACCTCGGTCTTTGCCATTGTCGCCCTTCTATTCGGCAAGTATTTCGGACTCAGATTCCTGGACCCGGTCATGGGAATTCTCGGCGGACTGCTTATCGCGAGATGGTCCGTCGGGCTCCTCAGAAGCACCGCCATGATCCTGCTGGACGCCGACGTGCACGAGAAAACCTACGACGCCATCCGAAGAGAAATCGAGTCCAATTCGGACGACCGCATCGCCGATCTGCACGTGTGGCGCCTCAGTTCGAGCTCGATGGCCGCCATTGTCTCCGTTGTGTCGGGCCGGGGCCGGAAAGCGGAGCACTACCGCTCGCGGCTCGCTTCCATTCGGGATCTGAAGCACCTGACCGTGGAAGTCCACGAGTGCTGCGATCCCGAGTGCTTGTGCGCGGCGAAATGATGGGGCGGCTTCTTCTTGCTTTCTATCCTGCCCATCTTGCCTAACTTTAGTTTCATGAGCTTTCCCCTTCTCTGGCGTGTGCATTTCTTTCACGCCCGCCGCATTTATTGCGCAGCCCCGGAGATTCCGGGGAGCTTCCCCCGAACAAAGCGCGTCCACGTGTCACAGTAGATTCAACCGGATGTTGGGCATTTGCGCCACAAAGAACCAGAGTCCGCGCCTTTTCGAACGGGAAAACACGGTTTCTTGGTGGATTCGGGCGAGACGAATCGCTGCCCAGAATTGATCCGCAAGGACTTACGTTTTTCTCCGTTTCTTTGGCCCGCTACTTGCTCTTCACTTGGTCAAGACGTGAGGGACTCAGGAATCCCGCAAGATGCGCCGGGAGTCCCGACGGGGAGTGTTTTGCCTTCGCAGGGCAAACGAGGGGGTGGTGGCTTGTTGTCCGAAAACCGCCCAGCCAAGGAAGGAGACTAAGAACATGAACGAGCAGAACTGGTCCAGAATCCGCTTTCATCTGACGGTCGAGGAGTATCTCGACGCTTGCGCCCAATGCTGGCACCTAAGCGGTAAGGGAACGGCCTCAAGGCTCGTGTGGAGCGGGTTCCTGGTCTCCTGCGGCATCGCATCCTGGATCATGGTCTCGCCCTACCTGGCCGCGCCGCTCCTCCTGTGGGGGGCGCTCGAGGCCGCATGGGCCGCGGGGCGTTACATAGCGTGCAGGGAGAGTTTCCTGCGTTCCCCCGAGTACTTCAAGGAAGTGAGGCTGTTCTTTGACGACCGGGTGCTGCGGCAGGAGTCCGCCGCCGGGACCCTCGAGATGAAATGGGCATGCTACAACAGGTACCTGAACCTGTCCGGACACATCCTGCTTTTTCAGGACAAGGACCGGTTCATGGTCATCCCCAAGGCCGCTTTCCCCGACCGGGAGACCCTGAACTACTTCCTGGAGCTGGCCAGAGGAAGGACGCGCGCCCCGGAATGGCCGGCCTCGCGGGACAAACAGCCCTTCCCACAAGCTGCATGACAAGACCTCGCCCAGGCATGAGAAGAGACGACGAGAAGGAGCCGGTGGATCCCCCTACCGGCTCCTTCGCGGTTGAGATCCCCGAGCCGGCCCGTTTCCTGCCTCACTTTCACGAACCACTTCGGCGGGGCGTACTTCTCCGCGTGGCGCTGCACCATGCCGGGAACGTTTGGGGCCGTTTCTATGGGGTGAATACCGACCAGGTATCCCTCGATGACGCCGAAAAACTGGGGAAAGTCCTCTCCCTCATCTCTCTTGACTTCACTGTTGTGTCCGGACATAATGCAGCTGTATGACATCGTAGCGCCCGGCGGTCGCGGCATCTCACCCGGCCGGGCGGAAGAACCCAGGAGGTCCCGGTGGCGCCGGCATCCCAGCCTGTTTCCCCTGTCAAGCAAGTTCTGGTGCGGCACGAGGTCGAGTATGACCTCAGCCACCTCGAACCCTGGCGGGAATATCTCGTTATTCTCCACAACGACGAGGAACACTCGCAGGACGAGGTCGCGGTCCAGTTGATGAAAGCGCTGGGCTGTCCCTTGGACAAGGCATGGGCTTTGATGTTTCAGGCACAAGAGGAAGGGCAGGCGGTGGTGGCGATGGCCGGCCGGCCCCGGGCCCTGCGCATCGCCGCCATTCTCCGGCAGATAAACCTCCGCGTTTCGCTGCGTCAACTCAACTGACCCAAAGGGGGAGTT
>Ga0315282_10014320_pt1 | contig 11831 bp, 13 predicted proteins | sample YL17G07_20_MG_FD_203693 | JGI IMG/M metagenome (GOLD analysis project Ga0315282, IMG submission 203693) | Sediment microbial communities from Yellowstone Lake, YNP, Wyoming, USA - YL17G07_20 | ecosystem: Environmental > Aquatic > Freshwater > Lake > Sediment | place: USA: Wyoming | collected... | reverse complement strand
TAGTAACGTAGCAACTATGTGCGAACGAAGTGGTAGATCGAACCGTCTCTGCCTCTGCCCGCTGGAAGGCATCATCGACACAATAGGCAAGAAATGGGCTCTTCTCGTGGTCAATGCGATTGGAAATCATGGAAGACTCAGATTCAGCCAGATGATGCAAGAGCTACGCGGAATCAGTCCCGCGACCTTAACCGACACACTCCAAGAGCTTAAACGTGAAGGGCTGGTCGAGAGAGAATCCTTCGCTGAGATACCTCCGAGAGTTGAGTATTCTCTAACTAGGGATGGCGCGCAGCTTAGGAAGGCAATCCTCCCTCTGCTGCAATGGGCATCAACGAGAACTGTCCCAGGTAAGAAGAGATGCTCAGCTAGGTACAGGCAGATCACTGCTCATCAGATCATAAGGACTCCGCAGTAGCTCCGTCAGGAAGCGCCGGGGCCCACTTGCATGTCCCCACTTCCTTCGTGCTCGCTCAATACAGAGGAAGGGAGATCCTGCTGGAGCTTGAGAACTTAGATGTGCACTGAGAACTCCCGCCGCCGGCCACATGACAGACTCATGTTCAGGAGCCTGCGTCCTGCCGGAAGCTAGGTCTATGACGCTGTGAAATCGTTGAGGGGTTCATCTTTCAAGGTGTCTTTGGCAGACAATCGAGTCCACGTCTCTACTTACTGCGTGTGGTGCCTGTGCTGGGCGTTCGGATAGCACCGTAGCACGTCAACGTCAGAGAGCAGAGACCTATGGCTTGAATTGCGTCGGGACCCCCTCAAGGAGGCGGCTGAAGATGCCGAACTCATGCTGGGCCTATGCCGCTGACTTTCAAAAACTGGCCAGGGTTACGAACCGAGATTGTGAAGGGCCCGGTTGCGTGACATATCACGTCTCGTACCAACGAAATCCGTGTGGACAGAAACCACGCCAAAAGTCCGCAAAACGTCCGCAGAGAGCGTGACCGAGATCGTGGCCGGTGAGACTTGTTGACAACTCACAGTGGGGCTACCGAACCCAGCTTTATACGCCAAGCTCGAAGGCTCCGTCGAGACAGCGCTTATCCCTTCTCATACGCACGACGAGAGGAATGCGGTGCATTTCATCGTATCATTGACGAATGCGCAGAGGGCTGAATGTGTAGTGGACACGCCTAACGGCCCATTGGAGGATTCGCAGGCTAGAGGGAGGGTTTCCGTATGGCTTTGTTCGTGATTTCGAAGGAGCATGCATTGTGCGCTGAGCAGTACTCGGCACAGGACTCTGCCGTTTTCTCATCGGCATAGCCATAGCCGCAGATTTCGCAATAATAGACGCTTGCAGGCTGTTCGGGCGCAGTTCTGACCATCTTATTTCACCAGCGGGGTTTGTTGTTTGAAGCAGTCCTGCTGCGTCTCAATCAGGAGTTGGAGTTCCCTTTTCAGCGTCTCCTTCGGTCGATAACCTACGAGAGTCTCGATTGGCCTACCGTTACAGAAGAGGATCACTGTCGGGGTTCCCATGATCCCGAACTTTGCGGCGAGTTGACTGTTCCTCTCGTTCGACAAGACGTTCAGTTTGGCGAACTTCAGTTTATCCGAAAACTCTCCTGCTAACTGACTGTAGACGGGGTCCAAGTGCTTGCACCAGATGCAGGCGTCATGCCAGAAGTCAACGAGGACTGGGGTGCTTGATCGGTTTACCTCGGTATCCCAGTCATCGGCGTCAATGTCTAGGGGTTCGGTCATGGAATCACCGGAATCTCCACGAAAAGGGCGATTAGGCGCGCCTGATAATATGTTAGTGTGCTACTATTCGCTTCTTAGCCATCGGTGGAGGTTAGGAAAGGCGTCTGAAACGTCTCTTGATTCTACGCATCTCCAAGGATTGAGCTACATTCGTGTTATGCTTGTAAGGTTGAACACGTATGTGCGCCTTAAAGTGACTTGCCTCCGAATTGAATTGACTTCGCTTTGAAGTTCAATTGTGCCGACATCAGGATGGCATGTGGATTCGAGACAACCGCCAACACGAAGGAACAACTCATGATGCAGATAGAAACTCAATCAAACCATGGCAGAATAGGATGCAAGAGTTGAGGCCGTTCCCATCAGTGGGATGAAGAAGCTAAGGAGAAAAAGATTGGGGACTTCTGTCGGTTAACTCCTTTTCTTGCAAGTAGGATGCACTGATATATGCCCGTTCCCAAAGGACGCAGTCATTCTTCTCGTGCGCTGTCGCAGGCCAAGAGACTGATGTGGCGATGCGACAGCTTCTTGTCCGCGAAACGCTTGGATTGAAGCAGACATTAGCCGTAGAAGGACGCTCAGGGAGGAGAAGGCTATTTGACTGAGAAAGCCTGCAGGAACTGCAAGTTCATAAGCAATGGACGAATTTGCCCAAACTGTGGATCAACGAGCCTGAGCGATGACTGGAGTGGACTAGTGATCGTAATCGACCCGACCATGTCCGAGATTGCAAAGAGGATGAGCATCACGAGAGCGGGCAGGTACGCCATCAGAGTCCGCTAACCTAAACGCGTACTTCTTCAATAAAGAAGAGAGGCGTTATGGTCAAGTGCATCAAGCCCGGCTCTTGCTGCGCTTCAGGATGCATGAGATGCAGATTTAGGACCCATTTTGCTCCGCTTCTCACAGATCTACGGGAGCCACTATCCCATCGCTGAGACGGTGCGCGAAATGGATGTCTCTGTCATCCTCTACGCACATAGCACGTGTTGCACGTTCGCATGACCTCAACGTAATACATGAAGGGACCTCTCACTGTTGTACCCAAGTATCGGATGCAACCAAAACAGACGGGTTTGCCGCAGAATCTACATCTCGCCCATGTGCGTTCCTCGTCACGGGGCAGTATCTCTCGACCGCAGTCGACGCATCTCAAACTTGCCTCCCTTTCGTCGGTCAGAGTCTCGCCTTCTGGAGAGAACCTCCTGGTCATAGGTCCAAGGGAAACTTGCCGACAGCCCTTGCAAGGTCGGCTGAAGTGAAGACCCCGATCGGCTGACCCTCCTCAACCACGACCAGCCGTCTCACCTTCAATTCTGTCATGATGCGAGCCGCCTCCTTCACATCCGTCGGCGGAGAGACTGTGACGAGCGGCGAAGAGGCATATCTTCCTATGTTGAGCGAGGTTAGGTCTCTTGTCTCAAGAAGGACCTTTGACATTAGATCCCGTTCTGTGAAGATCCCGTGGGTCACTCCGTTCTGAGAGACAAGGATGCTTCCGATGTGCCTCTGGCCCATTAGCTTGCAGGCGTCTGCCACTGATGTCTTTGAATCCACAGTCACCGGGGGTCTACTCATGAACTCTCTGACGCTAGCCAACTGTTCAACCCTCCCGCTTCTGTCACTGCCATCTGCCTTCTGACAGATCAAGGATCTGTTTCGTGGTCATGTCGACGCAGAGTGAACGCACTACCGGGACCGGACATGCACCGGGCCATAACTCTACAACCAGAACCCTGCGGTTGAATCCCATGTATTGTCATGCGTTACTTCAGAACCTTGGCCAGCATCGGATTGTTCCTTATCAAGTCCGTTGCCGTTATGATGCCCACAAGTTCTTGGTTGCGGACGACGGGAAGTCTCTTGATTCTGCGGTCAGCCATCAATTTCATGGCGTCGGTCACCGAAGAGTTCTCTTCGAGTGTCACGATCGGTGTGGTCATTATCTCTTTGGCTTTGCAGATGGTTGGGTCCAAGCAGTGCTCGACAACCTTTCGGAGAACGTCCCTCTCAGTAATGATGCCTATTGGTCTCTTTTCCTGAACGATCACGATGGATCCTATGTCGAATCGATTCATCTTCTCCACAACATGATTCACGGCCGAGTTGGGTCGTGCGGTCTTAACGTCCGAGCGCATGATCTCCTTCACAAAGACCAGCTCCGAGATTCTCCCTTCAGCCATCTCTTCTCGCCTGCTCAGGTCACCACAGCCTCCGTCTCCCCAGACAGACTCTATCTCAATATCAGAACGGGTCTATCGGCTCTTCGTGCTATAGCCTCAGCCGTGCTACCGACCAGGAGTTCCTCGATGATGCCTTTGCCGCGGGCGCCTACTGCGATTACGGAGGCGTTTTCGGCATTGGCTATTGAAATGATCTCTTTCGAGGCGATGCCTATGGTGGCAATGCTTTTCACGCGCCAGCCTTCCTCACGAAGCTCATGTTCTAGTCCCGTGAGCTCCTTTTCAGCCGCCGCTCGGAGCGCCTGTGCCTCCTCCTCGTTTTCCCCTCTATCGACTACGTGAACCAATACGAGTTCCTTGGCTCCGCTTTCCTTCAATGTCTGCAATAGGCCAAGCGCTCTTCGTGATTGCTCCGAAAAGTCCATAGCGAACAGTATTTTGCCAAGTAAATCCTGGCAGACCCTTTCACACTCGATATTGCCGAGCTTCTTGACCAACTTGAATCGAATGATCAGGACCGGTTTCCTGGAATGTCTCATCACATCTGCGGTTGTGCTTCCGAGGAACAGCTCTCTGAAGAGACTTGTGCCTCTTGCCCCCATGACGATAACGGAAGCATCCTCCTCGTCTGCGGTCATCACGATCTCTCGTGGAGGGATGCCCACTTTGACCAAGCTTCTAGCGACCGCTCCTCCATCTCGAACGGTCTTTTCTAGTTTCGCCAGCTCATCCCTGGCCGTCTGGCTGAGGGTTTCCACGCTTAGTTCTGGACCGAGGTGCAATCGCCTATCTATGACGTTCAGAAGTACGACCTCTTGAAGACCGCGCAGATCTTTGACACAGCCAAGAACCGCATCCGCATACAAAGAGAAATCCGTCGGAATTAAGACCTTCCTGAACAAGGCCTCACTCACGGGCATATCACCGAGCAGGAGGAGTAGAATCGACGGATTTAAATCTGGCGATATATTCAGCCCGCTAGTAATCAACATTAGACCAGTCCAGGACTTGTGGCGCGATTAACGTCAGCTTCTATCAAGCATATCACAAGCAACTGGGCCCGATATGGGTCTGTCAAGGTTGCTGGGTTAGCTGTTACGCGGAGAACAAGGTGGTAAGCGGATCTGGCAGCGCCGGATGTTCATGCAGATCCTGTAGATGATTTACGCGCCTTCTTCGACTGCACGGTTATCATAGCTGGAGCCCATCCAAATCTTCGGTGCGTGTCCATAGCCTTGGCTAGGAGGCGGGCCTCTAACGTGATCTTTCCCGGTCTTAGGCCAGTTTCATGGATTGAATCGTTCACGTGAAATCTCTCACCGTCAAACCCAGTCACTACAACCCAGTGAGGCAGATGTGGCGGATGTCGTGATCCCCTAGCCCTGACGGTGTAGTAGGAGTCCACGAGTAGAATCACGGGACTGCGACCAGCGAGTGCCATTCTGATGTCAAGGAGGTCTGGCTTCTTCTCGACAATAGCCGAGGCGATTCGCCCTTCTAGGATCGCGCTATATGCTTTGAAGAAATCCAAGAAGAGTTTTCTGTCCGCGGCCTCGACCTGGCAGCATTCTAACGGTGCCTTGCCTCGGAGGCTCGCCGTTTGCTTCACTGTCAGCTTCGTTTCAAAACCCTTCTTCATGAAGAATGCTGCTATTCGGTACGGTGAAGAGAACTTGAATGGCAGCGCCGCGGTTTCCGTCCAGATTACGAACTCGTTCTGCCTAGAGAGCTCTACTCTTCTGTCGAAGTACTTCCAAACCATAAGCGTTGCACAAGCGCCGCATGTGAAATCCGTCGTCTGTCTGTAGAGCGGCACGTGCAGTCGCGTATGTTGTGCCGTCTTCTTCGTAGAGATCGTGATCACCTCTCAATCTTGGGTTGCGCTGGTTTTTTCCTTAACCGGATAATCTGTCCTTTGCGGTCTTCAGTTGCTGAAGGGTTTTTCCCAGTTCATCTTGCATGATTGATCTGAGTTCTTGCTCTCGCATCTTGAGGGGCTGCGTTCCTATCATGTTCTTCAACTCCTCGACGGGTCTGTCAACTTTGGATACCAGCTCCGCTGTTCCCCTAATGGTTGAGGCCGCCACCTTCCTGGCCTCTTGGTAGGAGAGTCCATTACTCGCTCCGAATCGAATCAGCTCGTCGACGAATGGCAGGAAATAGGTTGGACCCATCGCCGAAAGCACTGTGTAGGTCTCGATCTTGTCTTCATCAACTTCCTCATGCTCGCCCAAGACGCTAAGCATGCTCTTCACCCACTCCTTGTCGCCAGAGCTGATGTGTCTTCCGAAGCAGAACACATTGAAGCCCGAGCCAACCATGCTTGGAATGTTGGGCATGACCCTGACAACCCCGATGCGGGAACGCAAGGTCTCCTCAATGAGGCTTGTCGGCACGAGTGCAACAAGCGAGACCACTATTTTCGACTCGGATAGAGAGTCCCTGATTTCCTCCAAGACCGGGCAAGCTTGCCTAGGCGGAACGGCAAGTATGATTGCGTCTGCAAACGTTGCACCTTCACGATTGTCTCTGCTGGCTCTCGCGTCAAGTCTGCGTTTGATCGCGTCAAGTCTGTCCGGATTCATGTCACAGATAAACACGGCTTCCGCCCCGACGAACGCAGCTTGAACCAGTCGGTCTAGGACCGCGCTCCCCATAGTGCCCGCTCCGATGAGAGACATTCTCTTTTCCGAATCACTCACCTCCGAAAATCACAGTCTCGGATCAAGAAAGACCCTCATTGGCGCATTCCTGACCAAACCCGCCACGCCGCGACATTCATCGATCGTTTCCAACTGCTCGGACCCCTGAAGCGGCTTAAGAAGGTTTTGGATTCAAGAAAAATTGAAATAGGCCCCTGCTCATCGATGGGCGGAGTTAGGATCCGATAACATTCTGTTGAACGCGGGACGAAGCAATCTGAGGAGGTGAAAACAGCATGGAAAGCGAAGAGAAGCAAGAGCCCAAGATACTTGAAAACTGTTACAAGTCTGCCGAACATCAGAACGTCGTCTGGGTCTGCGACGGCGCAGCAAACGTTGGACAAGTCGGGCATGCGGTCGGAGTCATGCTCACGGACACGGACAAGGCACGCATGTGTTGCACAAGCGCTGTTGCAGCCAGCTCAAAGCCGCACCTCGACATAGCTGAAAGAGCAAAGAAGAACATCGTCATAAACGGATGCGAGAACAGATGCGCGTCTAAGGTTCTGGAGAAGGCGGGGAAGAGAATTCACTACGAGTTGGTCATATCAAAGTACCTACAGAAAGTCCCGACACTCGACATCTACATGGGAGACGTCAAGAAAATATCTCAAATAGTCATAAGAGACGCTCAGCTCTAGGAACGTCGAACAGAGGGTCATATGGCAATCTCAGGATGAGATTAAAGGATGAGCGAAGCTGACGGACTCCGTTGAAGAGTCTCGACTCGCATCATACGAGCAACAATTGTCAGTACACTCCGCGTCATGTTTGGGAGAGACGCAGGTCTTGCAGACTGTATCTAAAGCTTACTCGCGCGAAGAGGAACCGGCTAAGGCATCACACGGACAACTTGAAGTCGAGCGAGACTTCGTCTGAAAGAGTCTGTAGAAGAGGCCGGCGTTCACGGTCTGGAAGACAGCAGCTACAGCTATGGGCAGCGCTGCTTGCTGTCCAAGTGAAACGAACGCGACACCCATAGCCAGCGGCAGATGCTTCATACCTGAAGAGTACACTATTGCGACTGTTTCACGTTCGGCGCATCTCAGTATTCGATTGCAGAAGATGTGTATTCCACCGAAGGCTATTGGAAACAACACTAGCGGAGGGACAAGTAGGACCACTAGGATGTCTCCGGACATTGGTATCGTTGGAATGTTAACCGCGACCATGATGAACATCAGTATCATGGCCATGATTGCCGCGATTGGCGGGAAGACGGGCAGGTAGTGTTCTGCGCCCTGTCTGCTCGCCTTCTGCAGAACGTTTCTGGTAATCATGCCCAACGCGATCGGAATGATGAGCACCGAGAATAGAATGCTAAGCATTCCTGGGATGTCTACCGTTGCGTATACTCCTGCGAGGATTGCTGTCAACCATGGTATTGTGACTATTCCGAGCAGCATCGTTAGCGCACCTAGCAGAAGAGCGAGTGCGACATCTCCCTTCAGAAGGCCGGTCCAAACGACATTCATACCTGCGCACGGCACGGTGCCCATGAGTATGAAACCCGCCGCATAGAGCGGATATCGGCTCATTAGGGCTGCCGCGAGCGCATAGCAAAGAAGGGGCAGAAACACGAAGTTCGTGAGCAGCCCGCATCCGATGAGTCTTCCCTTCTTCAATGTGAGCGAGAGCTCCGAAAACCTGATGGTCACGCTCATGGCCCAGATCATTGCAGCGATGAAGTACAACATGTACGGGGTCAATGGCTTGATCGAATAGGGAGACAGCTTGCCCGCAACGATCGCCGCAACTACCGTGATCATGATCATGTGCGAGTAGTAGTTCCGAACAAAGTTGCTAAGTCGGATGACCGTCGAGATCGTGCCTTCGTTTGTCATAGAGGACACGTCATTCATCCCAGAGTAGGTGGACGGTCGGGGCAATCGCGTTTCGGAGCGTGCCGGAGACTGTGCAGTTCGTCTCTGCAAGCCGAACCAGCTTCTCCGGCCTCGCACGGTAGACAGCGTCTGCGTCGACTGCAAGGTCCGCATTGAGTTCGACGAAGGATGACGGGTGATCCTTCTGGTGCTTCATGCCGAGGATTCTGCCTCCATCGCTGTTTGAGTCTGTCGTAACGATCGCCTCTGGTCCTGATTTCAGACGCTACGTCTCCCTTCCACGTCAGCTCGGCCATCCGAATTTTCCTATCATTCTCCGGCAACCCATCGTCAGCTTGCTGATGACTATTCGAGAATGGCTTCGATTACGAGTCTTTTGGTCTTTTCCACATCTTCGGATGAGACGTAATCCATTACCGGTTTGAGGTCTGCTCCGATGTCCTCGTGGAGCGCTTTCTTCTTCATGCCGATGTCTCTTACGAGCATGAAGCTCTTGGCTGGCTTGAAACCGGCGGCTTCGACGGTCTTTCTTGCGCATTCGAAGGGGCATCCATCAACTATGATGACTTTCTTCGCAGCCTTTGTTTTTCCAACGACCGGGGCCACTCCGAGGGGGAGTGACGCCAGACAGCCTATGGCCGCTTTCTCTAGGCCCAGCTCCTTCACAGCCTCAAGGCTTCCAAGTCCAGCTGTGATTCCAGTGTTCGATAGGCACCCAAAACAGGCGTATACGATGTTCTCATGAGTCTTCATTCCTTCTTGCCAATGTTTTTCCTCGACCAGAGTTGTCACCCCCTATAGGCTTCCGCTCAAGATTCCGTAGAGTAACCCGAAGAGTACGCTGCCCACACCCGCTATGAGCATGTAATTCAAGACGATTTTCCACCGTGTAATTCTTGAAACCGCCATGGCGTTGGCAACATCGTAGGGCTGACCCATCAACCATGCCAGCAATGCCCCTTTAGACATACCCAGATCCCACAGGCCTTTGCCAAGGACGATCTCCACAAGCGTAGGGGTATAGAGCGGGCCCCCGATTATCGAAGCAATGAAGACACCGTGAATGCCAGTGAGATAGCTGCCCACAACATCCTCAGGAAGAAAGGCCTCAACATAACTGACGGCGATCAAGCCTATGATGAAGTAGGGGAGGACCATCCTGGCTAAATGGCCTCCAAACTTCAGCGCTGCCAAAAGCCTGTCATCCAGAGGTGGCTTAACCAGTTCCACTACTGCCTTCTTTGAGTTTGAACCACTTCTATTGTATTCTCTTTCAATCGCCCTTCCCCAAGGTGTCTTCGAGATGACGATGCCTGCCACAAGCGCCACTACCACCGACCCGACAATACGCCACCCTGCGACCTCCCATGATAGCAATTCCCCGGTAAGCAAGATAGCAAGAACATTGGATGATGGAGCCATTAGAAGAAAGGTTACGGCAGGACCAATGCCCCCGCCACTGTACAGTACACTGGCAAATAATGGAACCATCGTGCATGAGCAGACTGTTAGAGAGGGTGCTATTCCAAGCGCTAATACATAACCTGTCAGTTTGTTGCTGGCCATGTATTTTCTGACAGCCTCTTTGGGAATGAACTCGTAGATGAGGCCCGCGACCACGAAAGCGAATAGAAGGCAAATCCAGCCGTGACTGAAGTAATCGATCAGGTACGCCATTGGAATGTACCAGAGTGGTAGGCCGTGGAAGTCAGCGGGCTTCATTGTCGGCGCGAGAGAGTACGCCATGATCCTTGAGTACACCAAAGCGGCGAAAACGAAGAGTACAAACGCCACCAGAATACCAGTTCGAACCACGCGCCTGCTGTCCGTCGTGCTGTCTGCCCCCAAGATGCTAGATTACCGTCTCTCTCAGCAGTCTTGCAATCTCCTTCGGCTCTGGCACCCGGCCCATTATCTTGACGACCCCGTTAAGAGCAAGCGCGGGCGACACCAAAGCACCGTATTTCTGAATCACGTCTTTGGATATTATGTCCAGTTTCTTCATAGTCGCGTCGATGCCTTCAGCCTTCACGACTGCGACAGCCTTCTCCATGTTTTTCCAAGTCGCATCGCACCAGGCACACGGCGGGTTCACCCCGATCACCTCGACGTTTACAGTTCTACCCATACTCTTGCATCTCCGGCTTCTTGTTTCAAGATCGCCTGAAATGTCGACCCTCTAGAAAAGGATTCTGGTTTCAAGAAAAACTGAAATACGTCCTGCGCCTCATAGAATTGGATCGGAAGTGCGAATACCGGAGAGAGTCTCAGAGAGTCTTGAACGGCTTGGCGGACTGGAACAGGTCACGCGTAGCATCCCTCCCCGCTCCGTCGTGAAACGCGTCAGCGGCGTCTTTCAGTCGCTTTCGGATCCGGTTCGGCTATCCATACTATACGCATTGTCTTTGACCCCGTTGTGCGTGTGCGTCATCAAGTCCATTCTCAAGATCACAGACTCGTTGCTGTCGTACCATCTAGACGATCTGAAGTCAGCCGGGCTTGTATCCGCGGAGACCCAAGGTAGATTCATCGTGTACAGGATCACGGACCTGGGAAGAGAACTGCTGTCGACATGCGGTAGGCTCGGGACAACTGGCGCCACGCGGAAGGCGGACCGAATACAGGTCGGAGTCCAAGCATGAGCAGGAAGACGCTGTTCGCGCTCATGGCGATCTCAGCCGTTGTTGGCCTCATGATGTCAGCCTACCTCACCTATCTTTCATCCACTCCGCCGACAGTTTGCCCGGTGGGTGACTATGGAGTGTTCTCATGCACTGACGTGATATGGAGCGAGTATGCACACTTCTACGGCGTCTCAGTCGCAATGCTCGGGCTCGGATGGTTCATCATTGCTCTGGGTCTCATAATCGTTGCATGGCAAAACGAAGCATCCGTAATTGGCATGGTCGCATGGTCGGTGTTAGGCGCGGTCGGTGTCACCGGGTTCGTCTACACGGAGATCTTCCTGCTTGGGTCAATCTGTCAGCTCTGCACGATCACTCACATCGCAGGTCTAACCATCCTCGCGCTCTCTGCTGTCAGTTTACGAGATTACAAACTCGGGGAGAGAGCTGCTATTGGCGTACATCGGGGTTGATTCAGCTCATGCCACATGAGGCAGCACAGGTAGGTGCATGGGAGAGTACTGGTCTGTGAGCGTCATGAGGTCGTCGTCTTCCGTCGTGCGAAGTTGCCACCATCAGCCTCGATACGATAGCAGGTTTGTGGACAACTGATGGAGGTGAGATAAGATGAGCCCTGGCAATAATGATGCTTTCTGCGGGATATGCCACGCGAGAGATGTGGGCCTCTACTATGCTCGGCACAAGGAGCTCGGCGCGACCTTATTGTGTCAGCAGTGCTGGGTCAAAGCATATGAAAGGAAC
>Ga0315282_10014319_pt1 | contig 11832 bp, 6 predicted proteins | sample YL17G07_20_MG_FD_203693 | JGI IMG/M metagenome (GOLD analysis project Ga0315282, IMG submission 203693) | Sediment microbial communities from Yellowstone Lake, YNP, Wyoming, USA - YL17G07_20 | ecosystem: Environmental > Aquatic > Freshwater > Lake > Sediment | place: USA: Wyoming | collected... | reverse complement strand
CGCGCAACCCTCTCGACATCTGGTGGTCCGAAACGGTGCTGGGAATCCCATCCGAGGGCGTGGATGCGTATCTGACGATCGACCGGACCCTTCAGGATGCGGGCAGTTCCCGGATGGCAGGCCGGGCCGGAGCGATCGTCGTCCTGCGGGCCCACAGCGGAGAAATCCTGGCGCTGGTTTCCCTGCCCACCTACGATCCGGGCACGCTCGAAAAAAATTGGGATCGGATTTTAAGCCAGCCGCTTTCTCCGCTTCTCAACCGCGCCACCCAAGGTCTGTATTCACCGGGACAGATGTTGTATCCTTTCCTCGCGGCGGAAGCGCTCGGCCGGCATTGGCTCGGGGAGGATTCCGATTTGTGCCAAGTGCCGTATTCCGGATGGATCCTCGCCCATCCCGATTATCCCAATCAGGTCCTCTCGATGTTCCGCTTTAATGAGGATCCGGTCATGGATCTACCGACGGTTTATATTTCCTCCCTGGCATTTCCTTCAGATCCGGGAGGGGTGCTCCGGGAATTGGAGGGGCGCGGAACGATACTCGTCAGCCCCATCCAGCTGGCAACCGCGCTGGCGTCCATCGCGGACGGTGGAACGGCCCCCGCCCCACGGCTGATTTCCCGGTTGAATGCCCCCTCCGGATGGATCACCCCGGTGGCGCCCGGCCGCCCGGTGGCGATGGTCCCGGCGGATACGGCCGCACAACTTCGGAAGATGCTGCCGCAGGCGTTCGCAACCGGCGGCCGGACGGCGGTGGAATGGTCCGGCTGCGGTCGGAAGGCGGGACCCAATCCGGTCGTATCCTGGTATGCCGGACTGCAAACGGCGGCGGACGATCCGATCGTGGTGGTTGTGGCGCTGGAAGGAAGTCCGTCCAATGCGGAGGATATCGGCAGGCTGGTTCTGGCGCAAGCGATGGCCTCGGGATAAGAAATCCTTCGCAAGCGCGTTTTGACTCGTTCGATATAATCTCCTTATGATGCACGCAGCCGATTCGTTTCAGGAGAATGAGGATTCCAATTGCCATGACCGATTTTTCCATCCGGCCAATACTCCCCGCGGATCGTGAATGGATCCGTTCGCTCCTGCAAGAACGGTGGGGATCCGACTTCGTCGTGATTCACGAAACCATTTTTCATCCAGCCGATCTTCCCGGACTGATCGTTATGCAGAGAGATCAAAAAGCGGGTTTGCTCACATATAATGTTGCGGGGGAAGATTGCGAGATCGTAACGCTAAATAGTTTGGCGCCTTCGCAGGGAATCGGTTCGGCGCTCATCGACGCGGTGAAAACGATCGCCGAGCGCTCGGTCTGCCGGCGGCTGCGGGTGACTACAACCAACGATAATCTGAATGCCCTGCGTTTTTACCAAAAGCACGGGTTTGTGCTGGCCGCATTGCGGCCGAATGCCATTGAGAATACCCGGAAACTCAAACCCATCCCCCTAGTGGGAGAAAACGGAATCCCGATCCGGGATGAAATCGAACTGGAAATGATCTTAGCAGGCTGCTGAAAAAATCAATAGGTGTCATCGCGAGCCCCGCCCCGGCCCCCACTCTGCAATTTCTGCAATTGCCGGGGCGAGGCCGGGGCTTCGCTCCCTTCGGTCGCCCCCGCCGCGCGAGGGCAAGCTCGCAATGACAGTTTCAACGTTTTCTAACCACCCGTTTGACGATTAGCGGGTTGCCGACACATTAAAAAAATCGCCACGATCCCGCTCCTGCCTGTGGTCTCGCCTGCCCCGGCCCCCCTCACCAGGGCAGGCTTAACCCAACATCCGCCCCCCTTCCAACCTATTGGTAGAAAGTTTGTAATGCTAATTCGAGAATCTTTTTCCGATTGTCTGATCCCTGATAACGAGCAAGTCATCCATCGATGACAAGAAAATCGCTCGCCGACCGTCCCCACATACCCGGTTCATACATCGCATAGACCTGCACCGGAAGCGCAAGGAATTCTCCGGCGGAAGTTACCCGGGCCATGTAGGTGAAGACGTGCTGTCCGCTCTTGAAGTCTGTGATGAAGAACGCCACCCGGTCGTTCCGGATTTCCTTGTAGTTATAGCCAAGATCCTCCCATTGGTACGGATCCTCGTATGAGTCGTACGAACCGTTCCCGCCAAAGAACGGGGTGGTGTTTAGATTCTCGTTGAGAGCCTCCAATCCGCCGGGCAGGTGATCTTCCACGATCACATAGGAAGCATTCACCGGGGCAACTACCGTCACCTCCACCTTGACCACTTGACCGGCTCGGATGCTCTCGAGCGGCTCACCCGTGGCCGGATCCAGGTAGCGGCGGGTTACCTGGATCGATCCGGCGGGAGCGGATTGTTCGACCGGGATGCTGTACTGCGCGGAAAGATCGTAATAGATGTCCGCGTCCCCATCGGAAGAAACCGTTAGAATGTTGCCACCCATTTTTAATTGCTCAACGGGGATGGTGACGGTCGCCGTGTTCTTCCCGACCGTTAAAATCCCGCCGGTCAAAAATTGACCATTCAGGTTGACCTGGAAGGTGCTATCGCCGGATCGCAGCTCCTGGCGCACAAGGTAATCGGTCAGGGCAAGAATAGTGAAGGAAGTCTCGTTGGTCGTTCCCCAGCCGTAGCGGCCTTGCCGCTGGCGGAGCAGATACCCGACCGTACCGGAGATGAGATCGCTCGTTGGATCGATGATCACATAGGCATCCAGGATCAAGGCGGTGGTACGCAGGGTTGAGGCCATCGTTTTGCTGTTGTATTCCCCGTCGTAGGTGGGCTGCGGCCAATAGACCGACGATCCGCCGCGGATGGCGCGCTGGCCGATCACGGAAAGAACCGCGAGGGCCGTTTTCGTATCCCCCATGGTTTGCAGGGCAAGCGCCAAGCCGGCCTGGCTGAAGGGATCGAGCTCGTTCACCGACTTTTCCGCCAGCAGGCGCGTGGCGGACGGATCCCCCCGCCCGTTCAAAGCCATGCTGTACAGCGCAAAAGCCCGGGTGCGGACGTCCATCGACGACAGATTCTTGGCAAGGTACCCAACTCCGCGGTCGATGACCGCATCGTCGACCGCATATCCGGCATCCTTCATCTGGGCCAAACCGAACAACACCCAGGCCGTCTGGTAGTCGGTACTCATGTCGTCATACCACCACCCCCAGCCCCCGTCGGTATGCTGGAAATTGACCAAGCGCTGGATGCTGGCGCGGATGAGCGGATCAAGCCGCGTCAGAAAGCCGGGATCTTCCAATCCCAGGAGCGAGCCGGCGCGGCCCACGACGGCATTCGGCAAAGCCCGGCTCATCGTTTGTTCGATGCATCCGTAGGGATAACCAGTCAGGTATTCCAACCCCCCCAGAATAGTTCCGCTCATGGTTCGGCTCAGCTGCAGGGTCGCCCAACTGGTCTCCGGCACAACCCGCGGCAACGGAAGGTTGATGCGCGTGCTGCCTTTAAATTCTCCCGACTGGGTGAATACTCCGGTCGTCGCCGCCGGTTGGATCGAGATCGGCAGGCGAACGGCGTCCTTCAGGCCGTCTGCGCTGACCGCGGTGACGATCCCCTCGCCCGAACGAACGCCCTCCACGACAACCGGCCATTTAACCGGGAGAACCTGCCCGGCCCCGACCGTCACCGTCTGGGCGGCGTCTCCCTGCAGCCGCAAACCGTCCGCCTGAAAAGTCACGGTCACGCGGCGCTCGCCGGCGCCGTAGTTGTGCACGTACGTTGTCAACTCGACCTTGTCGCCGGTGGTCAGGATCCGCGGAAACGCCGGCCGGACCATGAGTTCCTTCTTGGTTTTGATATTGATAAAACTTTCGCCAACCTGGGAATTCTTGGAAATCGCCTTGGCCGTCAGCCGCCATGAAGTCAGGTCGTCGGGCAGCTGCACGGTGACGGTCAGGTGCCCGGTGGCATCGGTGGATAGAGCGGGGAACCAGGCCGCGGTATCCTGAAAGTCGCTCCGGAGAGTGGTTGGGGGTTGGGGACCCCCTCCGCCTTGACCACCCCCCGATTCAAGAATTATCCGATCGGGGGACATCGAGTCGTACGTTCGGACGGATCGGAGCCGCGGTCCATAGAAGGCCGAAAAAATGTTGGTAGATTGTTCATCGGCCATGGTGAAGATCGATTCATCCACCACGGCCAGCGAGACTTCCGACGGAACCGGATTCCCGTTGGGATCGGTGACGGCCAGGGTGACCCGCATCGATTCGCCCGGCGCGTACTCCTCCCGGTCGGTGGAAATGGCCACCTGCAGTTGCTTGAATCCGGCATCCACCTGCACGTCCGTCGTGGCAAGCCGCAAATGACTGTCCGGCCGGTTGGATCCCCAGTAGGAATAGTCATACTCGTCGTATGTGACGTTTTCCGTAGGCTGCCAAGCATTGACGGTCACATAAACATTAGGCGCGTAATCGGGAAGGATTTTGGTTTCCACCACCGTGAGCGGAGCGGTTAATTCGACCGGGATGCTGCGGATTACGTGGCCGCGCTCGAAGGTGAGCATGGCCGGTCCGCTGAAGGTGGATTCAATCATGAACCGCGCCGTCTGCCCGGGTTGGTAGGAATCCTGGCCGGCATAGATCGCCACTTCCTCCTTGGTGCGGTTAAACCATTCATCCTGGGAGCTGAAGACATATACCCACGTAGTAGCGTTCATCGGGCGGCCTTCCGAATCTTGGCCCGTCAATTCCACGTCGTAGCATCCGCTCGCCAGGGTCAACTCCTGGTCGGCACGGCCGAGGGAATCCGTCGTCAGATGGTATGTATCGACGGTCCGATAATCATCCTGGGTATGATCCCATTGGCTGGCCTCCAGAGTCATGGCCCGACCGGAAACCGGATCGCCGGCAAGATTCTCCGCGCTGGCCCGGACCGTGAACGGCTGGCCGGGGCGTTGGAAATAACCGCCGTTATCAACGGCGATCACCTCCGAAGCGGAATTCACGGTGAGGATATATGTTGCGGAAATGGATTGATCGCTGCCGTCGTCCACCGTCACTTGCAGGGCGTAGGTCGCCGAAATCATGCTGTTATGCCAGTTCGTCTGTCCTTCGTCCTCCCCCATCATCCCGGCCGTGAGGGTGATTTGCGCCTTCCCCTCGGAATCCGTCTCCCCGCTGGATTGTTTCGCTACGGCCGTCGTTTCAAACCATGCCATCGTGGATTTCCACTCATTATCCGTATAGGACCAGTCATAATATGTTCTCAGGTAATAAACCTGGGTGGAAACCTTGGCGCCGGCCACCGGTTCTCCAAAAAAGTATTGAACCTCGGCCTGCAGTTCGATGGATCCTCCAACCACGATCTTGTTGGTCTGCTTGGAATCGAGCGCGTGAAGCGTTACGGAGTAATCGGGTTTGCGGTAATCCTCCACGCGGAAGGTCTGGATCTGACTTTCGCCGCCGATCACCGCTTCGATGGTGTATTGACCCAGCACCGCCTCGTCGCCGATCCGGAAGGACCCGTCGATGCTGCCGAAGGAATTGGTGTTGAGTTGATACGTTTGGAGCAGGGTCTTGCGTCCGTCGCGGACGTTCACCGTGACCGGCGTACCGGCTGGAAGCAGCTGGTATTCCACGTCGTTGTCCCTGCGTACGACCGCCTTGAAATAAACGACCTGGCCGGGACGGTAAATCGGCCGCTCGGTGTAAATGTACGCCTGGTACCGATCCCGGCTCGGGCTGTTTCGCTGTTCCCAAAAATTTGGATAGATCGTCTGGTATTGCCAATCCAGTCCGGAGATGGTCACATCGTCGCTGCCCTGTTCGACGTGGCGCGCGGTGACCAACATCGGTACAACTCCGTCCGGGATGGTGGTGGAGTATGTGCCGTTCCGATCCGTCATCCCCTGGCGGACAACCTCCCCCCGGCTCGAATACAGGCGGATCTCAGCCCCTTCGACGTTCTTCCCGTTGATATGGCTCAGCCACACAGACAACTGATCTCCCGATTTCTTAAGCACGAGTGCGTTGTTTGTCAGAACAAGAAAAAGCTGGTCGTACAATCTTCCTTCGTAGGTCATATTCAGCAGATACAAACCCGGCGGCACATCCGCGGGAAGGACCGTGTCCCGGACCGGTTGATTCTGGTCTGCCGGCGCGGTATACGACCAGGTGACCAGAGGCGTCATGCTCTTCCCCGGCATGGGTAAAAGAGTCGTACTGAAGCGGAGGCCGCTATCCCCGTATTTTCCGGTGTAGAGTCGGACATAATCATCCTGACGGTAGGAATACAGATCGAATCGGATGGGGGCGTTATCGGGCGAACCGAACTGTACCAACCGCGGCCCCCCTGCATCCACGACCTGTACGTCGGAACCGACACCATAGGTCGGGCTGACTCTCCAGTCGTACCATGGGTCCGTCGTAAAAACGGTTTCCACCGGCTGGACGAGGATGGGTTGGCCTTGGGAACTTTTCACCGAAGGCGAGATGGTTACCGTATAGGCGGTGCTTGCATCCAACAAGCGGTCGGGACGGTACTCGAGCATTTCCGATCCGCCGCTGGCCGCATCTCCGGTCCAGACAAAGTTTCCTCCGATCTCCGGGGAAATTTGGAATGCGGCCTCGGCCGAAGAATGATCCACCGCTACGTCGAAAAATACCCGGAACGCGGGGTAGTCGACCGGTATCCCCTCGCTGTATTTGGAAGTGTACGTATCAATCCGGACTGGCGGAATGGCAGAAAAGGAATAATCCGTTTGTGCGATTTGCATGGGACCGAAGCCATCCACGAGCGGCCCGGTGATGGTGAGCGAATATTGGCGGCCCAGCGGAATCGGTGCGGTGGAGACGAAATGCGCCTTGCTGTCGTCAACCCAGGTCCAGTTTCCCTCCAATGCCGGGGAAATCGCGAAGGGGAAACCGGTCACAGACTTATTTAATGCATAGTTAAAAGTCACCTCCACGGTATCCTTGTCCGTCGTTGCCACCGTGGCCTGGATCGGATCCAGCCAGTACGACCAAACGTAATCCTTCACCATTGGGGTGCCATCCACGCCGGTCGCCGCAAAAGCGGATTCCGCCCCGGCGAGCATAAAGTCATACCGCGTGTCGGGATGGAAGGGTTCCAGCAAATCGACAATCAGCGTACGGGCATTCCCCCAGACCAATTTAAACGGCATGGAAGGCCGGATGGAAAAGGATTTTTCCGTCATCACGCGATCCATATCGCGGTCGAACAGGACCTCGAATTCATCGGGCTTCCGTATTTTCAGCGCTCCGGCCGCGGGGTTTATCGAGGCAATGGCCGGACCTTCATCCACGTGGACGATCCATTGGAGCGTTTGATCCAGGCTGATTCCCTTCGCCGTGCGCAATCCGGGATCTAGGAAGAAGGTGTAGGTTTCCCCCAGGGCAAGCGGGGAAGCGGGCTGGAACAACAGCATGGAATGGTCGACCCACCAGGAGCAGGTGCCCTCGACGTACGGGAAGCTCATCAGAGGGAATTCGCTGCTGGCAGGATCCATCGGCTGTTCAAACTGGACGGTAAATGAGTCGCCGGGAGGAAATTTCTCCAAATCAGCCAGACCTACATAGAAGGCCTGCAACCCCGGTTGGCCCTTTGGCGTTGAGGTTCCCGCGAAACCGTTGGAGGGCGGGATTCCTTTGCGATGCGGCGGCACCCCGCTGTACGCGGTCCCGGAAAAAAATAAACCGATCGCAATGAAGAAAACCAGTTTCCGGTTGCATCGATGAACAGCCATACGTCCTCCTCGGAGGAAAAATTCCCAAAATCGAAAACGAGCCATTATTTTTGACCTTAAACCCAGTCTACCGAGTCAATATTACGGAGGTGTTACCGGGGAGTGACAGACTTGTAACACGGGTGGAACCCTCCAAAACAGCGGAATTGCGGGCTTGGTGTGAGAAGCATTGCCGGAGAGAGGGGTTGCTTTACGAAGTGTCGTCAGATTACCATCCGAAGGATTTGAGAAGGCAGATCAACCGTTATGAAATCACCGGTTGCCAGTTGGGGCGACGGGCTGACACAAAATCATCCCCCTGGGGATAAATGGTCGGTTATGCGAAGGAAGAGGAAGAGGAGCAATCTGCCCAGACCATCACAGATGGATCAGTATTTACTATTTGTAAACGGCTTGGGGATCACCCGCAAACCAGAGCCGCTTCAGGTATATGCGGCCGTTATACAGACAAAGTCTTCGTCTTCAACAAATTAATGCCCATCCAGACGTACCAGATTGGAGCAAAAACTGCCCCAACCCCTGCTGCGATCTGGTCCAGCAATTCGGATTGGATGATAGCGGAAAGTACCGCTACCCAGAGAAAAATGGCAAGCCCGATACCAAGGAGAGCCTGTAGCGTGGGAAGCTTTTTCCCTTGCAGGGCGAGCGCGTTTATGATCAGCATCCACGCACCAACCCCACCCAAGACAAGCACATTGAGCGGGTCGAGCTGAGGTAGACCAACGGACGCGATGGCGGCTTTGGTGGCGCTATCGCCCGCGACGTATGCCTGCGCCAACCCCGGCGCCCTCCCGAGCATTGTAAGAAAGCTGACTGCCGACACGGCGGATCCGACGAGACCCATGGTACTGGCAACCTGTGTTCCCCTCTCACTCCCCGAGCGGACGAACGCGCTCACGGAAGGTATGACGGCAAAAGCCAGAACGGAAATCGCAGCCATTACGATCCAGACAACATTCATAGAAATTGGGTTCCGCGCATAATTCTCAAAGAATTGTCCGGGATCGTATCGTTGACCGGTGGGAACGGCCAGAACATAGAGGATGATAAGCACATAGAGAATGCCTGTCGTGATGGAGCAGATAGCTCCCAATTGGTCGCCCTTTGGTGACCGGTTCATCTGTCCTCCTTGTGTTTCAGGAATGGACGGCTCGCAACAAACGGACTCCCAGCCAGATGAACCAGGCCGGATAAAAAAGTGCACCGCCCGCAGAGGCGATCAGGTTGAGAGGTTCGAACGCAAAGAGCGCCCCAAACACCGTCGCCCAGGCCGAGAAACCCGACAGGATGCCAAGGATCCCATGCAGCTTGGGCAACTTGCCTCCGCGCAGAGCCAGAATATTCATAACGATCAACCACGTACCGGTACCGCCGAACATGAACCAGCCGTCCGGGTCAATCTGGGGCAAACCATACGCCAGGATCGCCGTCCGGGTTACTTCATTGCCCTTGACGAAATTCTGTGCCAAGCCGGGTGTTGTACGCGTCAGGGTAATCGCCCAAACCCCAAGGACGGTATAGCCGACGATGCCGAAAATCGTCGCCGCGCGAGCCCAATCCCGATTCACTTCCAGCACCAGATCACTGACGATTGGTATGACGGCATAGGAGAGCATCGCCGTAGCGGTAAACATGATCCATGCGGCGGAAAGGGCCAATGGGCTGGCTGAAAAGTAGCGGAAGAATTCCCCCATATCGTACCGGGAAGCAGCCGGGGTCGCGACAATATAGACCACCAGGACGACATTAAAAACGCCAATTAGAATCGCAGCCACTCCGCCGAGTTTGCTGCCCGTACCTGTTTGAAATTGATTTTGCATTTTGTTCCTCCTCAGAGTTGACGCGCAATCTCCTGACAGTCTACGATAAAAGATCGATGGAATTAGCGGCATTCATCCAAGCCCCATACCATTTTGCCCCAACCGACACGCGGAGCGAAGCGCGCCGGCTTCGAATCAATCCGCCTTTGTTTGAGGATTGGTATCGCGAAGCTGCAGTCCGGCTTCTCGGCATCGCCCGGCGGACCTTCCCACTTCAATGATCGAAGCCCTTGATGCGCCGGGGCTGCGGGGATAGCCAACCCGATGCCAGAGGTGGCGCCATGGATGACGACAGCTTTTTTAGATAAATCGGTTCCCATGAATTCCATTCTTGATTAGGCAATTTTCGTTTTGCCTCTCTTCTATACTCTTTCAGGGGGTGGAGAAACATCTGCCAAAAGGTGGATTTAGGGGTGGATTCGGGGTGGAGAAAGCAAAACTGGGTGTTTCCTCCTCCTGGCATGACGGAGGAAACGCCCGGTTTGAAAAATTACCGCAGATTAAGAGCCAAGCAAACCCAAATCGCGGGCACGGTTGATTGCTTGAACGCGTGTCTGGACGCCCAATTTGCCATAAATATTATTGATGTGAGTTTTCACGGTGCTGGAGGCGATATGGAGGGTTGCGGCGATCTGCTGATTGGACAGGCCCTGCTCCACCAGCCGGAGGATTTCAAGTTCACGAGTGCTCAGCGGCTCGGCCAACGATTGTTGATCGGGCGCAAGTTTTAATTCAACCGCCGGCCGGAGTTTTCTTTGAAAGTGCTTTAGAAAATTCTCGGGGAAGATGGATTCTGGATTAACCCAGCGCAAAGCAAGCCCGCACAGGACGAGCAGAATGGGTGCCATGACCTGGATAAAAATCCCGCCGGCAATGGCACCAAATACGGCAAATAATGTGATACTCGAAATTGTCAGTACCCATCCGAAAAGGTTGATTAATGGAGGCCAGGATTGGTGGCGGCATGCAAGAATCAATCCGACCCCGATGCCGGTCAAGAGGAGCAACCAGGCATACGCCCAGGCATTCCAATCTTTGGTGATCACGTTGAGCAGAAAGATCAGTCCAAAGGCCAGCAACAGCGATCCGGGGATGTACAGGAGGGATGACCAGCGCCATTGGGGCCGGGCCGCAAATACCAGGATGAAAAAGATTCCACCTATCAGGAGAAAAACAAGCGGCAGAGCGATGTTTAGAGTGCCGCCGAGAGCAAAATTCAGGGCCAACAAAAGCACGCCAATCCCGATTAAGAGAAGACTTGCGATCCTTATTGGATGGCTAAACATGTTTTGGCGAGGCTCCTGTCCATCCATTAATGGCTCCCATTATAAAAGGGTTTTGATTTTTTAACTGCGAAGGTATAATTATGTGGTCGGTTTGAATTGTAACAGGGCATTGGTATTTTGATAGAATGATGATCCGGCAATCTCATTATTCCGTTCTGCATTGAGCGAATAATTGTCCTTGTGGATTCGTTTCATTCGCCCACATCTTCCCGAATTTGGATTCGATTACGCATGAGTCCACCGACGCATTTGCAGTCTGCAGCCGCGGGTTGGGAAGGTGATTTTATTTTGCAAATGGAAAAGCAAACAGCTTTTTTACAGGATGAAATTCAATTACACCAATCTCGCTAATTATTCCTTTCAATGGGATTGGGATTTCCATTGCTATTTTTATCGCTTCGAATAATTTTCCTTTTTTTATCCCTACCGTTAATTGGCAATCTGGAGTCCATAAACCTGGTGCAAAATATTGACTGTTCATTCCAATGGATACATCACTTGTTCGATTAGCAAGTTCTATTTGCATATCCAATAGCTGCTTTGTTGCTGCTGATCCAAGATAAACAATTGGCTCATCCAGTGGAAATATTCCTATATTTTGGAAAAATATTTCCATTTTTCGATTGCCATCAGCTATTGTTTTTATTCGTTTTCTGCATTCTTCAAGATTAACTGTCTCATACATTCCCAATTTGATATGTGGGCGATTTTCAGACCGATATAGATATAAATCGATTTGTTTATCAGCAAGAACTTTCCAAATATGGCGAATTATCTCCTCGGTTTGACTATCAAAATATATGACCGCCGCAAACGGCATTACTCCTCCACTTGGTTACACCTATCCAACGGCTGGCGGCTCAGCCCGCCCCCCGAGCGATGAGCATCGGCGATCTTCCGATGCGAAGAATTCGCGAGTGGGGGCCCGCCCCCCGCCCGCCCTCGCGAAGTGTGCAGGTTCCCGGGTTCTTTGGGAACCTGCACGTTTACGAAGCGGGGGAGCGATGAGCATCGGCGATTTTCCGATGCAAAGAATTC
>Ga0315282_10014318_pt1 | contig 11832 bp, 11 predicted proteins | sample YL17G07_20_MG_FD_203693 | JGI IMG/M metagenome (GOLD analysis project Ga0315282, IMG submission 203693) | Sediment microbial communities from Yellowstone Lake, YNP, Wyoming, USA - YL17G07_20 | ecosystem: Environmental > Aquatic > Freshwater > Lake > Sediment | place: USA: Wyoming | collected... | reverse complement strand
AATGAGAACATCCTCTATGTTTGCTACGACAATGAAGCCTATATGAACACAGGCGTTCAGCGAAGTTCGGCAACGCCAAAAGGAGCATGGACGACCACCACGCCCAAAGGTGCCCTTGAAGATCGTCCCAAGAAGAATCTTATTGCCATTCTGGCGGCTCATGAAATTCCCTATATTGCCACAGCGACAGTCGCCTATCCTGAAGATCTTGAGGAGAAGGTCAAAAGAGCAAAAAAAATTGACGGATTTCGATTCATCCACATTCTCTCACCTTGCCCGCCAGGATGGATTTTCCCACCTGAGAAGACGATCCGGCTTGCCCGTCTTGCCGTGATATCACGCATCTTTTCTCTTTATGAGGTGGAAAATGGAAAAGAGTACTACTTGAGTCCGATGGAGGAGAAGGTGCCGGTGAGGGAGTATATTCAAAGCCAGGGTCGCTTCAGAAATTTTACGGAAGAAGGAATGGCCACGCTCCAGAATAGCGTTGATCAAGCCTGGGAGGATCTCGCCGCCAAGGCCAAACCAAAGAAAAGAAAATCATGATCGAGATCAAGATTTCTGGACGGGGAGGACAGGGAGTGGTCCTCGCTTCACAAATTCTGGCCATGGCCTTTTTTAAGTGCGGAAGGTGGGTGCAGGCCTTTCCATCTTTTGGAGCGGAACGGCGGGGAGCTCCAGTCTCGGCCTTTGTCAGAGCGAACCGGGAAGAGATGACGCTTCGATGCGGGATCTACCATCCGGCCTGGATCATCCTTTTCGATCCCTATTTGCTCGAGAGCTCAGTTGCTCTCTCAGGAATAAGAGAGAAAGGATCTCTCCTCATGAACGGGAAGGAGAGACCAAAAGGAATGAAGATACCTGGGGGAGTCCATTTTTTTGTCGTCGATGCCATTGCCATTGCTCATGGCTTAGGCTTAGGAAGCGCAACATCTCCGATTGTCAATACAGCCATGGCAGGAGCTTTCGCCGGTGCTTCAAATCTGATCACAATCGAATCCGTCGTAGAAAGCATTCGAGAGACGGTGCCTGCCCAAAGAGAGAAGAATGAAATGGCAGCCAGAGAAGCTTACAACTTGGTAAAGGCGATCGTTCTCTGACATTGGAGAATATGAGTAGTCGCCTCTTCTTTCTGGAGAGAATCGGAAAGAAGGGAAACACGTTTCATAATGAATAAAAGTAAGAAGAAGTCAATTGGGCCGCCCTTAGCCATACCCTCTCAATCGACCTCCGTGAACAAGACAGGGACGTGGCGTTATGCAAAACCTGTCTTTTTGGAACGGATCGCCCCATGCGACGAGGCTTGCCCTGCAGGAGAAGACATTGATAAGGTGATGCTTCTCAATAGTCAAGGGAGATTTATTGAAGCCTATCAAAAAATCAAAGAGGAGAATCCATTTCCAGGAATTTGCGGAAGGATATGCCTTCATCCGTGTGAAAAGGCCTGTAACCGCCGCCTTTTCGATGAGGCGGTATCGATCAGGGCATTGGAACGTTTTGCCAGCGACTATGCAAGGGAGAAAGGCTTTGTGCCAGAACCTCCTCTTCGTCGAGGAGGCAAAAAAGTCGCTATTGTTGGAAGCGGGCCAGCAGGACTCTCCTGCGCTTACTTTCTGGTTCGTCTTGGATATAGGGTCACTCTTTTTGAGAAAGAGAAAAGTGCTGGAGGAATGCTGAGGAGGGTCATTCCTGAATATCGACTTCCAAGAAATATCCTCGACTGGGAAGTTGAACAGATCCTTTCCATGGGAGTAACTCTTCGCCTGAACACCCACATCGGTTATGATCTCTCTATCGATGACCTCAAGAAATTTAGTGCTCTCTTTGTCGCACCCGGCGCTTCTGTCAGTGCTGGAGTACCGGGAATGGACAGAACGGGCAATGGCGTTGATGAAGCTCTCAACTTCCTCCGTCAAGCCAAAGAGGGAAGACCTCCTGCCATTTCAGGACAAGTCGTAATCGTAGGTGGAGGAAATACGGCAGTCGATGCAGCCCGTGTTGCCTTGAGGTTGGGTGGAGAGCCTGTCATCCTCTATAGAAGGTCGCAAGAAGAAATGCCTGCTTTGGAGGAGGAGATCGTCCATGCGGAGAGGGAAGGAATCGGCTTTCATTACTTGACCGGAGTGACTGGAGTGATAGAGCAATCCGAAAAGGGAAAAACAGTTTCCTGTATAAAGATGCGACTTGGAGAGCTCGATGAAACAGGGCGGAAGTCTTTCTACCCCTTGGAAGATTCTTCCTTCGAGATAAAAGCAGACCATATTATTCTGGCAGTTGGACAAAAAACGGACCTCTCTTTTCTTCCTCGGATCGTACGGATAAAAGGAGGGTTGATCGCGGTTGGCCCTTCACTGGAAACGACGAGGAAAGGCGCCTTTGCAGGGGGGGATGCCGTATCCCAGCCAAGGACAGTGGTTCATGCCATTGCGTCGGGAAAGAGGGCTGCTCTATCCATAGATTCCTTTCTCAAAAAAAGATCGGCGGACTCCATGGAAGGCGTGGCCGTCGGAGTCAAGGGAGCTCTTTCCATGAATGCTTACGAACATATCCAGACTCTGCCGGTGAATCGGCTGATGAAGGAGGTTGTTCCTTACGAATCCCTTAATCTTGATTACTTCAAGAAATCGCCAAGATCTCATCTTCCAACCTTACCCCCGAAAAAGGCCACAAAGTCCTTTCACGAGGTTGAGAAAGGTCTCAGCCATCCTCAAGCGATTCGATCCGCGAAGCGATGCTTCAACTGTGGCCTCTGCTCCTTCTGCTCGAACTGCTATGAATTCTGCCCGGACCTTGCCATCCATCTTGACGACCGTAAGATGCAGAGGGAGATCGACTACGATCACTGCAAGGGTTGCGGCATCTGTATCGAGGAGTGCCCCAGAGCAGCGATCGGATGGGAATAAAAGATTTAAAATGATAATCTTCTTTTTTCTGGAATCGAGACGATTTTAAAAAAGGGATGTGTCCCTATATTAAAGATTTTTTTAAACAATATTACACTGCAGCGACCTAATCTACAGAAGAATTATCTGGCTTAGCTCCAGACATCTCCATTGTCAATTTACGCTTGTAATACACACCATTCTTAGAAATAAGGGAAGTGGAATTCTCAAGAAGAAGGCGGTGTTTCTTACTTAAACTGCCTGTCTCGTTTAATAGAGTGCCTTCGCTAACCATGTTGGATACCTATGATCTCGCCTTGCGAGAGAACCTACACTCAGTTCCTGTTGATTTTTCCTGCCATTTTGATAAACTCCACTTGAAGCATTGGGCACTTGAACCAATAACCTTTGCTATTTATGGACTCTCTGGAGAGACACTTAAGATCTAAACGCAGTCCACCCGTTTTTCATGGCACGGACATGAGGAGGACTTAACAAGATGAGCCACAAAAAAATTAGTGAGATTCCCACTCGTGAACTTCTCGTGATCGGGGTCCCCACCTTATTCATTGCCCTTCTTGTCTTTGGGATTACCTATCATTTTGTCTTACCGGCGCCTCCCCGCACTCTGGTCATGACGACCGGAATGGAAGGCGGTAGCTATACAGCTTTTGGCGAGCGGTATCGGGAGGTTTTGGCGCGCGACCAGGTCCGTCTTGAACTTCGGCCTTCATCGGGATCTGTAGAAAATCTGAAACGCCTTATGGATAAGTCCCTTGCCGTGGATGTTGGTTTCGTACAGGGTGGAACGAGTTCCAGTGCCGAGGCAAAGAATCTGGTCTCTCTCGGAGGGATATGCTATTCGCCCTTATGGGTTTTTTATCGGGGCAATGAGACCTATGACGACCTTTCACAGCTAAAGGGAAAGAGGATGACCATCGGGCCGGAAGGCAGCGGTGTTCGCAAATTTGCCCTGGATCTGTTGAAGGTGAGCCATGCCGCAGACCCTCCCACACTACTGCTGGACCTCACAATGACGGCTGCCGCTAAGGCACTGATGGAGGGAAAAGTAGATGTGTTGATGACATTCGGCACGGCGGACAATGCCTTGGTGCAGAAACTTCTTTACACCCCTAACGTAAAGCTGATGAATTTTAGCCAGGCTGAAGCCTATACGCGTCTCTTTCCGGCATTGTCTCATGTGATATTACCGAAGGGCATCTTAGACCTTGCGAAAAAGATTCCGCCCTCGGACGTGCATCTATTGTCCCCCCCCACCAATCTCATTATTCGTGATAACTTGCATCCGGCCTCGGTCTATTTACTCTTAGACGCCGCCGTCGAGATCCATGGAAACTCCGGCTGGGTGCATAGGGCAGGGGAGTTTCCCAATCTGAAGGCACAAGATTTTCCTTTGAGCGAAGAGGCAGAGCGATTTTATAAATCCGGCCGGCCATTTTTGATGAATTACCTGCCCTTCTGGGTAGCGGCATTTGTCGAACGTATGATTCGGATCATTGTTCCGGTGGGAATTGTTTTGGTTCCCCTCCTCAGGATCGTGCCATGGCTCTATGCCCGGCGAAATCGTTCGAAATTCTACCGTTGGTATGGCGAGCTGAAATATCTTGAATTTGAGGTCTCAGAAGATCCACGGCCAGAACGGCTCTCGGATTACCAGACAAGACTCGATCGGATTGAGGGCTCCGTCAACAAAGTGAATGTCCCGCTTGCATTCTACGATGAGATTTACACCTTGAGAGAACACATCGACTTTGTGCGGAGGAAGATTACTCAATTAAGTTAGACTCTTATCTACTTAAACTGAGGAAGGCAAATAGACCAAACCCAGTGATGATGATGCCCGAGATTCTATTCACCCATCGCAATCCGTGAGGGTTGAAGTTCCCTCGAAACACGCCGACACCACCACTCAGGATGAGCCACCATAAAGCTGAACCAGCAAATACACCTGAGACTAACACACCTGCAGAAAGATAGTTTCCTCTTGCGCTAACTATCCCCAATCCAGCAAATATCGCGGCAAAGGAAAGGATGGTCATCGGGTTTGTCAGTGTGAGGAAAAACGTAGAGGCGTAGGCACCAAGAAGCCCATTGCCTCTGACCAACGCTGCCTGTTTAGCTGGTCTCGATAGAAAAGTCTTGATGCCAAGGTAGCAGAGAAAGACACCGCCGACCAGGCAAAGCCATCGCTGTTGAGTGATCAAGATGTTCGAAATGAACGTCAATCCGAATCCAGCAATGCAGCCATAGAGCGCGTCAGCCGTGGCAGCGCCCAGACCGGAGACGAGGCCAGAGGCGCGTCCCTCAGTCAGAGTGCGACGAATGCACAGCACACCAATGGGCCCCACAGGCGCGGCAATAGAAAAACCAATGATGGCTCCTCTGAGCAAGAAACCGATCTCCATCCATCTTCCTTAAGTGTGGGTTGGGTTAATAGCGCGGGCTAACGTCTGAAATCCCGGGCGAGCCTTTTGTCCGTCCCGTGGATTGACTCGTTATGCCGCCTCGATTATCTGCTCTTCATCTTTTGATCACAAGGCATTATTATATTGCTATAATTTGCATTCTGCGCGTAAATCCATTTTGAGGTATCAATATCCAAAATAAGATCTGTTGATACTATTCTTCCCCACCAAACCTGAACGAAAAGCAACTTTTCATTGAGCCACATGGCGCGCACTCCTCCACTACCATGATCAAAAAAGGTTATCTTCAGTTTCATAGGATTAGCACGGTTACCCAATACGTAGATGTCAGTATTCCACGGTCCTTTCTCCTTGAAATCTGGTGACTGAATGATATAATGCTTAGTCCCTTGTGGTGAGAATTCTTTTAGTGAGCTAGACAGCGAAAAAGGCAACTTACTATCGGTATCCATATTTTTAAGATGAATCCTTGAGAGCGCATAGCCGTCCGGTTTTTCATAATACACTTGGTCGTATTCACGGCACTCGGTATCGGAAATAACTGGTGCTGGGTAAGAGATACTCACAGCCGATATGACCATCATCCATGGAAGGACGATTACCCTATACATGCCCTTAATATGTTTCTTCACGGTCATAACATTATTTTTTATGTTGTTGCTGTGTTGTCTAAGAAAGTAAGCCTACATGCCTCTCTAACGGCGTTCCTTTCGTCTAAAATAGCCCAACAAGATGCACTCTTTCCAGAAAAGATTGTTTTGGACAATATTATACTGCGGCGACATAATTTACAAAAGAATTGTCTGGCTTAGCTCCGTACATCTCCATTCTCAATTTACGCTTATAATATACACCATTTCTATAAATTAAAGAGGTGAAATTTGCAGGGAGAAGTTAGAAGAAGTCACTTCTGGCAATGTCTTAGTTAAGTCTTTCCCTTAATCAACCCAAGGGAGAGACTTTCTGGAATGACGAGTTGCTGACCAGTTTAACGGGTCAAGTCGAATTTATAAGAATTATTCATCTCCGCTATGGGTTAGTGCAATGGCTTCAATCTCTACACCCACATCTCTGGGAAGTCTTGCCACTTCGACCGTTGATCTTGCGGGCGGAGAAGAGGTGAAGTAAGTTGCGTAGACCTCGTTCACCTGACTGAAGTTCCCCATATCTTTCAAGAAAATGGTCGTCTTGACCACATCCTCCATCCCTAACCCCTGAGATTCCAATATCGCTTTTATATTTTCCAATACCTGCTTAATTTGCCGGCGAATATCGCCTGTTATCAATTCCCCTGTCTTCGGGTCGATCGGTATCTGTCCGGAAAGAAATAGCAAATTCCCCGCCTGAATGGCCTGAGAGTATGGTCCGATCGCCTTGGGCGCCTTTTCCGTCTGAATCACCTTTTTCTTCACTTTTGAGTCCCTCCTCGATTTTAGTTGACATTTACAGCGAACCCCAAAAGAAAGTTGTCTTTGCGAGGAGCGAAGCGACCTGGCAATCTCATGAGATTGCTTCATCCCGCAGGGCGGGATTCGCAATGACACCCTATGCATGCAAACTTATTTATAACGTTCACTATAGATTCTGGAATTTGTCATGGAGCCGATGTGCTAAACGTTACGATCTTATTGAGTGTCTAATAGCCTGCAAATCTCCGAGACCTCCCCCAAAATGTAGTCTGCCCCTGCCTTCTCAAACTCTTCCCTCTTGGTTCTTCCTGTCAACACCCCGATCGTCTTCATTCCCACACGCTTTCCTGCCTGAATATCAAGGGTGTGATCTCCGATCATCACTGCATCTTTTGCTGAAACATCCAACGCCTTCATTGCGGAGTTGAGATGATCTGGATGGGGTTTGACCTTTTTGATCGAATTTCTTGAGATGAAAATGTCGCAACACTCATCAATCTTTGGGAAGATCTCCCGAACGGCATCCTCGCAATTTCGCGTAACGATGCCCACCTTGATTCCCTTCTTCCTTAAGATTTTCAGCGTCCCCTCTGCTTCTGGAATTAGCCTTCCCTCCTCAGCTGCCCTGAGTTCGATCTCATAAAGAATGCGGTGAGCTTCTTGATAAAATTCTTCCGCACCGAAGGGACTCTTCTCCCGCAAGATGGGGTAGACCTCATCGATAATTTCCAATAAGTACCTCTCTCTGATCGATTCCTCCTCCACACCAAAACGCCTTACCAATTCAAATACCCTTTCCCTCATGGCGCTGAAATCGATGTTAAGAACTGCAAGAGTTCCATCAAAGTCGAAGATCATCGCCTTCATTCTACTGAGTCGGGAGGCTTCCATCGTCTAATTACTTTCCTGCAGACTGCAGAAATGGCTGTAGCAATATCTAAAATTTTGTTATGATGTTGACTCTTGCAACGAGGCAGGAGAATTAACTCATCTCCTTTTCAGATCAAGGTCTGAAATCCCGAGACAGTAGAGGACCCCTTTCAAATGATTTCTCGTAACGGCTCCATCAGCCACCTTCTTAAGGATCTCCTTGGCATTAAATGCGATTCCCAAACCTGCATTCGCCACCATGATTCGATCATTTGATCCATCCCCGACAGCCACCACCTCATCACGGGTAATCCCCTCTTTTCTACAGATCTCATCCATGATTTCAGACTTCCTGTGGGCGTCGATGATCCTCCCTTTGATTCTTCCGGTCAGCCTTGCCTTTTTGATCTCCAGTTCATTTCCAAAGGCATAATCAAATCCCAACCTATTTTTCAAAACATCTGTGAAATAGGTAAATCCCCCACTGATGAGAGCAACCTTAAATCCCATCTCCTTTAGAGCAGCGATCAGTTCTTCGCTTCCTTTTGTGAGCTTAAAGGTTTTAGCAAGGGATTCCAAACCTTTGACTTTCAAACCCTTCAGAAAGGAGACCCTGGTGCGGAGGGATTGTGCAAAATTGATCTCCCCTCTCATCCCCTTCTCTGTCAGCGCCTTCACCTCTTTTTCTACCCCTGCTCTTTTTGCCATTTCATCGATAATCTCCCCATCGACAATCGTTGAATCCATATCAAATACAATCACTTTTTTCCTTTTTTTGAACACTTGCTCCGGTTGAGCAATGACATCCATCCCAACCCTCTTGGCCACTGCGGTGAGGTCCGCACGCAGAATGGAGAAAGATGCCTCCCGAAGATCAATCCACATTTCCATTGCCAGCAACTCTCCTCTGGCGATCATCTTGATCCGTTCGATATTGCAATGGTGTTTGGAAAGAGTGGAGGAGAAGGCTGCTACAATCCCGGGGCGATCCGGTCCCAGGATGGTGAGGACATAGGGCGTTTTGGTCTCGGCCAATCTTAACCCTTTATATTCCCGAAGCGGTGTCATCGTTATCGTTACATCCAGTCTCTTGGACAGACGGCTGAGACCGGCTCTGACTTGGCTCGATTGGAAACGAGAAGGAAGTGGTTGGATGAGGAGGACCATCGTGAATTGGGAATGAACGACCGTCTGTTCAATGTCGACAATGTTCATCCCTTTCCTAAAGAGAAAATGGGTCACCTTCGAGACGATCCCAACCTGATCCTCCCCGATCACTGAGATGACATAAAAATCTCCCTTCTTCAAAAGAGAATGAAGTTGCATAGGTTAATTGGAAACTCCTTCCTCAACAATTTTTAATCCAAATATAACATACATACCTTAGAAAAAACCGATCTGTCAATGAAACGAATCTCGAATCTCGTTTTCTAACGATCCGGGTGAAAATGGGCAGACGTCTTTCGTCAAGAACAGGAGATGAATTTGAACCTCAATTCTGGACAGGGAGTTGGGTTTATTCTTTTTAACACGGGGGAAAAGATTGAGATATTTTTTAGACAATTTGCAGAACGTTGACAAAAAATTTATACTTATAGACAAATATTTTCTATTTTCTCTATCTATTAAGAGATCATGATTTGATAAAAGCTTGTAGTTTTGGGAAGTTACATAATAATTAATGATAAGTGTTATTGGCATTGAAATTGCTTTGACAATTGTAATATCCAAAACGGCTTAGAATTCGTGTCTTACCTAATTATTCTAATAATATTATCTCTTATATGGGTGCCTTCCGCCTATGCAGAGGACAAGCTCGGTGAGAAGCCTTTAGTAGGAGGTCAGTGTGAATATAAGCAATATGAAGGGACTGCCGAGATTATCTCAATGACTAAGATAGCCCGCTCTATTCACGATCCGCACGAAAGGGATGAAGTAAAATTTAAATTTGTACCTTATAAGAGAATTGAAGAGACGTTTGCCCGAACAGAAGGAAGGGAATTCTTGTTGATGCTTAGCAATTCCTCCTATCCAGGGCAGAGATTCTTAGAGAAGTACGGAATCGAAGTGGGCAAGGTCTTTGATTGCCACCTTAAGGTGATTACTAAGGGAACCTGTACACCCGTACTCTTTGAGTTTCCATCTATAAAGCTTGACGATTATTCTGTGAACTAACATGCGGAAGCTTAACTTTCACTTTTGTAAATTTGAGGCATCGGGTCGTCACATTCTTTGGGCTCTTCCTGGGGAGATGTAGGATGAGAAAATCTTTTTGGACAATTTTCGTTCTATTGCTTTCGTTGGCCATCGGTGGGAATGTGTGGTCGCAGGCCATTTTGCTTCCTGAATTCGCTGACCTCGATACTTCGATCATGCGTCCGGATAGGGAGATTCGCCTCCAGTGGATCGATGATTATGAAAAGGCTCCTGCGGCCATCACCGATAAAGAGATCGAGTTAAGACTCACCGAGGCTCAAGCCCAAGTGGCTGGGACTTCACTCAGTCTGCTGAATTATCTTCAATATAATCCGAGCCAACGGAGCCAAGGATCTTGTGGTAACTGCTGGGTATGGGCCGACAACGGAATCATGGAAATCGCCCTGAATGTTCAGAGCGGGATCAAGGATCAGCTCTCCATACAGTTTCTCAACTCATGCAAAACCGACGAATTTGCATGCTGCGGCGGAAACCCGAGTATATTCGCAAGTTGGTATGGTGGATTGGGCTTTTCAATTCCCTGGTCTAACACCAATGCGTCTTACCAGGATAGCTCCACACGATGTTCGAATCATGCGAGCGCTGTACCCTGTGGCAGTATTGGGACCGCTCCGAACTATCCGATCACTTCTATCCAAGCGCAGGTGATACAAACGACGGGTGTGGGACAGTCCACGGCGATTGCCAATATTAAGAACATTCTGAATCAGAATAGAGGTATTTATTTTGGCTTTTATCTGGCCGACCTGACCGACTGGAATGCATTCTATAATTTTTGGGGAAATCAAGGAGAATCAACGTTGTGGAACCCTGACGACTACTGTGGCCATACCTGGGTGGAAGGTCAGGGGGGTGGTCATGGGGTTTTGATGGTTGGATACAATGACGAGGATAGCAACCCTGCCAATCACTACTGGGTTATCTTGAACAGTTGGGGTACAGCGGGTGGAAATCGACCGAACGGACTTTTTCGCGTGCCCATGTACATGAACTATGATTGTAAGATACATGAATCCGGTTCCGACTGGTATAGTAGAGAATTTTGGACTCTGGGTGTCACTTTTAATCCATCTGTCGAACCGAAGCCAAACCTGACCCCTTACAAACCTCCAGGTTGGTCCGACAAGATCGTCGTCTCCACCTCAACCGGAACTCAAACGGACATTAGCCCTCTCTACACAACAGATACGCTTTATGTGGATTGGGCAGTGATCAACGATAGTGATGTTCCCATCACATCCCGTTTTTACGTGGCGCTCTATGCGGATGGAGTTTTGAAGACAACGTGGTACTGGGATTCCTTTAACGCACACGCTGTGGGGACCATCAATGATTATTCACTTGGTTCGCTGAGTGCTGGAGCCCACACGATCAAAATTGCGGTCGACTCCACAGGGGTCATCAATGAGAGCAATGAAGGTGACAATGAGTATACGAAGGTCATTACGGTCCAGGGATCGGAAACTATTTCCATCCCATCCAACCCCACTGGCCCGACTATTGGTAACATAGGGACAAACTATACATATTCCACAGGGAGTTCTTCATCGAACCTTGGTCATGCAATAGTATATCGTTTTGACTGGGGCGATGGGAACTATTCGAATTGGTCGTCTTCAGCGAGTGGGACAAAGTCGTGGTCTTCTGCCGGGACTTATGCAGTAAAGGCCCAAGCTCGATGTGCCACGCACACTTCTGTTGTGTCGAATTGGTCTGGGCCATTGAATGTTACGATATTGGCTGAGGCGGTTTCTGCGCCCTCACTTCCAAGCGGTACCACGAACGGGGTTGTTGGGGTGAGTTACAGCTATTCTACCGGAGGATCTGTATCGAACGTAGGTCATGGGATAGTATATCGTTTTGATTGGGGCGATGGGAACTATTCGAGTTGGTCGTCTTCAGCGAGTGCGACAAAGTCATGGTCTTCTCCAGGGACTTATGTGGTAAAGGCTCAGACCCGTTGCGCGACAGATCTTTCTGTTGTGTCGAATTGGTCTGGGGCATTGA
>Ga0315282_10014317_pt1 | contig 11832 bp, 11 predicted proteins | sample YL17G07_20_MG_FD_203693 | JGI IMG/M metagenome (GOLD analysis project Ga0315282, IMG submission 203693) | Sediment microbial communities from Yellowstone Lake, YNP, Wyoming, USA - YL17G07_20 | ecosystem: Environmental > Aquatic > Freshwater > Lake > Sediment | place: USA: Wyoming | collected... | reverse complement strand
TCGGTGCCCTTTCTTTCCGTAATTCAAGCAGGCCGTGTAATGGCCCAGGCGGCAATTGCGACAGCGGAGACATCCCAGATGAGATTCCACGGCCACCCGGTCTCCGACCTTAAATTCATCGACCGTTTCGCCCAGAGCCACAATTGTTCCAGAATATTCATGGCCTGGGATAAAACTTCCGTAGGGGGGCTGAGCCGGCCAGGGCTTGGCGATCAGACTGACGTCCGAGCTGCAGACGGCGCAGGCCCCCACTTTGATCAGCACGTCGGCAGGCCCCGGCCGGGGGGTGTCTACCGTCATCACCCGTATATCCTGCGGTCCCATCAACACCATGGCCTTCATTTTCGCCGGGGTTTCCATTCCCAACCTCCTTAGTCCCTTACAAATGAAGTTGTGCGCAAGATGGCAACAAAATTTTATTTCGGTCCCCGTCGTAGGGGCAATTCATGAATTGCCCCTACATGGCGGCGAAGAGAAAACCTCCTTGGTTCTGGCTATGCCGGGTTAGGTATCAAAAACATATTCCCCAATCGGCTCCAGATGACCCGGTGACCCGAATGCGATCCGCCAACCCCCCCTCTTCGGAAGTCGGAAGCGAAGGGATGGTTATTGCCCTCCCGTTCTTAAAAGCTTAGGCCCGGTTGTTAAACTCTCGGTTCGTCGCTTGAATGGCGAATTTCTTCACCTCTTTCAAAAAGGCCGCCAGGTGCTTGGCACTGTGTTCAAAATATTTGATCCCTTTCTCCTTGCTTCCCCGGAAGGGATTTCCAATCGTGGAGGTGTCCGAATACTCATGATGTTCCATGGGCACCCAGGCTTGTTCTGTGTCCATAAATTCAACCATGCCGGAACCATCCTTTTTGGAGAAGGCCGGCCCCATCCACTTCGGGGCATGGGTCCGGTCCTGAACCGCCTTGGACATATCGACGCAGGACTCGTCATAGGCCAGGCAGGTAGACGTCTCGATCTCTCCGGAATGCCATCCCGGAGTTTCTTCCGGGGGACCTTCGATGATTCCCTTCAAGGCGTTATATTCTCGTTCGGTCGGAGTCTTATACCAACAGGTAAAGGCTCCGGTCTCATAGCGGATCCGGCGGAGCACTTCGTCCACCACTTTTGAGTTGGAGCCGTGATGAGTGACGAAGACGACCTTGTTAAACCCATGGTAGATGAGGGATTTGCCGATGTCGTAGACCACCCGACGGTACGTCTCTCCGGAGAAAGTAATGGTCCCAGTGCCTTCCCCCAATCCGTGCATGTGGTGGGGTGAGTATCCGTAGGGGGTAAGGGGAGTGTAGATGACGGAGGCCTTTTCCGCTGCCCTTTTTACCACCTCCCATGTGGTCAAAGCATCACAGCCCAACGGAATATGGGCCCCATGGCGTTCTACGCTTCCCATCGGCACCATCACGACATCGCAGGTCTTCAGATATTCTGCGACCGTCTCATAGGTCATGTCATGAAGGTAAAAAGTTTTTTTCCTGGCCATTCTTTTCTCCTTTGTGATGAGTATTTAAATGAGCACCCGCCCCCTCATGCCGACGGAAGCCCAGCGGTTGTCGATCCCTCATACACCTTCTTTCGGGCCAGCCGTCTCCGCCCGTTTTCGGTATGATGGTCTGAAAATCTGAAAAAACTATAAAGATCAAACCCCCGCTTGTCAAGAAGAAAAGGGAATCTTTGCGAATGACTCCCCGGAGGATATCCGGATGAAGCGTGGGGGGTAGGCGGCCGCCCGCTTGAGGCCGGCCCAACGAATCCCCTTGGGCGTACAACCCAAGGAGGGAATCGTCCACAAGAGATATCTTTCCTGGAGGAGGAGTGTGGGCTCAGGAGAAGGGATTTTCAGAAATAGAAGGAAAGGGTGAGAATGGCTCTAAATTTTTCGAGCCCCTCCGAGCCTTGTTGTTCATCCTGTTCGTTTAGATTTTTATACACAGGAATTTTTACCGCAATTCCAAGATTGGCATTCTGGAGCCTGGGGAAAGAAAAGCGCATGCCGGGCGTTACGTAGAGGATGGTCCCTCCCGTGGCCCTTAGCCCCTCTCCCCCTTGCTCGTCCCGGGAGATATGGAGAAGGTTCAATTCCAGAATGCCGTCAATTTTGGCGATGAATTTTTCCGGTTTGCCGTAGAGTTCTTGAACGACGGCCAGGTTGAATCTGTACTCATTGCCGAACCGGAAGTCATCTCTCCGGGTAAATATATCAAAGGACGTATCCGCCACAAAGCTCATAGAGCGCAACAGCGCCCGGCCCGCGTTCAGTCCCAGCGTGAATGAAGGGCTCCCGAAACCGGGCTGCATCCCGGGGTCAACTTCGCCCCCCAGCTCCAAGTTGGTTTTGCCCGTGGGGAGGGTGAAGCCCCCGTAGCAGGTGAAGAAAGTCTTTTTCGCTCCTTCAAGGGAGATGGCGGATTCTTTGGCCGTGTTCAGCTTGAACCCTGTGCCCGGTTCATGATGAAAACCCAGGATCCCCGAGAAGCGGATATCGCCAATGCCACTGTTGCTGCCCGAGGAATCCTGCCGTTTAATATTATAGGGTACTGAAAAACTGCCCGTGAGATAGGGCTTGATTCCGTAAGAAACCCCGACGCTGGAAAAAGTAAAAGAACCCTTGTTCGTCGGTTCGGCAAATTGGAATTTGCGCCACTCCACCTGCTCGGTTCTGGCGTAAAGCACCACACCGCCCTCCGGTAGGGTCAGAGGGGAAGCGGTTTCTATAGGAGTACCGGGGCCGAATGGCAGGCTCACTCCCCCGTGATGGGCCAAAGCTGTCATGGGGAAAAACAAGGCCAAAAAAATAACCATTCCCACAATTCTCTTCATTCTCCCTCCGATTCATAATAGGATCTTAACCAACGGGATTTACCTTCTCTTGCTTCCTCCTGCATCTCCAGAGGGCATAAACTCCGAAGATGCCGAATATCAGGCTCAAGCCGGTTATTAGTTTGGTATGCGCAGCCACCAGAGGTTTGCTGAAAGATTCCAGGTTTAGCTCTTTATCCACTTTTACCTCGGCCGTGAAGCCGTGATAGCCATGAGCCGATTCTCCCCAAAGTTTGATTTTCCAAGTTCCGGCCCTATCCGGTACAAAGGAAAGGAAGCCATTTTTGTCGGTTCGCCCGGTTTGATGGGGGAGATCCTCTTGGCCACCGGGACCGTATATTTCATATTGTGAATAACTGGAAGGATCCTTTGCCGAATAGAAAGCCCTTACCGCTATCCCTTTTTGCTCAATATGGTAATTGATGGAGTGCCCGTGTGAATCGATCGCCCCCAGGAATAAACCGAGAGGTAGCAAAAGAACAAATCCCGCAACTCCTAAAATTCTCATTTTCCCACCTCGAAGCTTAAAGTGGCCGTAAAACTCAGATAATCAGCATCCGGGTCATCGGTTACGGGTTCTTTATGGCTAAGGGAAATCAACTGGTGCCCCCGGATCATTCGAACCTTGGCCATCCCGTCTTTATCCGTAGTGGAGACGATTTCATGGTCCCCTCCTTCCACCTCCACACCCGCGATGGGCTTACCCCTGTAAAACACTTTGATCGGCAACGAATCTCCCGCTTTCAATTCAAAGGGGCTTTTCAGAAGGACGATGTCGAGCTGGGCGCTGCTTACAGGGCTGTTCAAGGCGTCGCTCCATGTCAACAGAGCCTTGGAGTAGTAGAAAGAGTGGACGGCCTCCACCACCCGGCTCGCCCTTCTTTTGGGAAGGTTTCTCCAGCCGTAAATCGTCTTGGACCAATACCCGTTATCGATCTCGGCGAAAATCCACGAAGGCGGTTCCAGGGGCTGCAGGAGCAATCCTTTCCCCTTCTTCTCCCTGCGGACCTCGATCTCCGCCCCCCCAGGGCCGAAGGCTTTCACGGCTTTAACTTTGGAGGTATCAAACTCCGCTCTCTGGTCTCCATGGCCAAAAATCAACAGAAACCCCTGGCCACTCCGATCCATCCAGAAATCATGGGCGGAGACTTCCGGGACAAGGGCCAATAATAGACCCAGGGCCATGAAAATCCATGGATTCCCGGCAGTCTCTGGCAATATGGTTTTGCTTCGCATTCGGCCACCTCCCGTCGCAGGGTATCACATAAATAAAATTTGTGCTACCAAAATTCAAAAAAATTTTTCTTTAGCCGCTTTCCGGTCTGGGGTAGGATATTATTTCCCAGATTTTCAGATGCCCTGCTCCATTTGGATTCTTATGCACAGATATTAAATGGGAATTTCTGGTTTTTCAATAGCAATTTTGAACCCGGCTCCAGCCCCCATCAGGCCTGAATTTCATTTTGCCCTTTTGGAACTTTCATTGACGGATGAAGCCAATGCTGCTAGCACGAATCTCATGAACCGCATGAGATCAGGTTGGTTTTGGCTATTTTTCTTGGCGATTATGTTGGCGGTGCAAGCTCATGCCCATGAGATGGTGCGAATTCCCGGCGGGCCTTTTCAAATGGGCTCTATGGATTCAGAACCGAACGAATGTCCGGTGCATACCATCTGTTTGGATGCTTTTTACATGGACTGTTATCCGGTCACGAACGCCGATTATGCCCGATTCCTCAATCTCTTCGGCAACCGTGTGGAAAGGGGTAAAAAATGGCTGGATACGGATCATCCTCTTTCCTGGTGGCTTTGCAAGATCCAAAAAAAGGATGGTCGTTTTGTTCCGAAACCGGGTTATGAGAATCATCCGGTGGTTAAGGTGTCGTGGTATGGCGCCCAGGCTTATGCCCGATGGGTGGGGAAACGATTGCCGACAGAGGCGGAGTGGGAGGAGTCCGCTCGAGGGGGTTTGGAAGGTCAAAAGTATGTTTACGGCGACAGCCTAGGCCCCGATCAGGCGAATGTGGCCGGTTTTCACTCCGGCACTCCGGTGGGGACGTACCCTCCCAATGGTTTTGGACTCTATGACATGGTGGCCAGCGTCTGGCAGTGGTGCAGCGATTGGTACGATCCAGAGTATTATGTCCGCTCCCCCTCCAAAAACCCGCAAGGACCAGAAAGCGGATCGTTGAAAGTCCTGCGCGGGGGCTCTGGGTTTCATAAAGGGACCTGGCCAGTGGCCACCCGATATGGAGATAATCCGACCAGCCATGATTTTTGCTTCGTCACGGGCTTTCGCTGTGTGAGAGACGCGGATTAGGTCCCTGCCGGGCACACCGTCCTCTGATAGCCGGCATCTAGATCTTGATCACCTTACCGGCGTGGGTCAGGGAATCTAATATCTCGTACATGTTCGAAACCTTTCCAACGATCAATTTCTTTTTAATCCCGAAATAATCCAAACAGGTGCCGCAAGACAGGATTTCCACCCCTCTGGCGGCGAATTCCTGAAGATCTTCCAGAACCTCAGACCCCTCACAGGCCAGCTTTACGCCGCTGTTCACGAGCAGGATCTTTTGCGGATGGACCTCCGACTGCTCCAGCGTCTGCAAAAAAGAACGCATCAAAATCTTTCCCAGCTCTTCTGAACCCCGGCCGAGGGAATCCGTATCGATGAACACGACCATACCGGAAGAAGCCACGCCTTGGATATTTTCGGCTTTTCCTCCCACCGAGTCCGCTTTTTCTTTCCCTTTTCCCTTCTTAATCTTCAGTTCAAAAACACCTTTTTCCTCCGAGATAATAACCTGATGCCCTTGACTTTCGGCGAAGCGGCGGACATTCTCTTTGGAACTTTGATTATCCAGGAGCACCAGGATCTCCTCCGCTTCAGGCCCTTCCAGGGCCTTTTTTGTCTCCAAAACAGGCTGCGGGCAGGCCAATCCACGGCAATCAATCTTCTGATCCATGTCTGCTCCCCTCCGAGTGTGGGTTCGTCCCTGATATCTCCCAGATATCTTGTAGTGATTCAACTAGCTTGACAGGGGGCCGGAAGATAATCCAATTGATAATTTAGATAATTACGATTATAATCATCGAAAAAACCGATAGGGAAACTCATGAATTTAAAGCAACTGGAAGTATTCCTGGCGGTGGTGGAAACGGGCAGTTTTTCCAGGGCCGCAGAGGCGACCTTTATCACCCAGTCCACCGTGAGTCAACACATCTCCTCCCTGGAAGCCGAGTTTGACCTGAAACTGCTGGACCGGACAAGCAAGGCCGTCCTCCCCACCGAAGGGGGCAGGATTCTGCTGGAATACGCCCGGCAGATTGTTTCCAAGACCCGAGAGATCCCCTTAGCCATAAAACGCTTTAAAGGTCTTGAGGATACATTCCTAAAAATCGGGGCGAGCAACATTCCCGGAAGTTACCTGCTCCCGATGGTACTCCCCCTCTTTATCCCTCACTACCCGGGAGTCGCCATTACGATTCTCCAGGGCGACAGCCGAGAGACTCTGGACCGTCTCAAAAAAGAAGAAATCGAGATCGGCATTATCGGAACTTTTTTTGATGAGAAAAATATTGATTTCCGGCCCCTGGGTCAGGACCAGATCGCCCTGGTCGTCAGGGGGGATCACCGGTGGACGAAGGGGAAACCGATTTCTTTGAGAGAACTGCTGAGCGAGAGGTTTATCATCCGGGAAATTGGGTCCGGGACCGAAAAAACCGTCCATGAAGCCTTGGCCAAAGTTGGCCTTCAACCGGGAAAGATGAAAGTGCAGGCCAGCCTTGGGAGCAATGAAGCCGTAAAGCAAGCCGTGGCGCATGGCTTGGGAGCGGCCTTCATTTCCGAGATGTCGATCAAAAAGGAAATCGGCCGGGGAGATATGGCGGTGGTCAAGATCAAAGGGCTGAGTATCTTCCGGCGTTTCTATCTCATTAGCCGCTCCCAGCGGGATCTGTCGCCGCCCGCCCGAGCCTTTGTAAATTTTTTGGCGGAAATGTATGGGGTGGATAAGCGAAAGAAATAAAAGGTCAGCTTTCCGGGGCCGGGCAATTCATTTTTCAACCGACTGAGGAAGGCGCCCCGAAAGGCCAACAAGGAGGGGCGGCCTTGATGATTCGTGATTGACTCGGGGTTTTTTTTGGAACATACTATGGATCATTTTCCCAGTTTCGGTTATTGCCAACAGGGGACGGCCGGGCAAACCGAACCGGCCATCTCTTAATAATCAAGCCTTCCAGGGAGAGACAATGGAAGAAAAATTTTTGCTCACCGAAAAAAAAGAAAGGATCTGTACCATCACTCTGAACCGCCCCGAGCGGCGCAACGCGCTCGCTCCGCTCATGCTTTTCCAGCTCGCGGATACTCTGACCCGGATCAAAGAAGAGGGGGAGGTTTACTGTCTGGTGATCCGCGGAGCCGGGGAGACGGCTTTCTCCTCGGGCTATGATATCTCGGCCATCCCCACAAACATGACGCCGGAAATGGCCGAAGCATTCAGAACCAAGAACCCTTTGCAGGCGGGTCTGGGGGCGGTCACCGATTTCCCCTACCCGGTCATCGCCATGATCAACGGCCATGCCTTCGGCGCAGGATGCGAGCTGGCCATGTGCTGCGACATTCGCATCGCGGCCGAAGGCGCTCGCCTGTCCATGCCCCCGGCTAAACTGGGCGTCATCTATCATTCGTCCGGGATTTTTCGCTTCATCAATGTCGTCGGCCTGGCCAATGCCAAAGAGATGTTCTTTACCGGCCGAGCGTACGAGGCTTCCCGGGCTCGAGAGATGGGCCTGGTCCATTACGTCGTTCCGGCCGATCGACTCTCATCTTTTACGTACGAGGTAGCTCAAGAAATTTCGGAGAATGCTCCCTTATCCTTGCGGGGCTTAAAGGTCATTTTTAATAAATGCTTGCAGTATCAAAAAATCGACCCGCAGGATGACCAAGAGATCGAAGCCCTCCGCGACCGAGCCTTCAACAGCGAAGACCTGAAGGAAGGCCAGCGCGCTTTCCAGGAAAAGCGTAAGCCGGTCTTCAAAGGGCGGTAAGAAGACCAATCGGATGGACCTTCTTTCTTAAAGGGGAGGGAATCAGTTGTCGGCAGAACGGGTGAGTGTACTTTTTTGGCTGACGGTCGGGCTGATCAGCATATACGGCTCCATCCATCTGGGCTTGGGGACCTTGCGGGAGCCCGGCTCGGGGTTCCTCTCTTTCCTGGCCGGGTGCTTCATCTGCCTGATGGCCATGATCGTATTCTTCCGATCCTTCCTCTCCGGAGAGAGATTTCATGTTAAAATCTCAACCCTCTGGGAGGGCCTGAGATGGCATCGACCGATCACCATCGGTCTCCTGACATTGGGCTATATTCTGGCCCTGGAGAGGATCGGGTTTCTTCTCTCCGGGTTCCTCCTGCTATTCGTCGTCCTCAAAGGAGTGGAAAACCTCTCCTGGAGGAAGGCCCTTTTGATCCCGTTTTCGACCCTCGGTGTCTCCTATTTGCTTTTCCATTTCATCTTGAAAGCGACCTTGCCCAAAGGGATCTTTGGCTTTTAATTGTGTAGGAAATTATAAAATATTTTTCTCGGCCCAATTTTAGGCCTTTTTAATTCATGGACTTTTCCAGCAACCTGATCGCCGGCCTTAGCGTTACCCTTCAACCGCTCAACCTCACTTTCTGTTTCCTGGGGGTTTTCATCGGAACGCTCATCGGTGTTCTTCCCGGCATCGGCCCGGTAGGAACCATGGCCATCCTTTTGCCAGCGACCTATGGGATTCCCCCCACTACAGCTATCATCATGCTGGCGGGTATCTATTACGGAGCCCAGTACGGCGGTTCCACAACCTCCATCCTGGTGAACATTCCAGGGGAAGCGGCCTCCGTCGTCACCTGCCTGGACGGATACCAGATGGCCCTGAAGGGCCGGGCGGGCCCGGCCCTGGGGATCGCGGCCTTCGGCTCCTTCATCGCCGGGACTTTTGCGGTCATTGGCCTGCAGGCTCTTGCGCCCCCTCTGGTCTCCATCGCCCTGCGCTTCGGCCCGCCCGAGTATTTTTCCTTGATGACCCTGGGTCTGGTCATTCTCACCTATCTGGCCCAGAAGTCGATCGTCAAGGCATTGATGATGGCCGCCGTGGGCATCCTCCTGGGGACCATCGGACTGGATACGATGACCGGCATGCCGCGGTTTACCTTCAACCTTCCCGATTTGCTCGACGGCGTCGGGCTCGCGCCGCTGGCCATGGGCCTTTTCGGCGTCTCCGAAATCCTGTTGAACGTCGAGCGGAAGATCAAACTGGAGATCCTCACGACGAAAGTGAAAGGAATCCTTCCCACGGTAGGAGATTGGGCCCAATCCATCTGGGCCATTCTTCGGGGGACCGGAATCGGCTTTTTCCTGGGAATCTTGCCCGGCGGCGGGGCGGTCCTTTCTTCTTTCGTGGCCTACGCCGTCGAGAAGCGCTTGTCCAGGCATCCGGCGAATTTTGGCAAAGGAGCGATCGAGGGCGTAGCCGCTCCCGAAGCAGCGAATAATTCTGCCGCTCAGGCAGCCTTCATTCCCCTCCTCACCCTGGGCATCCCTGCCAATGTCGTGATGGCCATCCTTCTGGGCGCCTTGATGATTCATAACATCACCCCCGGCCCCTTGTTGGTGAAAGAGCACCCCGATCTTTTTTGGGGGGTCATCAGCAGCATGTACATGGGGAATGCCCTGCTTCTCGTTCTCAACCTGCCCCTGATTGGCCTCTGGATCCAGCTGCTGCGAGTGCCGTACGCCATCCTCTTCCCCCTCATCCTTTTCGTCTGTCTCATCGGGTCCTATGTCATAAATAACAGTACGGTCGATGTCGCCCTGATGCTTCTTTTTGGAGTGGTCGGCTATTTGATGCGCAAGTTCGAATACGAGCCGGCGCCCCTGGTGTTGGCGTACGTCCTAACCCCCCTGCTTGAGAACGCCTTGAGGCAATCGCTCATCCTTTCCGGGGGCAGCTTCACGATTTTTTTCGCTCGCCCCATCTCCAGCGGGTGTCTGATCCTGGCTGCCGTGCTCATGATGACATCCATCCTTCCTTTTATCCGCAAAAGACGGGAAAAGATCCTTGCGGAAGAGGAAGAAGACGCGTGAGGGGCACCCGCGGATCCCGGCTTGGTGGGAAAAATCCCCCGTGGCCCCCTTTCATAAAAGGGGGATTGGGGGATTTGAAATTTATTTTCTATTAAATAGAGGAAGGAGATTACACTATGGGATCATTAATAAGCCTCCTTAAGCCGTTCTCCACGCCTGGACTGATATTCGCTTTTTTGATTTTTTTTCCCTTCGCAGCGTTCGGCCAGGCGTACCCGGATAAGCCCATCACCATCTACTGCGGTTATGCGGCCGGAGCCTCCACGGATGTGACCGCCCGGGCGTTGGCTGACGGAGCGGAAAAACTGCTCGGCGTTCCGGTGGTCGTCGAAAACAAGGCCGGGGGAGGAGCCACGGTGGCCGCTGCTCTGGTGGCCAGCAAGAAACCGGACGGGTATACGTTGGGGGTAATCTCCACGGGGGCCTTGACCGTCCGTCCCCATCTTGTTAAGCTGTCCTATAATTCCTTACAGGATTTTGTGGTTATTATGCAATATAGCCGGTATATTGGGGGGTTATGCGTGCTGAGGGAATCTCCCATCCAGACGATCGACGAATTCGTTACCTATGCCAAAGCACACCCCGGCCTGTCCTATGGCTCGCCGGGCATGTTCACCCAGCAGCATCTGGCCACGGAGCTTTTCAGAGAATGCAAGGGGCTCACCTTCAAGCATGTTCCGACGAAAGGGGGAGCCGAGGCCAACACGGCCCTTCTGGGTAAACACACGGACTTCGTAGCCGGGGCCGGCCAGCATATTTCCTACCTCAAACAAGGATTATTCCGCATGCTGGTCCTTTATAACACGGAAAAACGAGACCCCCATTTCCCCAATGTTCCCACCCTGAAAGAGATTGGCTGTCCGGACGCTCCGGCTCTGGGCTATATCGTGGTGGGACCCAAAGGAATTCCCGAAGCCATCAGCAATAAGCTGGGGGAGACTTTCAAGAAAGTTGTCGAGGGGCCCGTTTTTCAGAAGGTCCTGGCCAACTTCGACCTCCCCTACGACTACAAAGACCGGGCGCAGATGGCCAAGGAAGTCCCGGCTGAATATGAATGGTATAAGACGTTCCTCAAGAAAATAGGGGTGATGAAAGAAGGATAAAAAAGGAAACCACAGAGTTGGCAAAGAATTCCTCTGCGTCCTCAAAAAGAATTTCCTTTCAAAGGGATCACCGAAACAATAATATCCGATGCGGTCGAAGTTCGTTCGAAATTAATAATTTCTCTTTACTCCTAACGTTCAAACTCTTTAAATTTTGTTAAGACTTTTTATAAATTTTAGGCACTTTAGGCACTTTCTTCGGTTGCGGCTATGCCGCAGGGTGTCCTCTGTGGTTAGACTTTGACAAAGAAGGAGGTTGTTCATGGACGGGAAGGACTCTTACCAGAAGGTCCACGAGGAAAAAAAGAAATGGGAGGAGAAGACTCTCAAGCCGGCCCTGGAGCGGTTTAAGTTGAAGGAATCTCCAACCCGTTTTTATACCCCTACAGATGCGGGCGAGGGATTTGATTTCCTGGAAAAAGTCGGTTTCCCCGGTCAGTACCCCTTCACCGCCGGAACATTTCCAACCTTTCCCTACCGGACCGGGGAGCGGGGCTCGGGGGCTATCGCCCAGGCTGCCGGGTTGGTCAGAGCCGGCCGGTATTCCGGCTATGGGTCTGCGGAAGATACCCGAGATTACTACCTGCACATGAAGAAGTTGGGGCAGCGGGCGGGCCCGAACATCGCTTTTGACCTTCCCACCCAGTGCGGGTACGACTCCGATAACCCCATGGCTCTGGGGGAGGTCGGTCGGGTGGGAGTGGCCATGGACACGCTGCGCGATATGGAAATTATCTTCGAGGCTTTCTCGGGAGAGAATGACATTGACCGCACA
>Ga0315282_10014316_pt1 | contig 11832 bp, 13 predicted proteins | sample YL17G07_20_MG_FD_203693 | JGI IMG/M metagenome (GOLD analysis project Ga0315282, IMG submission 203693) | Sediment microbial communities from Yellowstone Lake, YNP, Wyoming, USA - YL17G07_20 | ecosystem: Environmental > Aquatic > Freshwater > Lake > Sediment | place: USA: Wyoming | collected... | reverse complement strand
GAGGTACTCGTAGGTCTTGCCCGGGGCGGCGGTTGAGAGCGCGGTCGTCAGGTTCCGGCTGGGCAGAGCCGGGCCCACCGCCGGTGGGCGGTCGGAACTCTCACGCCAGTCCGCTCGCATCCGGGAGCTGCTGGCGCTGGCCTCCGCGGTCGGCGCCGAGGTGCAGTTTGAAGTCGTCGGCCGCACCGACCAGGCGAACCTCCTTGCGAGGAACGATACGCTCAGCCGCGAACGGGCACTGTTCGTCCGCAACCGGCTGGTGGCCGACGGGGCCGACTCAGTGCGCGTCACCGCCATCGGAGTCGCGACCGCCGAGCCGCTCGGCGACGAGGCGACCGAAGACGGCCGGGCCCTGAACCGCAGCGTCACCATCCGGGTGCACCTGACCGGCGTCATGACGGAACCGCAGCCGTAAGCCGTCGGCCGTAAGCTGGCGCGCCCGATACTGCCAGCCGCCAGCTGACCAGCTGCCTGGCTCGCGCAGGACTATCGGCCGCCCGCCAATCTACAATCTGAAATCTAGAATCTGGAATCGGTCGGCGGGGCCGTTAGCCGCCAGCCGTCAGCCGTAAGCTCACCGTTCGCCTGGTACGCAGGGAATTGGGAAGTGTCCCGCATTCTTCCCCCCTTGCTAGTCGAACCCGTAGTCGCGGAGCAAACACATTCGCCACGGTTCAACTGACGGTCGCTTAAAATCGCGAGCAAAGCGTTCCGGCATGTCTGGATTCCTCTCCGCAGGGGGGATTTCTCGTATGATGTGCGGGAACTCGAGCCGCGTGGACAGAGCGTAGACAACGACGTCCTCTGTGAATCCTAGAACGTGGTTCAGTGCTGATCTTGCGTACACGGACACCGGAAGCCCGTCTACGGTTGGTTCGATCATAGCCGGGCGCCCGTCGCGGCCTGTTTCGTGCTTGATCGCCTCCAGGTTCCAACCGGAGTGAACCAGCGCATCCCTCCTGTGAATGAACTGCTGAGACCAGCCACTGCGAACCGACGTCAGGTATTCTGCGAGCTCTGGTCGCCCCTCAGAGAGCAAGCGGGCAACACCCCTGCCGAAGGCCGCGTCCCTGGCGAACAGGCACCCAATGTCCAGCCCGAAGTGGAGAAGAAATGGCTGCGTCCCTTTGATCGTGCTGTAACCGCGCTCAAGCATGGAACCCACCTGGTTCCGTAGTTCTGAACTGGCTGTGTTGTCTACGCTGAAGCCTGCACCTACGCGATGCCAATTGCTGCCCGTCTTCAGCTCCTCGACGTGACGCGCTACTAGAGTCTGTACACGACGGGCTGCGTCGCGGAACGAACGCGATGCGTCTTGCGGTGTGCCGTACAGGCGGTCGAATTCCTTTTCGCTGGCAGATCTGTCGGCAGGGGGAAGTCCAGCCAACAGGACCGAATCGCGCAGGCCGAGAACGCCGGCCCACAGACGGGCCCAATAGGGTGTAGAGGCACCTTCGTCCGCTAACTTCTCCCAGTGGCCAGGCAATTGGCGCTGCAAGTCAGCCAAGCGCTGAGGGGGCGGGGCCTTTGGTATGAGAAGACGGCCTTTCGGAGGGCGGTGAAACATCAGTAGAATCTCCAGGACACGAGACTCATCTCGCTCCAGTCAGGGCTGAGCGGGTCAGGGTTCACCATAGGGCGAATATTACCTTTTCGGGTCTGGATGTCAATGAGGCGGGGCGCGAGGGGGGGCATGGATGCGTCAGGGAGCATACCGTTGGCACGGTTCGGAAATCGGCAAGTCGGCACCGGGCGCTGGGCAGGCAGGGTTTCATCTTGTGTCACCGCTTCCCTTCTCTGCCCCCTGCTTGACAGAGTCCCTAAAACGGTTAGCGTCCCCGATAATCCCCGGCACCCGTGGCTCGCGAGCCGCGACCGGATACCCACGAACCGCTGACCGCTATCCGCCCTACGCCGTCCGCCAATCGTCAATCGGAAATCGACGCGCAACGTCTCCCTTTCATCGTTGGCCGCTGAGGCCCCTGTCGGACAGTGCATCACTCCGCGCTCATCGCTTCTCGCTTACCGCCACCCGCCAATCTACAATCTGAAATCTAGAATCTGGAATCGGTCGGCGGGGCCGTTAGCCGCCAGCCGTCAGCCGTAAGCTCACCGTTCGCCTGGTACGCAGGGAATTGGGAAGTGTCCCGCATTCTTCCTTGGCATTCGCCGGTGCAGTCCTTGATACTGCATTTCACTATTTCCTCCTGACTGCGGGTTGCGGCCACTTCGGCGGTCGGGGTTCGTTGCCCTGCGACTCGTCGGCGTGTTCCGGGTCGGGTTCGAGGTGTATGGTCTCGGATGAGGCGTCGGATTCGGACAGGTCCTGCTTCAGCTTCCGCAGGTAGTCGTCCGGCAGCATGACGGGATGCCAGCGATTGGTCTTGGGCATGGGGCCATTATGCAGAATCGGGCGGGCAAGTCAAATGCGCGGACGCGCGAAAACGGTTACCGTCCCCGCCAGTCGCGGGCCTCGATGTCAAGGCGGCGGGGCGGAGGGGCTTGGACGTGTCCTCTCTTCCCAAGTCCTGATGTCGGGGCTAGGCAGCGGCCAGCCTTGCTTGGCTTGTATTTTTTGCTTGACAAGCGCATCGGGCAGGACTAAATTCCCTTGTCGGGGACTATGACTGCGGGACATTAGCCAGCGAAGCGTCGCATGCCGGGCAGGCATGGCAGGCGCAGGAGCATCAAGCCCTGCGCTTGTCTTCAGTGAGATGCGAGCAATATGCTCAAAGGAGGACTTATGAACCTGTCCAAGAAAGCGTCCGCATTCGTTCTTGTACTGCTGCCGGTAATCGCCATGGCTGGATCCTGGACCGTCTTGCCCAACTACCCGACACCGATCTGCAAGGGAGGAAGTGCCTTGTGCTACGGCCCACATAATGGCCACAAATACGTCTGGCTGATGCATGGGCCAGACGACTACCAGAGGTTCCTCTTCCACCGCCGCGACGTTGACTCGGCCCAGGCGAGTTGGGCCGAATTGTCAATCATGCCCCAGGATGAAACCGATGTCGGCTGGGGCGGAGCCTTGACTTACGTGCCTGACCCGAATGCCAACCCGGCATCCGGCTGGATACTCGCAATGAAGGGCGGGGGCACCGACGAGTTCTACGTCTACGAACCCTCGGAAAACGCCTGGGACACGCTTCCCAGCTGCCTTGAGGAAGTCACCGCTGGCGGGTCGCTGTGCTACGGCGGGACGTTCGACGACACCGCGTTCGTATACTCCCTCACTGGTAACGAAGTTGCGGACGGTGAGGATTACTACGCCACCTTCTGCCGCTTCAAGTTCGACGTCAACGATGGCCCGGCGAGCGGCGTGTGGGATTCGCGGAGACAAGCGCTCGGGCGCACCGATTCGGGCGCGGCACTCGCGTGGTGTGTGCTCCCAACCGGCACGGAGTACGGGCTGGTCTATCGGGAATCCGGGCACGAGTGTACGGATCTGCAGATGTACGAACCCCTCGCAGATTCGTGGGGCTCCAGACCCCTCGGCGAATTCGGTGGTGGTGGAGCCATGGCAACCGGGCCCGGAGGCGATCCGACAATCTGGATCTTCCGCGGCCACGCCTGTACCGACTGGTGGTGCTTCGACGTCTGCTCGAACTTCATCAAGCAATTCACCCAGCAGCACTTCCCCAATGACGTGACGTGGCGACTCCAGGTCGGCGGAGCCGCGATGTGCTCTGACGGAGAGTTCGTCTATGCCGAGCTTGGCAACACCACATTCCGGGAGTTCAGGAAGTACGTGCCCGGCGACGACGAAGAGGGCGGCCAGGGAAGTACCGTCGCCGGGAGCAGCCTGGCGGTGCAGGTTGTTGCCGGCACAGGTGTACACCGTTTCGGCCTGACCAGTGCCCGACCCGGCCCAGTCGCACTGCGGATAGTCGACCCATGCGGTCGGACCGTGAGCCTCACACGCGCTGCCAGCGCTGCCGGGTCGTGCGACCTCGCCTGGGAACACGGCCGGGCCGCGTCCGGAGTCTACTTCTACCGGCTTGAGGCGTCAGGCGAGTCGGCAATCGGCAAAGTAACGGTCGTGAAATAGGAAAGAGAAATGCCTGCCCGGCATTCGACTTTGCTGACCGAACCGACTCCCGTCGTGCGTACACGGCTCGTTTCCGCCCTGCTGCTTGCGCCATCGCTGCTGCTTGCCTCAATCACCTTTGAGCGCACTTGGTATTGGGGCGGGGGCAACGAGGAGGCGTGGTCGGTGGAACAGACCGCGGACGGCGGCTACGTCGTCGGAGCGGACATCGGTTGGTGGCAGAACGAGTACCGCGTGGCGATAATCAAGACCGACTCGCTCGGTGACACGCTCTGGACCCGGCCCATGCCGGAGCAATGCCAGGAAGGGTATCTGTGCCTTGCCCCGGATGGTGGCTTCGCAATCGTCGGCAAACACTTCAGTCAGACTAATTGGGAGGACGTATACCTTGTGCGCACCGACTCACTGGGGGAGACGCGTTGGACGTACCGGTATGAAGGCCCGGGCGACGACTATGTCGGTAATCTTGCTCCAACTGCGGATGGGGGTTTCATCATCACCGGCGGGTTTTCGGACCAGGTCTACTGGAACGGTGGGCTCATCAAGGTGGACTCCAGCGGCAACCTGCAGTGGGTGAAGGTCTATCCCGAGGACACGATGTTCGGGGGCCACTCGGTACAGCAGACCCCTGACGGAGGCTACGTCCTTTGTGGTGACTGTATCAATCTTGACTGGAGTGGAATTCTGGTCAAGACCGACTCGCTGGGCAACAAGCTCTGGTCCGTAATCTGGGACTCGGGCGGTGTCGGAGCGGTCGCTCTGTCCCGGGACCACGGCTATGTCGTTGCCGGGACCAGGGGCGGTGGTCCTGAGACAGGTGCCTTCCTCTCTAAGGTGGACTCCGTCGGAGACGTTCAGTGGACCCACTACTACCAAGGCATGTTTCCCGACACTCTATACTATGGTTTGGCCGTGAGCCAATGCCGGGATGGCGGGTATGTCGTGACGGGACATGTGAACTACGAGTACGTTCTCCTCGTGCGGACCGACTCGCTGGGCGAGTCGCTGTGGACGCGCAGGTTCGATGGCTTTGGCCCCAGTTCGTCGAACTGGGGGAACGCGGTGCGCGAGTGCCGGGACGGTGGGTTTGTCATTGCCGGCTGCGCCAGTGAGCGCCTGGTCTACCTTATCAAGACCGACTCGGCGGGCGTGGTGTACGTCGGAGCCAAGGAAGCCGTGCCCGCGCCGTCGGTGTCACGGCAGATTGAAGCCATCCCGAATCCGTTCACTCGCACTTGCGTGTTTCGACTGTCCTGGCCTCTGGCCGATGGTGAGGCCCTGACGCTTCACGATGCGAGCGGCAGGCTTGTACGTACCCTCTCCGGTTCACTGAACCTGAAATGGGACGGCACCGACTCTGAGGGCAGACGCCTGCCCGCAGGTATCTACTTCTGCACGTTGGATAACGGTGCGAAGAGAATCAGCAGGAAGCTCGTCTTGACCGACTGACCTCCAGTCCCTCCGACCCCAAAGCTGCCCGCGTCGTCGCGGGCAGCCTTCTCTCAAGAGACTACGTTGTGCTTCTGCCAGCCCTCCGCGACTGTCGGGCTGTCGGGGGAGACCGCTGCGTTGCGGGGCGGGGCTCAGGAGTTCGTCACAGCGGGTGGTCGAAAACGGTTACCGTTCCCGGTAGTCCCGGTAGTCCCGGTAGTCCCATCTTGACACGCACTCCCGCTCAGCGTAATCCTTTGCCGTGGAGCTTGTCTGAAAACTAGCTTGCAGCACTTGCGCACTACTTTGTGTTGTGCCCAGTGAACCGGTGACGCCCAGCCAGCAGTGGTTCAGCAAGGCCTAACGCGAGTTTGTGGACAAGCTCCGTGTCCCCGGAATTACCCCTTCTTCTCAACCCGATTCATCAGCTTCAGGAAGGCTCCGTGCAAAGCCCCGAGGCGAGCGTGCACGACCTCCTCTGTCAATGGAAGGAGGGCACGGATGCGATCATTGGAGAGGGCATGGAGCGCGAGTTCTTCGACATCCGCGAACAACCGCTCGTGTTTCGCTAGCAGTGACCTAATGTCGCGCCGCAATACACGATTTGGACTATCCGGCTCGCCCATCATCCGCTCCAGCGTTTGCTTGCCATGCGCATTGAGTTCGGTGATGCGGTTCGTCAGTTCGGGACCTCTCAGACTATCCGAAGGCAGCGTGCCCAGAACCGAGAGAACCATGACATCTTTGAGAGCGACCAACTTATCCCAGATCTCCATGCGACCGGCAATCAGCCCGAGCACGTGGTCGTCTGCTGTTTCCTCCTTGGCGCCTGCGGCGGCCAGCGCCGTCAGGACTAGGGCAGCCGCGGCTGCATGAAGTGAGTTCACAAGGCGCAGTTTCACGTCTCTTATGTACAGAAATTCCTTCTCGTCATCAACTACGCGCACCGCGGTATTCTCCTTCTCCCTAAACGCTGGAGGTAGGAGCCTATAGTCCTTGCAGTCCGCGAACGCTGTGATACGTCCATGCTCCTCCGCCCTGACAGTGACAATCCCTGCTTGGATCTCGCGCTCTGCGCAGATACGGTCGACCACCGTAGGAACCAACGTCAGTCCCTTCGATTGGAGAAACGCGGCTGCCTCGTTAACCTCTGCCGCGTCGTTCTCGTATGCCAAGACCAACCTGGCCCTGCCGTGGGCATCCGCTATGTTCCTGGCAACGTCCTTGATCCCTCTCGGTCCAACGGACGTGCCGATCGAGTCAGCGAGCCGCACTGCCCACTGGAGCGAAGTGACATCGCTGGACACTAGCAGCACGCAGCGGCAGCTGCGCAAGGCTGCTCGAACTGCCTTCTGCCACTCCGTGTTGGTGTCAACGACTAGCTTGATCGGCACTTTCTCCCCACGGCTCGCATGCCCCGGCCCGGGCGGACACACGATCTCAATGAACGTCTTGGCGTCGGGAGTGCGGTCAAGCAGAGGCGCCCACTTCACTGGATCACGCGCGACAACGAGCAGGCGGGTGCTCTTGTTCCCCAGTAGTTTGGGTACTACCAATCCAAGGCCCAGCTTTCCGGCACCGATCAGCACGTGAAGATGCTTCGCGGGGGCTGCGGTCCCACGTACGTATGGGTACGCATGCCCGGCGACATTTCTGGCGTTAGGGCGATATCGGCGGCGTAGGGCCCGCTTTGCTATGGTTGCGCATGGGTGGATGATCCAAGTGTGGGCGGCCTCGAATTCCGATACAGTGATATCGGCAAGTCGGTCGTGATTTGCGAAACGCTGCACCGTGCCGGATGGCTGCGCAGGGACAACAATTCCACAGAGGCCGCTCGCTGAAAGCGCTTTCCAGGAGGCGATGGCTCTGTCCTTGCCAAAGTGTTGCTCGGCGATCCCCAGCGCTTCGCTACGGGGGATGAAGTTGGACGGGAGTTCCTCGAGCAGTCTATCTAAGGATGGATCCCAGAATGGTACCGCCTCATTCCTCGCGAACTTGAAGAACAACCGGCTCAGGTGTCCAATCACCTCTCGGATCCCGTCGGGCGTACGTTGGTTTGGGACGATCGCCTGGATCTCTTGGCCGATGTAATCCAGCTCGCGTGGACGTCCGCGGGTGTGTCGTCGCAGGTAGCAGAATGCGTCTTCAGTGAATCTGTCACCGTTGGGGTAGGTGACGGTGGGATGCTCCAATCTGAGAAAAGGTAGGAAGGCCTTCACCGGATCTGGCTCTTCCGCAATCGTCTGTACGAAGCTCTCTGGCGAGGTCTCGCGCAGTTGCTTGAGCTTGGTGACGAAAATGCCACGGAGTTCATCCGGCGTGTAGGTCAGATCTAGAATCATCGCCTGCGCGTTGAAAGCGGTAGCCATCCGGTTGCCGCGAATCGCCTCAGCACGTACGGTCCCGTACAGCTTTAGATGGGCATTACGAGAGGTGAGTTCGCGGGCTGCGCTCACAAACCCCAGCTGAGCCGCCACCCACAGGTCATATGAGTGGGTGCCTGACTGCGGTTGGCTGCCTGACTGGCTACAATACAGGTCGTAGCCTACGTGTCTTCCAAGCGCTTCGTCGATGTTATCAAGGAATAGCGCGACGGGGGTGCTAATACCTTGGATGGGAGCGTCGAGCATGCTCTGGTAGAACTCTTGGAAGTCAGCGGTGTTCGCGGCCCGTGTGCGGATGGCGGCCGAAAGGTGTGCTCCGATCGACAATTTGAGTGTATCGGGAAAGACCTTCATGAGCTGTGCTGGTAGTTCGTGTCCGACCGCCTTGAGGATCACAGTTGACAGCACAGTGCGCCAGACGTACGCCCATCGTTCGTGCGAAGCCCACGCCTTCGCCTTCTCACTGGAGAAGTCGTAGTCAATCGAGCCTAGCCGTTCGGTGAGGGCCCCGGCTGGGATCAAGATCACGCCCCCCAGATGATGACGGTAGTAGTGGCTGATCAACTTGAGGAAGAGCGTCTTCCCTGTGCCCTTAAGTCCACTGATGACCCGCAATTGCGTCCTTTGGTCTTGAAAGCGGAGAAACTCCTTGATTGCGGGGGTCAGGTATATTGGTCGTGATTCGACATCCTGCTTGTCAGTGATCTGAGCTGCTTCGAAATTCCACACATCCATCTAGGCCTCCTCGGTGTTCCAACTCAGAGGATTTCGGGGACAATATGCGCAATTCCTACGGCGTCTAGGCCGTCCCGGATTATCGGGGACCGTTTTACCTGTGCCCGTCAAGTCCGGACAGGGTTCGGGATAAACCATCAGGCGAAGCGTACCAATTCGGGCCGGGAAGTCAAGGCGGCGGGGAGTGATGGCTGACGGCTTACGGCTAACGGCCAACGGCTGGCGGGCACCGGAGGAGCAGACAGCATTCAGTAGTCAGCATTCAGGGGAGGGACGGTTCACGGCCGACAGTTCATGGCTCATGGCCTACGGCTTGCGGGCACGACGGCGGGGCGGCTTGGTCGCTGGCTTGTCGCTGACCATGACCGCGTCGGCGTCGGAGGTGGCGGGGGTAAGCTCGAGTTGGTGGTAGCCGTTGCTGACGTGCTTGGGCGCTTCTTTGAACGTGGCCTGAAGCGGCGGGACATCGAGACCTTTGCCCGCGAGTAGCTCCGCAATCGTGCGAAGCTGGATACGAGGGTAGTCCTTGTTCCAGCCCGGCGAATGGTAGAATCCCGCGCCGGCCGCCTCGGTGCGCATCGGCTGCGACGGCTCTTCCATCGTAATCAGCACGCCGAGCGCCGCATTCTCGCGGTCGAGCACACCGCGCAGGTCGCGCACATGCGCCACGCCGGTATGCCCGGCCTTGACCGAGAGAATCACCTGCTTGGTCTTGCCTTCGTCCTGCTCGTCATGGAAGTAGATGCGGCCATCGATGCCCTGGTCTGCGCCCTTCTTGCCTTCTGCGGGCCGGGCGTCGACAAGGCCCAAGGCCCACCATTGGAGCTGATACGGGTCCTTGCCAGCCAACTCCTGTGCACCAGCCACGTCCACAGGCTCACCGATGACCTTATACTGTACGTCCTTGCCAAACGTGTCACTTAGCCGTTTCTTCATCAGCGTAATGGCAAGGTGCGTGATGTCTACTCCAATCCAGCGACGATTGAGCTTTTGCGCAACCGCAATGGTTGTGCCACAGCCACAGAATGGGTCCAGCACTGTGTCGCCATCGCTGGACGACGCCTTGATTATGCGTTCCAGTAGTGCCTCCGGCTTCTGAGTCTGGTAGCCGAGGCGCTCGGGCGATGTATTCCCTATCCGCGGTATGTCGGTCCATATGCTCTGAAGCGGAACCCCGTGGAGTTCGTCCAGATACGTCTTGTGGCCGCGCATTATCGGAGTGCCATCAGGCTTGGTCTTGATGAGACCCTGCGCGTAGAGTTCTTCAAGTCTATCCAGCTTGAAGCGCCACATGCGTGACGATGGGGGTGTGACGCCGCGCCAAGTGAACCGTCCGCTGTCGCGGCCGTGGCTTGGGGCAGTCAGATTCTCGAACTTCACTTTCCTGCCGTTCTCAAGTGTGCGAAACTCGGCCTGCATGTAGTCGTCGGAGTACGGCGCATACTGCGTGTTCCACTTGCGTGGTGACGCGGCGCAGTAGAACAGAATCGCGTCGTGAATCCTTCCGAATCTCTCCGGGTCGTTGTGGGCACTTGTGCGTTTCCAGATGATTTCGTTCACGAAGTTCTGCGGCCCGAACACGGCGTCCATGAGAATCTTGAGGTAGTGGCTGGCGGTGGGGTCGCAGTGAAGGTAGATACTGCCGGTCGGCTTCAAGACTCGACGGAGTTCGACGAGACGAGGGGCCATCATCGCAAGGTAGGCGAGCATGTCGTTCATCCCGAGGTAGGTGCGAAACGCCTGCATTGCCTGACTGACCTTGCCACCAGCTTCGACTATCTCCTTATAAGCCAGTGCCGCGGATTCGTCCCATTGCCAGGTATCCTCGAAGGCGTGAATCTGAGCCGCAGACTGGCTGCCGTTGCGTTCCTTGAAGAGAATGTTGTAGTCCTGATTGCTCTTGAACGGCGGGTCGAGGTAGATAAGGTCAACGGTCTCGTCCTTGACGTAACGGCGCAGGATGTCAAGGTTGTCGCCGTAGTAGAGCAGGTTCGGCGGATTCCCGTCGGGCATCAGGGGTGAGGATAGACCGAATAAGCCCGGTGTCAAGCAGCGCGAGTGCGCCGCTCGGCGGCTTGGACAAGGGTTCCGGGTCAGGTGCCGCGTTGTCGCTTGGAACGGTCAAGGACGGTGGCCGCCGGACCGCGCTTAGCCAAGGTCTTGGGCAGGGGCTTGGCCAAGGTCTGGGGCAGAGGCTTGGCCAAGGTCTGGGGCAGAGGCTTGGCCAAGGTCTGGGGCAGAGGCTTGGCCAAGGTCTGGGGCAGAGGCTTGGCCAAGGTCTGGGGTAGAGGCTTGGCCAGGGTCTTGAGCAGAGGCTGGGCCAAGGTCTTGGGCAGGGGCTTAGCTAGGGTCTTGGGCAGAGGCTGGGCCAAGGTCTTGGGCAGGGGCTCCCCCAACGCCCCCCTATATGCCACTTCAGCATCCGGTAGACGCAGATATTTTCGTCACTTTGGGGGGGTGGGTGCGTATATACATATGAGAGCAGCAATATGAGCAGACGAAATTGCCACCCGCCGCACCACGAGAGCCCGCACGAGCAACGTCTGCGGGAGATTGTGGATGAAGTGGTGCCGGATTGTCCTCAGAAACCGGCGTATCTCGCGTTCGCACGAGAGTTAGCGCAGTCGGTCCATCACGCACCGGTGCCTGACTATGAGGTTGGCACGAAGCGGGTGGTGCAGAAGTGGTTCGAGCGCGGCTTGCACGGCCACTTGTTGTGGCTCGTGGGACAGGCCGTGATACAGGAAAGACCGTGGTAAGAGGAGGTGTGCGATGCCAAAGAGCATCGACAGCATCTGTCAGAAGTATGAGCTGAAGCTGCGTACCGGCAGGATGCCGATCCGCGTGGACAGCGACCCCGAAAGGCAGGTCGAGGCATTCCGCAGAGCTCTGGTGAGCAACGAGGCCGTGCGTTCTGCCGTGGCCAAGGTGCTCTGCCGTGAAGGCGTCTGTACCATCTGGTGGGTCGGTTTCTACGCCTACTCGCGGAAGCTGGCCAGGTTGAAGGCGCACATCGGATCACCCGACGTGCTGCGCGAGGAAGCGCGGATGCAACTTGAGGTCTGGGCAGCGCGCGGATTGGTCAGGACCGTGCTGGAGATGGTCGCGCAGGAGGTATTCGAGCTGGACCTGACCGGCCCGATTCCGACTCTTGCGCAGACGCCGGAACGGACTTAGACTTGTATGGGATGCCCGGAGTTACTTAGTTCGGCACGGGGCTGACGGCCGGGA
>Ga0315282_10014315_pt1 | contig 11832 bp, 7 predicted proteins | sample YL17G07_20_MG_FD_203693 | JGI IMG/M metagenome (GOLD analysis project Ga0315282, IMG submission 203693) | Sediment microbial communities from Yellowstone Lake, YNP, Wyoming, USA - YL17G07_20 | ecosystem: Environmental > Aquatic > Freshwater > Lake > Sediment | place: USA: Wyoming | collected... | reverse complement strand
CCAATCATATAGATCGGTCAGACAGGCGACAAGCCTCTGCTCGGTCGTGGAACACCTTGACGACTGGCCGCCGGAATAGGGTCTGGGCATTGCCGCATTGTCCATCGGTCACGTGACGGTGGATGCTCGTATCTGCGAGTTTCGTCTTTCACGCTTCCTTCATGCCTTTCCCCCGGCTCTTCACAGGGTCTTCACTTTCTTCCTGCAGACTGGGATTCAAGGTGGCTAATCGACTTTCCCTGGTCCGAGTCTAGAAAGACTAACGACAATCATACCTTCGCGGCGGCGGAACCGGGACAAACACTCGTTCGCTCCTACACCGGTGAGACTCGTGACGCTGCATATTGCAGCGCCGCGGTAGGGATATATAGAGAAGGGAGAATTCGATGCACCGGCGCAAGATCTTAGCTCTTATGGTCATGCTGTTCGCAACAGCCGCCCTTACCTGGCCGACGGGCCAGACGGGCGCGCAGGGACCACCGGACGGCAACGGCAAACAGCCGAAACTCCACGGGAAAGTAACCCCGGCCGAGAGGAAAGCCGCAGCCGAGCGTCTGAAGGCGGTTGTCACCGAGACTCAGCCTTCAGGGGTCGCCACAGCCGCAAACCTTATTACCGACGCCAGCACAGGATACCTCGTTCCGGATTATTTTGGCGTTGCCAACTGGGCCTATAGCCCGCTGCCATCGGGTGGCGTCGTCGTCACGCTTGGAAACGGAGGCAGCGGCTATACTGCGCCGAGCGTCACCATCACCGACGTTTACGGCGTGGGCGCCGGCGCCGCCGCCACAGCGACGGTAGACCCGGCGACCGGTGCTATCACTCTCATCACCGTCGACACACCGGGGTCCGGCTACTATGCCCCGGTCGTCAGCATCTCAGATGCTACTGGCACGGGCGCCAGTGCCACCGCAACACTGAACCCAGCCACCCTTACCGGCGGCATCAGGAAGTTCATGGATGCGTTGCCGGGCCTGGGGTCTTCAGCGGCAAACGGGCTGGGGCAGTACATTCCGGTTGCTGTGCCTGATACCACAACCTATCCCGGCTCCGACTACTACGAAATAGCGCTTGTTGAATATACGGAGCAGATGCATACGGACCTGCCTCCCACCACGCATCGTGGCTACGTGCAGGAAGTGAACGGCGTTCCTGTAGGCTCCCCCCATTTCCTCGGGCCGGTCATTGTTTCGACGCGTGACATGCCGGTGCGCATCAAGTTCACCAACCGGCTGCCCGTGGGTCAGGCTGGAGACCTATTCGTTCCGGTGGACACTACTGTGATGGGGGCGGGGATGGGTCCACTGGGGATGGATGCCATGCCCATGGATTACACGCAGAACCGCGCCGACGTCCATCTGCACGGCAATAACACCGTCTGGATTAGCGATGGGACGCCGCACCAGTGGATCACTCCGGCGGGAGAAGACACCCCCTACCCCCAGGGCGTCAGCGTAGTCAACGTCCCTGACATGGCGAACGTCGACGACCCCCGCGACGGCGCGACGACGCTCTACTACACGAACGCGCAGAGCGCCAGGCTCATGTTCTACCACGACCACTCCTACGGCATCACCCGCCTCAACGTCTACGTTGGCGAGGCGGCAGGCTACCTGATAACCGACCAGGTCGAGCAAGACCTGATCAACGGCACCAACAACTCCCACGTCAACCCGGATTTGCTTAAGGTCCTCCCTGACATCGGAGTGCCGCTGGTGATTCAGGACAGGACGTTTGTCGATAGCGCCACAGTGCTCGCCACCGACCCTACTTGGGCCTGGGGCACCGGCGCAATCGATCTGGCCACGGGTTTCCCGGTGCCAAACACCGGCGACCTCTGGTACCCGCACGTCTATGTGCCGGCCCAGAACCCGTATGACGCCGAGGGGGCAAACGCCTTCGGCCGCTGGCACTACGGTCCCTGGTTCTGGCCGCCGACGACCGACATAACGTTCGGGCCGGTCCCGAACCCGTACTATGACCCGGTCAACGCACCCTGGGAACCCCCGCTCATGCCCGCCACGCCTAACCCGTCTATGCCGGGCGAGGCCTTCATGGACACGCCGATTGTCAACGGCACGCTCTACCCCTACATGGACGTGGAGCCCAAAGCCTACCGATTCCGCATCCTGAACGCCGCTGACGACCGGTTCTTCAACCTGCAGCTCTATGAGGCCGACCCGCTCGTCACCACCGGCGATCTTCGTGCCAACACCGAAGTCAAGATGGTTCCTGCCACAGGGACTCCGGGTATTCCTGCCGATTGGCCAAGCGGCATCCCCGACCCGCTAACAAAAGGCCCTGACTGGATCCAGATCGGCACTGAGGGCGGATTTCTGCCGGCGCCGGTCGTCATACCAAGCCGACCGATCACCTGGAACTTCAACCAGACGAACTTCAACTTCGGAAATGTCGTTCAGCACTCGCTGCTACTGGGAACAGCGGAACGCGCGGACGTCATAGTCGACTTCTCCCAGTACGCCGGCAAGACGCTGATTCTGTACAATGACGCGCCAGCGGCATTCCCGGCGCTCGACCCGCGTTACGACTACTACACGGGCGACCCGGGCCAGACAGATACAGGCGGCGCCCCGTCGACGCAGGCCGGCTTCGGCCCCAACACCCGCACCATCATGCAGATCCGGGTGGGAACGGCCGTGACGACGCCGACGACTGACGTTACGCTCGCGAACCTCGACGCGGTGTTTGCCAAGACCGCGGCCAAGCCCGGCGTGTTCGAGACCTCGCAAGACGACGTCATCATGCCGCAGGCTGCCTACAACTCCGCATACAACACCACTTTCCCATCCGATCCCACGAAGGAATTCGTGCAGCTCGCCGAGTTCACCAAGACCTTCCAGCCGATCAACTCGACCGGAGCTCTCCTTCCGGCAGTGACGCTTCCGCTGGAGCCGAAGGCGATCCAGGACGAGATGGGCGAAGCCTACGACACTGAGTACGGACGGATGAGCGGCATGCTCGGCCTGGAGTTGCCGACCAGTTCGTCAGCGGCCCAGCAGTTCCAGCTCTACGGCTACGCGAGCCCGCCCGTCGACATCATCAAGGGCACTCCAGACCTCAACGCAGTCCAGATCGGCGCCCTGGATGATGGCACCCAGATCTGGAAGATTAACGCCAACGGTGTCGACACCCACACCATACATACACACCTGTTCAACGCACAGCTCATCAACCGCGTTGCCTGGGATGGGGCGATGATACCCCCCGACGCCAACGAGTTGGGCTGGAAAGAGACCTTCAGGGTGAACCCGCTGGAGCAGACGGTGATCGCTATGAGGCCGAGCATTCCGACGGCCGCACAGGTCCCCTTCCTGAACCAGATTCCCAACAGCGTGCGCCTGATCGACCCGACGATGCCTGAGGGGGCCCTTCTGACGCCACCGCCACCCGCGGGATTCTTTGACCCGCTGGGGAACCCGGTTGGTGCAATCACCAACCACTACGTCAACCTTGGCTGGGAGTACGTGTATCACTGCCACATTCTCGCCCATGAAGAGATGGACATGATGCACGCGCTTTCGTTTGCGATTCCGCCGCAAGCGCCTTCGAGCCTGGTTGCAACGCCGACAGGCAACGGCAACAAGGTGGCCGTCGTTTTGAACTGGACACCAAGCTCCGCCAACGCGACCGGCTATACGCTGGAAAGGGCGACCAACGTCGCTTTCACGGCGAACTTGGTAAGCATCCCGCTTGGAAACGTGACGACGTACACCGACCCGATCGGCAAGGGAAATCAGGTGTTCTACTACAGGGTGTTGGCCTCCAACACCGTGGGCGACACCTCCGTGCCCAATTTCCCGACGATGACGGTCACGTCCGGCTTCTCCAACATCGCCCCGTATCCGGCGAATGCCCCGCTTACGGCGCCGGCAGCGCCCTCTAACGTGACGGCGACAGCGGCGAGACAGGGAAACAACGCGCGAGTGACACTGACCTGGACGAACAACGCCAACAACCAGGCCGGGTTCACGATTCAGCGCGCGACGGACCCGAACTTCACGGCGAACGTGGTCACCGCCAACGTTGGCGCCACCGCGACGTCGTACCAGACTGGAAACGTGCCGCGGGGCGCATCGTTCTACTTCCGGATTCTGGCGTTTAACAGCGCTGGCACATCCGCGTGGGTGAATGCTACCCCGTTCCCGGTAAAGACGCCGTAAAGGCGTTGTTGGCCGAAAAAAAGGGGGAGGGAGCGTGAGCTTCCTCCCCTGTCTTTTGCCAAGCGCAGCCTAAGGAGCAATAGAGAGGGAGTACTGGTACTGCGCTTCCTCACTCGTCGCTTCGCTTGTGGCCGCGATGACGATGACGGACTTCGCGACGCCCTGGTCGGGGCCTCGCAGCTCGATGGTCGCGTCGTTCGCGGCGTCGAGGGTGATCTGGCGTGCCTGCGCCTGCCCGCCGGTAGGCGCGGTCTCATCGCCGGTCTCGATGACCTGCACGACAAAATGCTGCGCAATGGGGCCGGTGATGCGCTGGAAACCGCTGGCCGTCCAGCCACCGGCGCTTTCGGCGTCATCGAAGAGGCCGATCACGGGGATGCTGACGTCGTCGATGGCCCAGCCCGGCGTGTTCAGGCCGCCGTCCGTGACGTACTCGAAGCGGAGCAGCACGTTCTGTCCGGCGAAGGCGCTGAGGTCCATCGACTCCTCGACCCATTCGGGCTCAGAGCCGCCGCCGCTCTCGCCGGTGTAGCCCGGGCCGTAAGCCTGACGGACGGGGTCGTCTTCGGTCGTCTGATGACCGGGAAGGACCTGCCAGGTATCGCCGCCGTCCGTCGAGACTTCGACGTAGCCGTAGTCGTACCAGCGCTCGATGTCGAACCAGGTCCAGAAGCGCAGGGTGGCACTGTCGACGCCGCTGAGGTCGACTTCCCGGGTGAGTGTTGTGTCGATGTTGTCGCCGCGCGCCGACCACCACTGGCCGCTGCCGCTGTGGGGCTGATCGGCAAGCAAGGGCACCGTCTCCGCGCCGTCGAAGGTGAACTCTCCGGACTGACCATCGACTTCGACGTAGTCGGCGGCGAACTGGTGGACCAGGGCCCCGCCGCTCGCGGGCCCGCCGAGGGTCTCGGAAGGGGCGATGCTTTCGTTACTGCTCGGGTAGCCGCCGGACGCGCCGGCGTAGTTGGCGACGACCCAGTCGGCGAAGAGGCGGTCGAAGTCAGAGCCGCCGTGGAGGCGCAGGTAGTCGTTGATGCCGGTAATCCCCTTGTCGCTCTCGAAGACGAGGTCATGCAGTGTATCGACGCCGCCGCGAAGGGCGAGGTAGCGGAAGAAAAGGCCGGCGGCCCCGTAGTGCGCATAGTTGTTGCCGCTGGCGTCCCATTCGGTGAGCTGCGTATCGGGCTGCTTGAGGAACGTGTCGCCGAAGCTGCTCGACTGACCCGTAAGAGAGCCTGCCACTACGGAGAGGCCCTCATTGATCCACAGGTCTTCGCGACGGTTGCCGTTGAAGTGAATGAGGTGCTGGAGCTCATGGGTGAGTACGGAGGCGTGGCCTTCGCTGCCAAGATCCAGAGAGAGGTCCATGTACACCATCTCGCGCTCGTTGCTGAGAGGGGTAAGCTCCTGCGGGTACTCGTCGAGGTCGGAGAAGTAGCCGGCGGCGCCTTCGAGGCGGCCGTTGAAGATGGTGATATGGACGTCGTTGTCGATGCCCGGGCTGGCCTCGTGCCCCATCGCCTGCGTGACTGCCGGATAGACGGTGTCTTCGAATGTCTGGCCCGCCGTGTCGATGGCATCCTGGGAGACGGACTCGCCGTCCTGTACGTAGAAGTAGGCATGCGGGGTAACGGCGCGAAGTGTCGCCCAGATCTCAAGCGGGCGCGGCGGTACATTACCGCCCTCGCCCGGCGACGGCATCATGATCACGTGGAAGAGGTGGCGGTCGCCGGCGCTCAGGCTTTGCGGCGATGGGTTGACAGGGTCCGGCGGCGCGCTCTGGAGGCCGCGCAGGCGATGGGCGAGGTCGAGGAGGTCACGAGAGGGAAGAGAATCGGTATCGGGTGCCGTCTGCAGCGATGCGCCGGGAGAGGGTGTCGAAGAAGCGGCGATCGTAGCTGTGGTCGCTGGCGACGGTGTCGCTGTGTGTTTGCCGCTGTCGCGACAGGACAAGCCCGAGGCGAGAACGAGGAGACCGAGAAAGAGGAGTGCAGCCGAACTTCGCAGGTTGCGGCTGCCTCTGGAATGACTTGTTGCCAAGTTACCTATTTCGCGCGCGGATGTGCCTTCTCGTAGACCTGGCGCACCATGTCGTCGGTCAGCTTGGTGTAGACCTGCGTGGTCGACATGTTGGCATGGCCCAGAAGCTCCTGCACGTTACGTAGGGGTGCGCCGCCTCTCAGCATATGAGTGGCGAAGCTGTGGCGCAAGGTATGAGGGGTGACGGTCTTTGAGATGGCGGCCTTCTGGGCATAGCCCTTTAGTATCAGCCAGAAGCCCTGTCGGGTGAGGCGGTCGCCGCGGCGGTTCACGAAGAGGGCCGGCTGGTGCTTGTTCTTCACGAGTTGCAGCCGTCCGTCGTCGAGGTAGTCCTGCAGTGCGGCGAGCGCGTCCTTGTGGATCGGGATCGTGCGTTCCTTCGATCCCTTGCCAAGGCAGCGGACGTGCGGCGCTCGCGGGCTCATGTGCACGTGGGCGACGTCGAGCGAAACGAGCTCGGTCACGCGCATGCCGGTGGCGTAGAGGAGCTCGAGCATGGCCTTGTCGCGCTTGGCCTCCGGCGTAGCACGGCGGGCCGGCTGCTCCAGGAGCTCGTCGACCTCCTTGATAGACAGCGGCTTGGGCAGCGACTTGGGGACGCGGAAGCCGACGTTATCGGTCGGGTTCTGCTTGACGATGCCCTCGACCTGGTGAAGGTAAGCGAAAAAGGCTTTGATTGCGGCAATCTTGCGGGCGACGGTGGCCTCGGCATACTGGCGGCGCTTGAGGTCGGAGATGTAGTCGATGACGAAGGCACGGTCGACGTCTTTCCAGAGGGCTTCGCCGTTGCCGTTCTTCGCGGCGTTGAGGTAGCCGCAGAACTGGGACAGGTCGATGCCGTAGGCGGCGATGGTATTGGCCGATGAGCCCTTTTCGACTGATAGATAGTGAAGGAACTGACCAACGTGGTCGTCCATGACCGTCACCTCTCATGAACTAGTCGGTCGGGGAGGAAGTGACGCTCATTGTACCACAGCCTTGGTTATTGTCCATGAGAGGGCGGAGGAAATTATGACTTAATTTTGCCGGGACGCGGGCAATTGCGTGCTTGCCGCCGCCGTGAAAGCGGAAAAGGGGGCGAGGAGTTCGCCCAGGGCGGACGCAACGGGAGCTCGATCAGCGCACGTCGCGCTGACACAGCGTGGGGCCAATGGCTGTTCGACGTAACGTGGGGCGTCCCATGTGCTGGGGCGGCGTGGTGTCGGGGCCGTTCGGGATCCCGAACGGCCCCGAGGTCGCGATCATCGCTCGTCGCACCCTCGCCGCGAAGAGTCGATGGAGACTAGTACTCCTGCGCCTCGCTCTCCGGCCAAGCCTCCTCGCCGATAAGCGGCACGAAGCGGCATTGACCGTGGCGTCGCACCCGGAGGCTGTCGCCCTCGCGCGTCACCGAAAGTAGCTGCTGCACGCTTCGCCTGCCGACAGGGATGACCAGCCGGCCGCCCGGCCCAAGCTGCGCGACGAGCACCCGCGGCACACGCGGCGCGCCTGCCGCAACCAGTATCGCGTCGTATGGTGCCTCCTCCGACCAGCCGAGCGTCGCGCCGGCCACGTGGACCGTTATGTTGCTGTACCCCAGGCGCCGGAAGCGCTCGGCGGCGCTCTCCGCCAGCTCCGGCACCCTCTCCACTGTGACGACACGGTCGGCGAGCCGTGCCAGGATGGCTGTCTGATAGCCGGAGCCGGTGCCGATCTCCAGGACCTTCTCGTGACCCCTGAGGCGCAGCACCTCCGTCATCGTCGCCACCATCAGCGGCTGGGATATCGTCTGGCCGTGGCCTATGGGGAGAGGGCGGTCGTCGTAGGCGAGACGGCGAAGGTCCGCGGGGACGAACTCCTCGCGGGGGACGCGTCGTATGGCCTGCAACACGCGTTCGTCGCCGATTTCAGTGCGCAGGGCGGCGATCAGGGCCTCGCGGGCAGCAGCGAAATCGATCTCCATACCGATCTCCGACCTGTCGGATTCGTTCCAGGGGGCTGCCTTCCTTAACGATAGCACATGCTTAAAGGCAGCCCAAGCGCAAACCGATGATATAATGCGATGGGTGGCCTCGGCTCGGGGACGCCCGTTGTGGATAGCGGAACCTGGACTGGTTGGGCGCCTATGCCTTCGCACTACTGCATCGGGACCTCCGGCTGGGTGTACAAACACTGGCGCGGCCGCTTCTACCCGCCGGACCTACCTGCCAGCAGGTGGTTCGAGTTCTTCAGCCGGCAGTTCGGCACCGTCGAGCTGAACAACAGCTTCTATCGCCTTCCCGCCGAAGAGACATGGCGCAAATGGAGGAAGGCTGCCCCCAGAGGCTTCGTTTTCGCCGTCAAGGCGAGCCGGTTCATCACTCACATCAAGCGCCTGAAGAACTGCGAAGAGCCGCTGGACACGTTCCTCGGACGGGCGCGACTGCTCGGCGACGCGCTGGGGCCCGTCCTCTACCAGTTACCGCCGAACTTCCACTACAAGCCCGAAAACGTCGAGCGCCTCACGGACTTCCTGTCGCTGCTGCCGCAGGACATTCGCCACGTCTTCGAGTTCCGGCACGACTCCTGGTTCAACGCCGACGTGTTTTCGCTGCTGCGCATCCATAACGCCGGCTTCTGCGCCTTCCACATGGCCGGCTGGGAGACACCCCTCGAAGCGACGACCGACTTCGCCTACGTGCGCTTCCACGGCGCCGACAGCGTCTACGGCGGCTGCTACAGCGACGGCGACCTCGCCGTCTGGGCCGGCCGCCTCCGCGATCTGCCCGAGGACGTCCGCGACGTCTACGTCTACTTCAACAACGACGCCGAGGCTTACGCCGTCGCCAACGCGAAGACTCTCATCGAGTTCATCATGCCGTTTGCCCTGAAAGAGGACCTGGAGGAAGAAGAGGACGCGGCAGCGGAAGGCTAGAGGTACTCCTTTACCCTCTCAGCCAGCGAGCGCGTGAAGCCGACCGTCGTGGCAATGTCATCGACGCTCGCTTCCCGTATCTCACGCACGGAGCCGAATTTCCGCAGTAGCGCTCGCTTTCGCTTCGGCCCGACGCCCGGTATTGAGTCGAGAGCCGAACGAGTGCCTGCCTTCTGCCGCACGTTGCGGTGATAGGTGACGGCGAAGCGGTGCGCCTCGTCGCGGATGCGCTGCGCCAGGTAGAGCGCCTGCGACGTGCGCGGCAGCACGATCGGCTCGGCGAGGTCCTGCACGAACAACTCCTCCTGCTGCTTGGCCAGGCCCGCCGCTGGAATGAAAGGCACTCCCGCCTCGCGGAGGACGTCGAGGGCCACGTTGAGCTGCGCCTTGCCGCCGTCGACGATGAGCAGGTCGGGCAGGGCGCCCCAGCCTTGGTTCTCGCCGGCGGCCTTCTCTTCCACCACCTGCGCCGCCCGCTTGAAGCGACGCCGCAGGACCTCCGCCATCATCGCCACGTCGTTCGCGCCCTCGACGGTCTTGATGCGGAAGCGACGGTACTCGGCGGGCCGCGGCCGCCCATCAATGAAGACGACCATGCTGCCGACCGGGTGCATGCCCATGATGTCGGAGATGTCATAGCATTCGATTCGACGCGGCAGGGCCGGCAGGTTCAGCTCCTCCTGTAGCTCTTCGAGCGCCTGCTGCGTCTTGCCGGTGTCAGTAAGCCATTTCAGTCGCGCCACCTCCAGGGCCTCGCGCGCGTTCTCCGTCGCCATGGTGATTAGCCGTCGCTTGGCGCCGCGCTTCGGCGTCAGCAGGTTCATGCGACTGCCGCGCTTCTCCGAAAGCCATTCTTCGATCTCCGCCTTCTCCGGCACCTCCAGGGGCAGGAGGACCGTGCGCGGAACGTAGGTCGACGACTCGTAGAACTGCTTGAGGAAGCCATCCATGACCTCCCCGTCCGACTCGCCCTTGGCGCCGTCGAGCGGAAAGTGATCGCCGCCGATCATCTTCGTGCCGCGGATGAACAGCACCTGCACCTCCGCCTCGCCGTCGGAGCGCGCCAGCCCAAACACGTCCTCGTCCGTCGGCCGGGCGTAGGCTGTCACCTGCGTCTCGGAAACGCTCTCGATAGCGCGCATCTGGTCGCGGAGGATGGCGGCGCGCTCGTACTGCGTGTTCCGCGACGCCTCCGCCATCTGCGCCAGCAGGGCTCGGAGGACGTTCTCCGTTCGACCCTCCAGGAACAGGATAACTTCTCGCACCACCTCGTCGTACTCCTCCTCGGAGCAGGCGCCGGAGCAGGGGGCAATGCAGCGGCCGATGAAGAAGTCCAGGCAGGGGCGCGCCCGCGTGCCGGTGACCTCCTCCGTGCACGGCCGCCAGGGGAAAAGCCGCTTGACGACGTCGAGCGTCCGGCGCACCGAGCCGGCGCTGGCGTAAGGCCCGAAGTAGCGGGCGCCGTCGTTTTCGATGCGGCGGGCGATCTCGACGCGCGGCCACGAATTCTGGACGTCGATCTTGAGGTACGGGTAGTGCTTGTCGTCCTTGAGGCGCACGTTGAAGATCGGCTGGTGGCGCTTGACCAGCGTAGCCTCCAGATGGAGCGCCTCCTGTGCGGTGTTCGTGACGATGTAGTCGAAGTCGGCTATCGCCAGCGATAGCGAGTGCACCTTCGGCTCCATGCTGTGCGGCGAGCCGAAGTAGGAGCGCACGCGGCTGCGCAGGGACGCCGCCTTCCCGACGTAGATGACGCGCCCTTCGGCGTTGCGAAAGATGTAGACGCCCGGTTTGTTCGGCAGGGCGCCGACGCGTTCGATCAGAGGTTCCTTCGTCGCGATCATTCCATACCTATTGTAGACACGTTCCGATTGCGCCCTCAAGCAGCCTCGTCAATTCCTCACCCCAGCCTGTACAATATGTGTCCATGAAGAGCGAACAGATAAGTCCCGCGGCGATACGCTCTGCAACCGTCGAAGACCTGCTGCGGCTGACGGATATCTACAACTACTACGTGGTCAACAGCCACGTCACGTTCGACATCGAGCCGGTGACACCGGAAGAGCGACGTGAGTGGTACGAGCAGTTCGACGTCGAAGGCCCGCACCGCCTCTTCGTCGCTGAAGAGGGCGGAATCGCAGTGGGCTACGCCGGCAGCTTTCGCTTCCGCACACGCAAGGCATACGACCGGACCGTCGAGACGACGGTATATTGCGCACCGGACGCCGTTGGGCGTGGCGTGGGGTCTGCGCTGTATGGCGCGCTTTTCGACGCGCTCCGGGGCGAAGACCTGCACGTGGCGATCGGCGTCATAGCCGTGCCGAACCCGCCGTCGATAGCCTTCCACGAACGTTTCGGCTTCGTGCTCGCCGGCGTGACGCACGAGGTGGGGCGCAAGTTCGACCGCTACTGGGACGTCGCCTGGTACGAAAAGCGCCTGCCCTGACGCGTCGTCGTCGCCTCAGAATTAACATAACTGCAACGTCGCCGCCGTTTTGCGAACCTGCCGCGAGTTTGACACCCCAAAGAGGGCTTTGCTATCATCGGTTCACCGGGCAGTCTCGATGGCAGCGTAGTCGCCTGAGGCGACAGGGGATGCCGTGTGAGGCGTCCTGGCGCCAGCCCTTGAAGACTCGTAGTCTGGCAGCGTAGCTCAGCGGTAGAGCAGGGGACTCATAAGCCCTTGGTCGGGGGTTCAAATCCCTCCGCTGCCACCAG
>Ga0315282_10014314_pt1 | contig 11832 bp, 14 predicted proteins | sample YL17G07_20_MG_FD_203693 | JGI IMG/M metagenome (GOLD analysis project Ga0315282, IMG submission 203693) | Sediment microbial communities from Yellowstone Lake, YNP, Wyoming, USA - YL17G07_20 | ecosystem: Environmental > Aquatic > Freshwater > Lake > Sediment | place: USA: Wyoming | collected... | reverse complement strand
CCAGCCTCGCCCGCTGCTGCCCACTCAACACCACGGCAGGTGGTTGTGGCATGACACACCTCCTGCCCCCACTATACGCCAAGCGAGGCTCCATGTCAACTAGTGATTTTAAGGACTGAACACTAGGGCTTGCCGCCCTGCGAGCGTTTGCGCAGGAAGGCCTCTTCCTCGGCGGCCTTGAGGATGCGCTCAATCCACAGGGTCAACTCGGAAGGTTCGCAGGGCTTGCCCAGGTGGGTCTCGGCGCCCTCTACCCAACTCTCGCTGACGTCGGCAGCCTGGGTAGCGGCGCCGGTGAGCATGATGACGGGGATGTGGGCGGTGGCCGGGTCGCTTTTGAGGTGGCGCAGCACCTCTTTGCCGTTCATCTGGGGCATGACCACATCCAGCACGATGATGTCCGGCTTGGTGGTCAGGGCTTTCTCCAGGCCCTCTTTGCCATCGTAGGCGGCCTCCACCTCATAGCCCAGCCTGGACAGATACAGCTTGAAGGGCTGGACGATGGCTGGCTCGTCGTCCACCAGAAGTATGCGTTTGGCCATGTTTTGCTCTCCGTGCGGGGTTCAGCCCGAGGGCTTCACCCCCGAACGTCGCCGCTGGGCACTAGCGGCCGGCGCTGGTAGCGCGCAGGAAGCGCTCGACGAGGATCAGGAGGTCGGCTACCTCGAAGGGTTTGACCAGGTAGCAGTCGGTGCCCAGCCCCCAACCCTTGGCTATGTCGCGATCCTCGCCGAGGGCGGTAAGCACAATGACGGGGATGCCCTCGGTCTCCGGGCTGCCTTTCAGGTGTTGCAGAACCTCCCAGCCTGACAACACCGGCAACATGATGTCTAGCACGATCAAGTCCGGGCGCTGCGCGGCTACCATATCGAGGGCTTGCTGCCCGTCGTTAGCGCAGCGGGCTTGGTAGCCGTGGCGGGCCAGGTTCGCCTGGATCATCAGCGCCAGAGGCAGCTCGTCTTCGACCACCAGGATATCGGCTTCCGGCACTTCGCCCCCTCCCTCCTCCAGGAGCCTCTCTCTCCCCTGGGCCTCCGCATACTATCATGTTTCCCAGGCGTTGGCAAGCAAGGGGCGGAGGGGGTTGGTTCGGGCGTTGTGCGCCCGTCGGGCGGCCCAATGCCTACTGCGTGGGCACCTGCGGGTCAAGCCGCTCGCGCGCGACGATTGCGCCGTCGAGGCCGATCAGCTCCACGAGGAACCAATCGGCTGGCAGGGGAGCCCGTGCGGCGAAGGAGGCGCTCACGCCGGCCAGGTGCTGTGGGGCGAGCGGGGAGTGGTTCAGCTTCTGCTGCGTGCCGTCGCAGCGGGGCGCGTACAGGTTGCAGCCGGCCACCCCGGCGAACGCCGGCACCTGCCAGCGCAACTGCGCCCGGCCGGCGCTGAGGCGGTCCAGGCCCAGGAAGCGCGCCCAGATGGCCGTTGGGGTGGAGCCGGTGGCGCCGAGGGCGTCTACCTTCCCCGCTCCCCACGTGTTGTTGGGCACGCTGCCGGTGTAGCTGTCGGTCCGGGCGGAGCCGGTTAGCAGGGACAGCGCCTGAGCTGGGGTCAGGCTGCGGTTCTTGTAGAGCATGAGCGCCACGGTGCCGGCCACGTGCGGGGACGCCTGACTGGCGCCCTGCGTTACCCAGTGCACGCCGTCCTCGACGATGATGGGCCAGCCGGGGTTGACGCCGCTGGCCAGAGACGAAGCGATGCCCTGGCCAGGCGCTGCCAGGTCCGGCTTGATGCGGCCGTCGCGAGTGGGGCCGAGGCCGCTGAAGACGCAGATCTGGCCGACGGGGGGCGCGGAGCCATAGTGCTCCGGGCCGCCCGTGACATCGGTCCACTGCGTCTTGGTCACGTAGGCGCCAACGGTGACCAGGGCACTCGCCGTGCCGGGCGTGGTGATGGTGACGGCCGTGCTCAGCGAGGAGGTGAACCAGGAGCCTTCGCTGCGTAGGGTCCAAGCGTCGAAGGAGCCGGTCCCGGTGGAGGCGGCGTCGCGGCGCAGGTCAAAGCTCCAGGCGCTGCTGGCGCTGGGGCCGGTAACGGTGAAGTAGACCTCGTGGTCGCCGTTGTTGGGGCTGGTCGTCTCGCCCTCGATGTAGACGGTGCCGTCGGCGCCGGTGTAGGTCTTCACCTGGCCGGGCTTCACCCAGTTGGTGTCGCCGTCCAGCGGCCGGTGGACCAGAACGTCCGTGCTGTCGGAGCCGTCGTACCAGATATCGAAGTAGACCTTGCTGGCACCGGAGGCGACGGTGAAGCCGACGCTGGCGCTGCCGCCCAGCGGTACGACGTTGGTGGCGTGATTCTGGTCGTCGGCGCTGTTGCCGGCGGCAACCACCAGGGCCCTGCCGGCACCCACGAGGCTGCTCAGGGCCAGCTCGAAGGGGTCGGTGCCGTCGTGCGGGCCCAGGTCGGTGCCCAGGCTGAGGTTCACCACCGCGGGCCGGCCCAGTGCTTGGGCCTTCTGGAATATGTAGTTGACCCCGTCCACCACGCTGGTCGTGCTGAAGGTGCTCTTCACGATGATGAGGTCCGCCTCGGGCGCCACACCCACGTACCTGCCGGCCGGGTAGCCGTTGCCGGTGGCAGAGCCGTCGCCAGCGGCGATGCCTGCCACATGCGTGCCGTGGCCGTTGGTGTCTTGCTCGCGCACGAAGCCCGCCGGCGAGCCGTCTACCTCGTCGGTGATCTGGTCCTGGGAGTACTCGACGCCGTAGCCGAATCCGGCGGGGCTGGTTTCGCCGGCTAGAGGGCTGAGGGTGTGGTCCCAGAGGGCGATGACGCGCGACCGGTTGTGCGCCTCGTCCACGAAGTCAGCATGGGACCAGTCGAGGCCGGTGTCCACCACGCCCACGATGACGCCGCGGGCTGTGTTGGGTGGGCTGCCGAGGTGCGCGTCGTCGGCGTTGATCTCGGGGACGCTCACGTCCAGCGAGGGCCAGGTCTGCTGCGAGGCCCAGACGCAGCGCACGCCTGGGGCGCGGGAAAGCGCCACCAGCCTGGACAGGGGCACCTGTGCGGTGACGAAGCCCGGGAGCAGGCTGCGCACGCGGCCGCCGAGGGCGGCGAGGGCTGCCGGCTGCGGCGTCTGGACGATCACGTCCACGTACGGCTGGCCGGCGACCAGGCGCCAGCTCAAGCCAGGTCCCAACGGCCGCCCCTGGGCCCTGGCGGCGAGGGCCTCGTTGAGCAGGGGGTCGAGCCCAGGCACGGCCTGGCTTTGCCATTGGGGCGCTGGCTGGGCGAGGGCAAAGCCGCCGAGCACGAGCAGCGCCACGGCCCATGCGATGACTCGGATGGTGCTGCTCCGTCCAGGAATGGGGAATGCGGGCAAAAGCTTAGCCCCCCCAAGTCAAGCGCTCTCTCGCAAACATCAGCTATCGGGACTTGTACCACACTTTGGCCAAGTGCGCACTGTCGCCGTTCGTAGCCAGCGGGCCGGTTGCGCGCTCTAGCGTCTGGCGGCAGTGCCGTAAAGCGGCACCTCGACACCGGCGACCACCGCCGAGCTAACCAGGTATGAATCCTCGAAGCCGGCCACGTGCTGCTTAAGGAGATCGGCCATCTCGACCACCTGCCGCCGGAGCTCCACCTCGGCTTTGCACAAGTCATCCCGGCTGCATCCTTGGCTGTGATGTTCGGCTGCAAATGTACTTGCAACACCCTTAGACACCATCTGCCCCCCTCAGGCACCGAAATATCAACAGTTGCCGCGTTGACACCTCCCATCATATATGCTAATGTTGCGGTATAACCTCACCGAGATTGTGTGCGCAGCGATCAATCCGATTCTGAAAGGGGAAGACGCCATGGCGAAGGCGACCCCGCGCAGGAGATTCTTACAGAAGGCCGGAGGGGCCGTTGCGGCCGCGGCTGTAGGCATGCAAGTCGGAGCCTCGGGCCAAGTTCGTGGCAATGTTGGGGGCGAACCGCCACAGGGACTCGCGGGCCAGATACCCGCTAAGCAGTTCGCCAAGTTCCTCAACGATGTCTGCGCCGTCGGCAGCGGTGAGGTCGCCGGCCAGACCAAGGGCATGGGGCCGCCCACCGACGAAAGCCTTGTCAGTGTCATGCGCAAGTATGGCATACCCACGGAATTGCCACCTAATTTCCCCAAGGAGCTCATGCCTATGCTTACTGCCACCCGCAGTAGTGTGGAGGCAGGCTTCGAGACCAAGTGCAGTGTGTGTAGCGCCTGCACCATTTGCGATCTTTGTGCCAAACTGAATGCTGGCGCCGCGGGGGCCGCTTCGGCCTCTGTTTTCACGTTGAACCCGGGCGACAAGTAAACGCCTGCACTTTGCGAACTGTCTGGGGCTAACTCGAGGCACTCCCCCGCCACCAGGTCGCGGGGCGCTCGGCGCTGCGGGACGGGCGCCCGCCTACCACGTAGGCCGGACAATTCTGTCCGCCATCCCCCAGGTCGGACGATCTTGTGCGACACGTCTTTAGCCCCTACAGGCGACGCCTTCGCCACATACGTCACCGAGTCTCGGTTGCCTGCCTCACACCCACTACCACTAACATGAGCCTGCCATGACCGCACCCGATCAAGCCTTTCCCCAACGCCCCGAGCTCCCCAGCGAGATGTTTTTTCGCCTCGCAGACCGTTTCTCTTTGCATGTCTCGCCAAACTACGGCCTCCTGGTAGGTGAGGATTGCGCTGGCCTGGCCTGGCTTTCCAAAGAGACGTGGCAGATCCTCGCCCAGTGCGACGGCACCCAGACAATGGGAGAAATCCTGGCCCGCCGCGCCAATGCCCATGACCGAGCCACGGACGTGGAGATATGCAAAGCCATCATGGCAGTCGCCGACCTCGCCGCCGAGCGCTGGTTGGTTCTCGACACGCGGCCTGCCAGGAGACAACTGCGCATCACGGGCGATCCGGCCATCGCCTACCCCACGGCCTTGCAGGTCGAGCTTACGATGGCATGCAATCTCCGTTGCAGTTACTGCTATCGCAGTGCCCAGTCTGAGGACCACCCAGATGCCATCACCACAGATGCCTTACTCACCATACTGCAGCAATTGCGCGACTACGGGCTCCTGTCCGTGGAGCTTACGGGTGGCGAGCCCCTGCTCCATCGCGATTTCATGGAGGTTCTCAACTTCTGCGCCGAGCATTTCGCCTTGGTAGCCGTACTGACCAACGGTGTGCTGGTCACGCCAGACCTCCTGGACCGAATGTTGCCATTCAGGGAAAAAATGATCTTCAGCGTCAGTCTCGATAGTCATGTCGAGGAGACTCATGACCGCCGCCGCGGCAAGCAAGGCGCCTTCGCCCGGACCACGCGCGCCCTGCGAATGCTCGCAGAGCGGCAGTTCCGCACACGTGTGAGTATGACCGCCGACGAGGACACCTGGGACGACATTGAGCCCACTCTGTTACTGGCCAAAAGCCTAGGTGCGACATCCTTCGCTTACTCGCCCGTCCTGCCCCTGGGGAGGGCTGCGAGGGACTTCCGCTTCTGGAAGCGAGACGCAAAGGAGATACTGGACGACGAGATCCGATTAAAGGACGAGTACAAGGACTTCCTGCACCTCCTCCCTGAAGACGCCCTCCTGGAGCTTCATAATCCGGGCGGATGCGGCGCCGGCTACAGAGGCTACGCCATGGACCCAATAGGACGCATTCGTCCATGCGTCACCTTCGATGAGAACGTAGCCGTGTACGGGTCTCTCACAACGCACAGCCCGCATGAAGTCTTCGCCGGTGACCTCGCCGCTGCTTTTGCCGCCGTCACACCTCCTCAGCCGGACGTCTGCGGCACCTGCAAGTATGCCTTCTTCTGTCAGAACTGTCCTTTGCGCGGCTTGATGGGTTGTCAATGGATTGGCAGAGACCATTGCGCGTGGCTCAAGCAACCCGCCACTGCTCGATGGGACCACCTCGTTCGCCAGCACAGTCTCCCTTCCCAGTGAATAGCCGCCCGCCTCTGTCGTTCCAATAAGCCTCCTGCGACCTTCGTCCGCCACCGACCTTATTTGACGAGCGTATCCCTGGCGAACTGGCTGTGGGGGTCGCCGAGGTGCTCCCAGTCCTGGCGCACGAGGTTCGGCGGCGGCCTTTCCTCATTGCACCAACGTATCGCGCGCGAAGTCGCTGTGGGGGCGGGCTGGCGCTACCTTGCGGCTCGGAGCCTGCGCTAGCGATCAGTGGGCACGAGGCGCTCGACGGCCGCCAGCAGTTCGCGCGCTTCGGCGATAAGCGTGGCAGCATCCTGAGCCGAGACCTCGGGCTTCACCTCGTAGTCAGCTCCCTGGCGAGCGCGAAAGGCGTCGAGCACGTAGCGATGGAACCTGGGCTCGATGCGCCCGCTCTTGGCGAAATGCTGCCCGAAGGCCGCGTGAACGGCACCGTGCGAGGAGAACTCCAGGCCCTCGGCCAGGAGCAGAGCCTGGACCGCGTAAAGCATGGCGTAGTAGGACCGGGAGGCGGCAATGTCAGGGAAGCCCTGGTGGGCCAGAAGCTGGGCGGCCTCAATGTTGTTCCGGGCCCGCTCCAGCAGCGCCTCAACGTCAGGATTCACGAGGCCACCACGCCTTCCCGAGCAATGCGGCGCGTCAGTGGCGTGGCTTGCTCTCTCAGAGCCCGCTCGCGAATGGGCAGAAGGGAGATAGTAAGCCCGTAGCGCAGCGACAGGTCGGAGACCAACTGGCCGGTGCGTTGCACCTCCGGCCAGGGGCGTTCGAAGTCGGAGAGGACCATGGCCACGTCCAGGTCGGAGCCCTCGCGCTGTTCTCCACGCGCGGCTGAGCCGAATAGGATCACGTTTCTTAGACGGGGCCCGTATAGCCGCGCCAGCTCGGTGTGCAGGTCCCTCAGGATCTGGGCTGTCCTCTCGTCCATGTGTGTGACACCTGGCGGTCGCGCCAGCACATCATAGCCGCACCGGCTGGTGCTGGTCAAGTCGTCTTACCTGAGGAGCGTATCCCTGGCGAACTCGCGGGGGGGGTCGCCCAGGTGCTCCCATTAGCATCGCGGACGCGGAAACGGCGGACTACCTTGTCAGTAGGAGCCGCCGGCAGCGGCGCCCAGGGTCTCCAAGACGTGGCGCACCACGCCGCCAACCCCAAAGAGCACTACGAGGCAGAAAGCCACCACGAAAGCAAACATGCCCGAAGCGACCATGGCAACCACGCGCCCCGTCTCGGTCGCGGCGCGGCCACCGGCGTTCATGCGCCCCGCGCTCATCCTGGCCAGATCGCGGTCGGCCATGACCCAGGCGATGGGTCCCAGGAAGCCCAGCAGGGGGAAGAGCCCGATGACCGCCAAGACCACGATCAGAGTAGCCCGATGGCGCGCATAGGGGGGCGGGAGCGGCAGGGAGCCGGAGCCCTGGGGGCTGGGAGGGCGCGGGGCCTCGGCTCTGGAAGGCGAGGGCGGTGCCGGCGCGGCTGGGGTGCCTGTGGCTGGGGACTCGGGCGGAGGAGCGCTGCCGGCGTCCCGAGCCTGGGACCGGGCCGCGCAGAGGGCGCAGACCTCCTGCCTGAGCATGGGCCTTCCGCAGCGTGGGCATTGGGGCATGGGCGGCACCCTTCTATCCCTGGTCCTGGCAAGCGACACACGCTGGCTCCCCAGCGAGGCCGATTCGCAGCTCGCGTGTCAGCGCGACCGGACCATGCAGTGCCAGCATACCCGCCTACCGTCTCTGTTCCACCATCAGCTTCCCTGGCCATTGCCCATGCCCTTCTGGGTCTCAGGCGGCAGGGGGTGCTCTGTACGCTCGTTGGCGTGTGGAGATGGTGTGTTCCGCCGTGTCGTGCGCGGGCATAGGACATCAGCTTGCCTGACTACGGTATGATACCCGCCGAGCGCCGCTCTTTCACCATCGGCTTCAGCGGCGACTCTTTCTCGGTGAGGGGGAGGCCGACCTTGCTGGCCAGGCGGTCGCAGGGTCACTCGATCGTACTCATAACCAGCGCCACGAATTGGCGTGCGATACTGCTGGCCTCCTGCGCGCGGTCGGCGTTGAGCCGCTCGAAGGGTGCGTAGTCGCCGGCCAGCCGGAGCTCGTGTAAGCGCTGGTAGTCGCGCACTGCCTCGCGCGAGAGCAGGCCGCGTGCGACGAACTCGCGGTGCAGTAGCTCAATCACTGCCTTGTGCGAGCGCGCGTGCAGGCCGGCGGAAGCCAGCAGGGCCGAGGCCGCGTAGAACGCAGCGTAGTAGGCACGGTTGATGATGCTGAATGGACTCCCTGACTCCAGCAGTACCTCCATGTCGTCCAGCGCTGTCTGGGCCCGCTCCAAGAAGTCGGCGACGGGGGTTCCGGCGTCCACTACAGGGCCACCCCCTCTTCCTTCACGGAGGCAACGAACAGCCGGTCTGCCCCCTTCGGTCGCTCGTATTGTGATCTGGAGAGCACCACAGTCTCCAGGTACACCCCGAACCGCTCCAGGGCCTCATAGGCCAGGTGGGACACGACGCGCCAGCCCTTCCCGTCCACATCGGCGCCTTCGTCCAGCACGACCAACACGTCCACGTCTGACTCCGTCGTGTCCTGCGCTCGCGCCTTGGAGCCGAAGAGCATTAGGTAACACAAACCCTCGCCGAACTCGCGCTCCAGCGCTCGGCGCAGCCAGGCGACGGCCTCCCGCTCCTTCTCGGTCAGGGCCATAGGACGCCCTCCTCAGGGCCTCTGCTGTACCATCAGCTTCAGCGGGGACTGCTTCTCCCGAAGCGGCAGGTCTATTCTACACCCCAGGCGGTCGGATTGGTAGATGGCCAGGCACAGCTCCAGGGCGGCGCGGCCGTTGGCGGCGCTGCATACCGGCTCGCGGCCCTGGGCGATGGCCTGCACCATATCGTCCAGCAGCTTGTAGGTCGCCCAGAAGTTCGACTTGCTGCCCTCCACCTTCTCCATGTCCAGCTCCACGGGCTGCCACTGCGGGTGAGCTTTGCTGCGCCAGCGGGTGCCGACCGCGTCTACCATCTCGACGGTGCCCTCGGTGCCGTAGACGGTGATGGTCTGGCCGCGGTAGTAGTCGGGGTTCATGCCCTCGCCGGTCTCCAGCACCCCGTGCACTCCCTGCTCGAACTCCATGTGGGCGTAGGCCCTCTTCTCCACGTCCGCCGGCGGGTCGGCCAGGTCCACCTGCGCCAGCACCCATTTGGCGTCGCCGCAGAACATGCGCATGAGGTCCAGGGTATGGCTGCCCAGCCAGGGCAGGGCGCCGCCGCCGAACAGGTCGTAGGTGAACATGGCCGTCTGCTGGCAGGGCCAGCGGCCGACGATGAGCTGCGGCTGGCCGATGTTGCCGCTCTCGATGATCTCCTGGCCGGCGAGCCATTCCAGGTTGAAGCGACGCTGGTGGCCGACCGCCAAGGTGATGCCGTGGGCTTCGCAGGCCGCGATCATCTCGTCCGCCTCGCCCAGGTCCATGCCGATGGGCTTCTCGACGCAGATGCCCTGGACGCCCATGCCGGCGCCAGCCACGCCTATGGTGACCGGTGCGTGGGCGCAGTGGGTGGTGGTGACGCTGACCAGGGCGGGCTTTTCCTTGGCCAGCATCTCCGGCCAGTCGGTGTACCACCTGGTTCCAAGCTCTGCGGCGAAGGCCTGGGCCTTCTCGGGCGCCACGTCTGCTCCGGCGACCAGCTCGCAGCCCGGGATGCGCTTATAGCCTTGGGCATGGACGCGCGCGTATCCGCCGCAGCCGATGATGACGGCGCGGTGCTGGCTTGCCATTGGCTGTCCCTCGTGGGCCGCGTCGGCTACGGGCCGCCTTGGCTCACTGCTTGTACGCGTGCGTTGCTGTGACCAGCGCGGGCAGGCCGCCAGTCTGGAGGGCCATGCGCACGGTCTCGGCGATCTCAGCCTCGCTGGCCCCGGCGGCCCGCGCCAGCTCGGCGAGGGCCTTGACTCCATCGGCGTGGGCCAGCAGGGCGTCGGCCAGCATGGCCATCAGCAGCTTGATGCGCGCGGGCAGGGCCCCGTCCTGTCCCGTGAAGTCGCGCAGCGTTGCCAGGTGCTGGGCCAATTCGGGGTCGTTCTTCTCGATAGCCACTACGAATCCGGCCTTTTCCATCGCCTTGCCTCCTTGCATGGTATGGGTTCATGTCGCTCTGCGCTGCATGAGCGCATGCCAAAAGCCGCCGTCGGGTCCCGGCTCTTCCTCCAGCGTCAAGACCTCGAAGTCGTCGTCAAACAGGCTGCGCAGGTCGTCCTGGGTGAAGTATCGGCGGTAGGAGCCGTAGGCGAGGTGCCACTTTCTGCTGCTGCCGCCGAAGAGGCGGAAGTCGGGGCCGAAGACCTGGAGGATGTAGAAGCCCTGGGGCCTGAGCACCCGCAGCAGGCTGCGCTTGTAGGCAGGCCAGTCGCGCTTGCGCTGGTGGTGCAGGCAGCCGTAGTCCAGCACCACGTCGAAGCAGTCGGCCGGGAAGGGCAGGGCGAGGATGTCGGCCACGAGGAAGTGGATGCCCTCCGCCCCGACCGTGCGGGCAAAGTGCCTGGCGCGCTCGATGGCCAGGGGCTCGTAGTCCACGCCGACCACCTGGAAGCCTATGGGGGCCGCGGCAAGGCTGTGGCGCCCCTCGCCGCAGCCCAGGTCCAGCAGCCGGCCCGGCCCCGCCTGCGCCTTCACCTGCTCCAGGCAGTTGAGAGCGTAAGCCGACGGCTCCTGCACGCCCCAGCCGTGCTGGCCAGTGCGGTAGGCTTCGCGGAAGTAGCGGCGATTGGCTTCTGCGGCGGTCAGTCTAGCGGACATGGCGGGTTGTTGGAGGCTTTCGCCGCGGGCCAAGGCATTCCTGCGGTTGGCTGGCGCTGGTGAGCCACGAAGAGGAGCAGAGGGCGGGAGGGGGAAGACTACAGCCACGATGTAGGGCGGCAGTTGCGGGCACATTCCATCGCGGTCGGAGGCGTAGAGGATGAACAGGATGTTTCTGGTCACCGGCGGAGCCGGGTTCATTGGCAGCAACTTCGTGCGGTACGTGCTGAGAAGCCGCCCTCAGGCGCAGGTGCGCGTGCTGGACAAGCTGACCTATGCCGGCAACCTGGAGAACTTGGCCGACGTGGCTGACGACCCGCGCTACAGCTTCGTCCAGGGCGACATCTGCGACGCTGAGATCGTACAGCAGGCCATGCAGGGCGTGGACGTGGTGGTGCACTTCGCCGCCGAGACGCATGTGGACCGCTCCATCCTGCACGCCGGCGATTTCATCAAGACCGACGTGCACGGCACCTACGTGCTGTTGGAGGCGGCGCGCGAGGCCGGCATCGAGCGCTTCGTGCAGATCAGCACCGACGAGGTGTACGGCGAGGTGATAGAGGGCAGCTCCCAGGAGACCGACCCGCTCATGCCGCGCAACCCCTACGCGGCCAGCAAGGCGGGAGCCGACCGCATGGCGTATGCGTTCTTTGCCACCTACGGGCTGCCGGTCATCATCACGCGGGGCTCCAACAACTACGGGCCCTACCAGTACCCCGAGAAGCTCATCCCGTTCTTCGTCAGCCGCGCGCTAGCTGACCAGCCGCTGCCGGTCTATGGCGACGGGCAGCAGGTGCGCGATTGGCTATATGTGGAGGACCATTGCCGCGCGGTGGACCTGCTCATCGTCCAGGGGAAGGTGGGGGAGGTCTGCAACATCGGGGCGGGTCAGGAGCGGCCCAATATCGAAGTCGTGCGCACTATCTTAGACGAGCTGGGTAAGCCGGAGAGCCTCATCAGCTTCGTCAAGGACCGCCCCGGCCACGACCGGCGGTATTCGCTCGACTGCGCCAAGATTCACTTGCTGGGCTGGCAGCCGCAGGCGGAGTTCGAGCAGAAGCTGCGCGAGACGGTCCGCTGGTTCGCCGAGCACCAGGACTGGATGCAGCGCTCCCTGGCGCGCAGCAAGGCGTACTT
>Ga0315282_10014313_pt1 | contig 11834 bp, 11 predicted proteins | sample YL17G07_20_MG_FD_203693 | JGI IMG/M metagenome (GOLD analysis project Ga0315282, IMG submission 203693) | Sediment microbial communities from Yellowstone Lake, YNP, Wyoming, USA - YL17G07_20 | ecosystem: Environmental > Aquatic > Freshwater > Lake > Sediment | place: USA: Wyoming | collected... | reverse complement strand
CTTTAGAAAAGATAACCATAATGCTGAAAAACCGACGTTTTATGACGGTATTCAGTTAATTCAGTCGCGTCTTTATGCAACAACAGGGTCTATATCTTGCTTTAGCTCTTTAAGGGGGGTGACCTCCTTCGTAACTATTTGTTTCCTACCAGGAGGCTAATAAATTAGCCAACTTGTATCGTATTAGGAAACAAATGTCAAGGGAAAAAATATGATAACATTTCACATGAAAAGCTCGAGGGAAGCATAGCTTTGCCACTCCTCATCAAGCATTCCCACTGGCCAGTTTTCTAAAAGGATCCGATTGTGCTGACCTGCCTAAAGGCTTTAAAAATAGAATACCTATGTTTTCGGACAGGATACTCCTCGGTTCCAAGGGATATCGTATTGACCCGTTCGAAGGCGCTAAGCGTTCGACTGAGCTCACGCCTAAGTCAAGCCCCGGCATTTATACCGGGGAGTCGAAGGGTTGACTTCCTTAAAAGGAAATTTTAAAAGAGGTCACATAGAAAAATAGATTTTACCAAGTAGGCCTTTCTAAAGAATCTCAAAATTCTGACGCCATTCAAAAAAAGGGGAAAATAGATTCATGGCAGATCTCATTCTAAATAATGCCAATGTCATTACAATGGATCCGGCCTTGCCAAGGGCCAAACGCGTTGCCATCCGAGATGGCAAAATCTCTGCTGTGGCAGGGAATGACAAACTCAAAGAACTTCGCCATAAGAACACGGAGGTGATCGATTGTAAAGGTAAGACGGTTTTGCCAGGTTTCATTGACGCCCATTTCCATCTTCATGGGTTTGCTGAGAGCCTTGTGGCGCTTAATTTGGAACCTCGCAACAATGTCCGTTCTATTTCTGAAATGCAAGAGAGAATCAAGCAGCTATCCCAAAAAATACCCCCAGGAACCTGGATAAGAGGCAGAGGTTATAATGAATTCTACTTAACCGAGAAAAGACATCCTACCCGTTGGGATCTTGACTTAGCAGCACCGCATCACCCCATAAGAATCATTCATCGCTCCGGACGTGCACATGTCTTGAATAGTTTGGGATTGAAACTTGTTCATATTTCAAAAGAGACACCCGATCCTCCAGAGGGCATTATTGATCGGGATATCAGGACCGCGGAACCGACGGGATTACTCTACGGCATGGGAGATTACCTTGCCAAGGCAATACCCCCTATCGAAAATGAGCAGATGGAACATGGAGTCAGCCTGGCGAGTGAAGAATTAATCTCTTTTGGAATCACATCAATCTGCGACGCCTCCTCAAGAAACAATTTGCTGCGTTGGAAAACATTTCAAACCTGGAAAGAAAGTAAACTTTTAAAATCGAGAATCACCGTGGTCCTTGGTAGAGATGCATTTAGTCAATACCCAAGGCAAGACTTCTCAACCCAAATAGAAGCAAATCAGCTCCGCCTTGGAGGTGTGAAGATTATTTTACATGAAACCACAGGACGACTTAGCCCCTCTCAAGCAGAACTGAACGAATTGGTATTGAATATCCATCAGTCTGGAATGCAGGCCATCATCCATGCCATTGAAGAAAAAACCACTGAGGCAGGTTCTCATGCCGTGGAATTGGCACTGCAGAGGTCTCCAAGACCAGACCACAGGCATCGTATCGAACACTGTTCTGTTTGCACTCAGCTCTTGGCAAGACGCTTGGCTTCTCTTGGGATCATGGTTGTCACCCAACCCTCTTTTATCTACTACAATGGGGAGCGATACCTCAGGACTGTCCCGGATTCGAATTTGAAACATTTATATCCAATTGCGACCCTGATAAATAACGGCGTCAAAGTGGTGGGCAGCTCAGATTGTCCTATCGTCCCCGTAAATCCATTGATAGGAATCTATTCTTCCGTTTCTCGAATGGCCGAAAATGGAGAGTTAGTTTTGCCGGAAGAGAGAATCTCTCCTTTAGAGGCATTGAAAATGTATACCGATGAAGCTGCCAAGAGCACCTTTGAAGAGACGATCAAGGGATCGATTACTCCTGGGAAGCTTGCCGATTTGGTGGTTTTGAATGGTGATCCAACTGAACTACCAGTCGATGCGGTAAAAGACATTAAGGTGGAAATGACCATCCTCAATGGAGAGATCGTGTGGGATAAGATGCGCTAACTAATAATTCCCTTTTCGATGTACGAAGATAACTCACCTTCAGTTAAGCCTAACAATTCCATGTACACGTATCGATTATCCTCACCCAAAAGTGGGGCAGCCTTCCAAGCCACCTTAGAGCTCTCTTCGAATTTTATAGGGGAGGCATCTGAAGGAGTTTTGCCAAGGGTTGGGTGTTCTAAGGGTAAGAAAAATTCCCTTGCCATCAATTGAGGGTCCTTTGCTAAGTCTTCAGCATTTTGAACCACCCCTGCTGGAACACCTGCTTTTTGAAGGAGACTCACCATTTCTTCAGGGGTATATTGAATGGTCCACCGTTCAAGGAACTTATCCAATTCATCTGCCCGTTCCTTTCGTTTTGAGAGAGTGGAGAACCTTTCCTCTTTCGTCCAGTCAGGCTGTCCCATTGCCCTACAGAGACCTTGCCACTCTCCCTCATCAAACACTGCAATAACACACCATCTATCCATTCCCATACATCTGTAGCATCCATGGGGAGCGGCCAATATATAATCCGATCGGTTTCCCTGTGGTAGAACATCTTTATGATTAATGGATGTTTCCAGGAATGATGGACCCATGATGGTGCATATCGCTTCATATTCTGAAAGATCGATATATTGACCTTCGCCTGTTCTATCCCGATATTGCAAAGATGCTAAAACAGCCAATGCAGCATAAAGACCGGAAATCGTGTCTGCATAGGCATAGCCCAAACCCAAGGGAGAGTCTTTAGCGAAAGAGGTAAGATCAGTGAATCCTGAAAGGGCCTGCAGGGTAGGACCAAAAGCCACGAAGTCTTTCCAGGGACCGGTCTGCCCCATCGCCGACATACTGATCATAATGAGATTGGGCCTCACTTCTTTCAGTCTCTCGTAATTCAATCCCCAGTTTGACATCACCCGCGGAGAGAAACTCTCAATCAACACGTCGCTTATGGCAGCCAACTTTAAAAACATTCCCTTGGCTTCTGGGTAACTCATGTCCAAGGTGATGCTTCGCTTATTACGATTCCAAGTATTAAAGTATCCCGTGAGGTTAGATTCGGCCCCCTTGGCCGTCTTTTTAGATTGGACCTTAATCACTTCAGCTCCAAAATCAGCAAGGATCCTTGTGGCATAGGGACCCGCCAACATCCACGTAAAATCTAACACTCTAATCCCTTTCAATATTCCTTCAACCATCAGCGTCCCTTAAACTTAGTTGTGTTCAAAATTGCTAAGTTAGGCATAGGAGAAATTCCCTATACACTTCGTCGGCGAATTCGAATAGATTTTGGTGTAATTACAGTAAATGCTTGGGCCGCTCAATGATTTGGCGATCTATGCTTTCATCGGCAAGAAAATTCATACACCTGTCTCAGCAATTGGATAAACCACATCCGCTTTCAGAGATTCTGCAGCAAAAGCCAATGCTGCTTGAATCGCCTCGCGTGTTAATCTAGGATGGGCCTCGAGCATTTGGTCAATGGTTTCACCTGCAGCCAATTTCTCTAAAATATGTTCGACAGTGATACGCGTTCCAGCGATGACTGGTTTACCCATCATTACCGCCGGATCCGACACAATAATCTTTTTCTCCATTTCTCCACCTCTCATAAAGGTTAATCCCATTTAAAAACGCATATCGTATTTTATTATACTAAAAATCCAAAATTCCCGCTAATGATTTTCTTAAAGGACCTATCGCGGCAACTTGCCTACTGCTAACTACTTACTGATTACCGTTCACTGTTCAACCCCCGACCTACCTACGCTCGACGAAGCGGGGGCTTCGCGTAGGTGGGAGCTTCAGTGTAGGAGGGATCACCGGTCCCTCAGAAAATTGCTATAAAATCAAATTTTTGGTATAAATAGGTCAGCCCTGAGCGGCGTCTCCCTTCGCATGCCTTGAAAAGCGGAGGACTGCGCCGCCGAACGGGTCAACTTCAGAGGTACTTTGCCGCATGTCGATGGGACTGCGGTTTCTATCTGGTTGAATTGCATGGTTTCTTGTCTTTATGTATGATTAAATTGGAATGTATCTTGAAAAGATAATATCAAGGTGGAAAGACAATGAGAGAAAAAAATCAGATTGAGATTTCCAAAGAAAAAATCGAAGCCTTTTGCAGAAAACATCATATCCGGAAGCTTTCTCTATTTGGCTCGGTTCTGCGGGAAGATTTTGGCCCCGAGAGCGATGTGGATGTTCTTGTTGAATTCGAACCGGGGCAGATTGTAGGCCTGTTGCGTTTGGCAGGGATGGAGATCGAGCTTTCGGAAATTCTCAAGAGGAAGGTTGATTTGAGGACACCAGCAGAATTGAGTCGCTATTTCAGACAGCAGGTGCTCGATTCTGCGGAGGTTCAATATGCACAGGGATGATCTGATCCGGATAAGGCACATGCTCGATGCTGCAAAGGAAGCTCTGTCCTTTGCCAAAAATAAAAGTCGAGGTGATCTTGATTCAGATCGAATGCTTGTTCTCTCAATAGTAAAATCCATCGAGCTCATTGGAGAGGCGGCGTCGAAGGTTACCCAGGAAGCGAGAGAAATGTATACGGAGCTGCCATGGGCGAATATCATTGGTATGCGAAACCGTCTTATCCATGTCTATTTTGATATCGATCTTGATAGGGTCTGGGATACGATTACGGATGATCTGCCTCCACTGATCGCTTCTTTGGAAAAGATAATTCTACAAGATGATAAAGGCCCTTGATATAGGAGCTTGAGTATGAAAACACCGCAGCTCCTCTTCAATCCAGACGAGATTCACTCAAAAAATGGAATGAAGGAGCTAATGGGTATATGAAAAGTACAATAAAACGATTCATAGGCAAAGTTCTCCCAGATGGGCATCTTTCTCTGCCTGATGGGACAGCGAAAGAGGTTGGAAGTGTCTTTGATGTTGTCCCCATGCCGGTAGAAGATCCCGAAATTTACAGCTTCGCGGAATCTCTGGCAAGGGAGAAGGGCTTCATTAGTTTTACCGAGGAAGATGTTGAAAGGATTATCCACGAATCACGAGTTTTGAGGTAAACCATGCCAGCGATTGCTTCCCTTGAAGATTTAAAATCAGCCCAGAAAGATCTTCTGGAAGCGAAGGACTTGAACGAGTTGAAGGCGGTATTTAAAAAATGGCGCAGGATAGGTTGGAAGAATGTTTGTAAGCTATGGCTGGAGGAAAGGACCCCAGAACAATTGAAAGGTGAAGGTGGATGAGGTTTGCGAAAGTAAGAAAAAGTGAAAGCATTCAACTAAGTCCCTGCAGATTATGAGCGGCGTGTTAAACAACACCGACTAAAGGACGAAGTCTTGGCGCTGTCGAAGGATCAATTTTACCATCGATTCGATGGTGCGTTTGGTAGGGGCAGCACGGGGTGAGGTCCATATTCAGGTTGAGCAAGAGCCCCAGAATAAAAGAGCCAGCGTTTATAAAAAACAAGGTATAAAAAAAGCCGCCTAATCCAAAGTTAAAAAGAGAAATTGGAGAATGTCAAAAAGTAAGCTCTGACCCTAGAAACATTTATCATTTCAGATGATTAAGGACATCCATCTCCCCAGGTTTTTCTGTAAATATGCTGACAGACAAAAGATTGTCCGAGTGGGCGAATTCATCTACGTTCCTGATGATACTGGCACTTTTTTCAAGGATAGATTTTTAAAAGATAAAGATGATACAGTCTGGCCAAGGTCATGGGATCACTACAAGGAATATCGTTCTATTGTACTCCTGGGGCCACCACGGCATGGTAAGACAAAGGAATTTCTTTTCCAATGCGCTAAAGTAGAAAATGGCTTTTATCTTCCCCTTCGCTATCTCCTCAGGCCAGAGGAACCTGAAACCGCCTTTGAGCAAGAAGCAAGCCTTCGCTGGGGGAAATGGTTAGAATTACACTTCCAAGGAGAGCTGTTCATCGATGCGCTAGACGAAGGAAAGCTTGATGCGCCAAAACTGATCGGATACCTGATACAATGGCTAAGGAGATTAGGCACAGGCGTACTTAACCGCCTGAGGGTCCATCTTTCCTGTAGGGAAGGGGATTGGAGTCGCATTGACGAAAGCACCTGGCTGGGCCTTTTTCCATTCGTAGAAAAGGAACAAGGCACATGTCAAAACAGCTACATCGTCGTGACGTTATTGGACCTGGATGAAAAAGCCATCCGTGATTACTGCATTCAACAGGGAGTAGACCCGGATGCATTTTTTTCTGACCTCCCTGGCCATGCAAAGTCCTTTCTTCAACGCCCTCAAACGCTCAAGATGTTGTTGGAGGAGTATTTGGGTCTAGGCCAATACCCTCGGGATCTCCGAGAACTCTATGATCGAGTTATTGATATCAGGCTCCAGGAATATAATGAATACTGGCAAAGTATTGGAACCTCAAAGGTTCCCCTTCTAAGAAAATATGCGATAGCAGAGCACTATGCCGCCACTACGCAAATGTCAGCCCGTGAAGTTATAGCTGAATTCGAGGTGGACCTAAAGAAGCATACCCCTTTTGGGCTTTCCGGGGAATCTTCGGACTCCGAACGAGAAGTTTTTTCAACGGAAATATTCGAAAAATATACAGACGGCCAGTACCGATTTGCTGATCCCGGACTCACCGATTATCTTGCTGCACGACGATTAAATCAATTGCTGGAACAAGGAAGTATTCGTCCAGAAAAACTTGCTGCATTATTCTTTCCTTCAACTAATTCGGAAGCAATGGTCCCGAGATTGAGAAATTTGGCTGGTTGGCTTTGCGGTCTCAATTCATCTTTCCGTCTGGCCATCATAAAATGTAATCCTGATACCTTGTTACATGATTATGTCGGGAGTCTTTGCGACGACGATCGGGTTACCATTTGGCGGTGGCTAGTAAATCGTTACTCTGAACGAGGATGGTTTGATGAAAAGGATCTCTCACCATATATCGGGCAGCTTGCATGCGAATCTCTGATCCAAGATTTGAGAACCGTCCTTTCCCACAAGGGGGGTTTTGGGCGTGATCTGCGACTCCTTGCATTGGAAGTCATACGCAAAGGGAAACTGAAGGGTTTAACGTCTGAACTCCTCACTGTTTTAAGAAATTCAGAAGAAGACTCCATAATACTAATCGTTGCTGCCAAAGCATTAGCGGTAACTGCGCCCGATCAACTTCCAGTCCTTAAGGCTTGGCTTGACCTACCAAAGGAAAGGGATCCGGAAAACAATTTACTCGGCACTGCTTTAGATTTAGTCTGGCCAGGCTATATCGATTTGAAAACTCTTATTGCCCACTTAAGGCCTCAGGTAAGGGCCCATTTAGGGACTTATTGGTCATTCTTTTTGTCCTTGGACAAAAGGCTGTCATCAGATGATCGCGCTCAATTATTGGACGCGCTTGCTACCAAACTGAAGGAGGCTATCCAACTTATTGAATCAGATAAGCAAGGCATCCATGAGAATTGGTCCGAAGTTTATTATCCAGCAAGCGAATACGACCGTTTTCTCTTAGCACAACTTCAAGACTGGAAGGATCAACAGAACAAGGCTCCAAGGTTAGAGGCGTGGTTATCTGTCCTCGCCGAGGCCGCAGCTTATGGTTTAGTCACAGGGCTTGAAACACAGGAGATCGCCAAGATAATTCAACATGAACATCAGTTACGTCAACGGTTTATGGTATTGCGAATTGAGCGGTTGTTTGTTCATGAAGTGGACGGAGGAATGAGTAAAACATTTTTTTGGCACAATAACATTTACCTGCCCCAAAAGGAAGATCTAAGTTTCTGGCAACAGGTATTGCTTGAATGGGGAAATAGGGAACAAGAATTAGTCGAAGGGGCCTGGGAATGTTTTGAATTGGCATGGTCACAAGCTGATTATCCATCTGAAGTGTTGGATTGGTTATGGGGGACTTCTAAAAACTTTCCTGCAATAGCCCAGATATGGGAGCAACGAAGACAATGCCCGTACGATCCTAATTCCAGGTCTATGAAATGGAGGTTCGAAGAGGCAAAGCGCAAAGAAACTGTAGAGCAAAAGAGGTCTCAATGGACAAGTATCGTTAGGGAAAATATCTCCTCTCTGCGGCTGGGAAACAAGCAAATTCTCGTTAATATCATTTCAAAGCATTTACAGTCAGGACCAAAAGCCTCCATTGAAAAATGGATTGAAGAGGAAATTGATTCTTCTGTAGCACAAGCCTTTCTTGAAGGTCTGCAAAACTACTGGTCGACCATTGATCTTCCCCTAGTTGGCTCTGAATACCTGAGTAAAGAGATTCCTTGGTGGACGACCCTTGTTTTACTCGCCGTAGATAAATGGTTGTTACAACATGGCGATAACTGGATGGGTCTGCCTCAGTTGATGCGACAAAAGGCATTGACTGCTGGTCTCTGGGAATTGAATAAAGTCCCCGAATGGTATCCGGCACTGGTGGACATTGAGCAGCCCAATGCGGAAGAACTATTCGCTCATGTGTTCGATATGGAAGCAGAATCTGAAGATGCCTTCCCTCGCTTGGCAAACAATTTACGAAATCAAGGTCACCATGTTGCAATACGCCAGATCGTTTTCAAATATCTTAATGAGCACAAGAATCTTCGTATCCAGGTTGCTTTACCGATGCTGCATTGTATAATGGCGGAGAGGTTCTCAGATCCCGAAGCTGAAGACCTCTGGGAGATTGCATCAGCACGCTTTGAGGGCGGCGATGAACAGGGCGCCCTGCGTTACCTTGCTGCCCTTTGGAGATTTCACCCTGGCCGAGTATGGAAGTGGCTTGATGAACAGTACCTGGGAAAGGGTGAAGAGCGAAGATCCCGATTTGATGAATGGATTTCCGCAATTGACGACATAAACTTAAGTGGCTTGTATCATGCTTTACCGGTATGGGTTGATGAAATAACCCTCATTTCAATGTTACCTGACCTCTATTTTACATACCCACCGGAAACCGATCCAAGCCTAGAAGAATTCAACACCGGTGACCATGATATTCAGAGAAGAAGCAAATTAGGTCATCTTCGTAACAACACCCGAATGAGAATTGCAGAATGTGGTTCGGATGTCGCTGGTGACGCCTTAAGAAGGTTATTAGATACTACAGAGATACAGGCATACCGGGACAGCCTATTGGATGCTCTGGATACTTGGCGTCGATCACATGCTGCAAGATCTTGGGTTCCGCTCACACCGGAGCAGCTTTGGCGTGTGCTGACAAATGGTCATACGCCAGTCCAAAATAGTGCGGACTTTTTTGAACTGGTTTACGAAATTTTAAACGAGATACGAGCGGATATTGAGAAAGGGGAGATTCCGATAAAAAATCTTCTTTGGGATAAGAGAAGTGACACTGCTATGGAACCAAAAGATGAAAAAGCACTTCAAATTCTCATAGCCAATGAGATCAAGAAACATCCAACAGTTATTAACCAACGCCTTGTTTCCGGACGGGAATTGGAAGTGGGAGGTAATTTCCCAGATATCTTTATTACATGTATTTTGCCAGATAATAAACGATCAAAAATCTATATTGAAGTCAAGCGACAACAAAGTCGTGAACTCTTGGATGCACCCAGCAATCAATTAGCACAAAAATATATTAAGGACCCTGAGGCTCGGTATGGCGTTTACTTAGTAGGATGGTATGGGGAGGAAAGGTACAGTGTTTCCAAAAGAAGTTTAAAAGAGGTTTGTGGAGAAGTCCCCAACACCCCGCAATCCTTAGAAACATGCCTTCAGCGTTTATGCAATAATGTGGTACAGAGCTCTGTCGAGATTGATGGAATACGAGCTATTGTTATCAATGTTTCCCTGAAGTGATATGGTTGCACAGGAAGAAAAGGAAAGGATTCAGGGTCAGGGCTTGCCATTGGACAATGAGCTTGTTGGCGGGGACATCCTATATTCTTTTTGTCAAGAGAAAAAGTGAGAGTCCAAAAATATGTTTAAAACAACTTCTTAGAAAAAGGGCCACTTATTTGGCAACACTTCTCCCTTAAATCCACTGAGGGATTATCCCCTTACTCGACGAATCTCTCGCCACAAACGAACTCTGTATCTCAGCGTTACCATTATTCGGTGTGCCACACACCGGCGGCCACCCAGCATCCCTTATCCAGATTCCAGAGCTCGGCGAGAGGCCCGGAATTGTCCCCGCTCGAGGTCCTTAGCGGCCTCAACGTAGTTGAACGGGCTCTCTCGTCGAAAATCAAATGTCTTCTAATCCAAATTTAAATAAGACGGATCAAATCTCTCCTTCTTCTTCATCAACGTCCAGGCAATCACCAGCAACTTGGCTGCCAGCTTCACCTTTATCTTTGTATGAATCCCTTTCTCACGCTCACGCCCCTGAAGCTTATTCCCATAATAGATCCGAAAGTCCCGATTCTTCGCAGAAGCAATCTGAGCCGCCTGATACAAAGCGTACCGAAGATCCCCTTTGCCTTGCTTCGAAATCACCGGGCTCGCTCGGTCCGAATTCTCCCCACTGCGCTCCGCACTCAAATCGTACCCCGCCATCTTGATCACTTGTTTGCCCCCTTGAAACCGAAAAGGATCTCCTATGGCTCCTAACACCTTCGATGAAATATCCGGACCAAAACCGGGTATACTAAGAAGATACGGATACGTTTCAAACCCTTTACAAATCTCCTGGATACGATCCTCCGTCGCCTTCATCGCCTCTCGGATCTGTCTCAACCCCTCTACCATCACCTGGGCCTCAAACGCTACCCTTTCTCCCACCTCGCACCCAATAGAACCCTTCGCCCTCTCCCAGATCGCTTCCAATCGCCGCCTCTGTTTCATCCCCACCCGGTAGGGAATAATAGGGTCAAATCTTTATCCTTGACTTTGCAATCGTGGTGTCATCCATAAAAAAGTTGGTCGATTCAAATGCGGAATGCGGAATTCAGATTTAATGAAAAAACGATTGAATGAATGATTGGTTGAATTGGTAAGTCACAGAGTCATAACAGAATACCGCAGAGCGCATAGCGTAATCAAAAAGACATCGCTTCTTGAATCTCTCGGCCAGGCCATCGAGATCAGTAGAAGGAGGGAGGGGGGCTATAGATGGACCCCGGAAGCTATGTTAAAGGGATAGAGAACGGTTCATCCCGGATTGTGTTTAAGTTGCAAATATAGCCCAAATGTGCTACAATTTCTGTCAGGTAGGTTATGGAGGAGGTCCAAAATGAGCAAGACAACAACAGTGAGAGCACGGATTGAACCGCGCCTAAAAAAGGAAGCAGAACATGTACTTGGTGATTTGGGACTCTCTGCCACACAAGCCATAACTCTTTTCTACAGGCAAGTCACGCTGCGCAAGGGGCTTCCGTTCGATGTGGTTATTCCGAATGCGACCACGCGAAGGACATTCGAAAGTACAGACGCCGGCAAGGACCTCGTGGTTTGCAAAGATGCTGAGGATATGTTCAGGAAGCTGGGAATCTAAATGAGAGCCCCGGTCTATACCCGGCAATTCGAGCGGGACATTAAGAAAGCAAGAAAGCGCGGAAAGAATCTCGATAAGTTCAAGATTATCGCTCGGGCACTTATTGAGGGCAAAAAGCTTGATCCGCTCCATCGCGAGCATCAGCTCATTGGAGACCATGCAGGCCGCAGGGAATGTCACATTGAAGCAGACTGGCTGCTTATCTATAAGTTGGAGAAGGATCAGATCGTATTCGAGAGGACGGGTTCTCATGCCGACCTTTTTGAATGAAAATAGGCTGGTTCTGAG
>Ga0315282_10014312_pt1 | contig 11835 bp, 9 predicted proteins | sample YL17G07_20_MG_FD_203693 | JGI IMG/M metagenome (GOLD analysis project Ga0315282, IMG submission 203693) | Sediment microbial communities from Yellowstone Lake, YNP, Wyoming, USA - YL17G07_20 | ecosystem: Environmental > Aquatic > Freshwater > Lake > Sediment | place: USA: Wyoming | collected... | reverse complement strand
GGACGAGGTCGCGGAAGTCATCGAGATTCCTCTTCTTCACCTGATGGACCCCGCCAACGTCCGCCAAGAGGTGAGAACGGTCCGTGGGGAACGGGTAGAGGTGCCCTACTACGCTTACAAGCAAAACAAGGTCTGGGGAGCGACAGCGATGGTCCTCGCCGAATTCATCGACATCCTCAGAGCACGATCCGCCTAGTCGGCGTTTCATTCGCGCGGCATCCCATTTGTTTTCATCCTAAGGTTCAGCCATCTCCCTCGAGGCCGCTAAGTCCCCGCTTGACGGTCCGAGGCAACTCGGCTATCCTGGCTTTAGTAGTCGGCAACGGCCGGATCCATGGGCAATCTTCGCATCTTATCGAAAAGCTCCACCCCTTTTGCGGACCGTCAGGAAGCCGGACGCAAGCTCGCCCTCGAGCTCAAGAGCCTCGCCGGTCGGGGGCCGGTCGTTCTCGGCATCCCGAGGGGCGGCGTGATCGTGGCGGCTGAACTGGCGGCCCGACTGGGCGGAGAACTGGACGTCGTTCTCTCGCGAAAGCTGCGAACGCCGGGGTATCCCGAGCTCGCGATGGGCGCCGTGGCGGAAGGGGGGCAGGTCTTCCTCAATCAGGACGTGATTCAAAGCCTCAGGGTCGACGAAGAGGCTCTCGAGCGCGAGAAGGCGGTCCAGTTGCAGGAGATCGCCCGCCGCAGCTCGGTCATGCGCCGGGTCGCCGAAAAGATCCCGCTCCAGGGACGAACCGTCATTATCACGGACGACGGAGTGGCGACCGGCGCGACCGCGCTGGTATCGCTTCGCGAGGCCCGCCGGGAACAGGCCAAAAAAATCATCATCGCTTTTCCCGTCGGCCCCAGAGACACGATGGAGCGTCTGGCTCAGGGGGCCGATGAAGTCGTTTGTTTGCAGGCCCCTCCCTTTTTCCGTTCGGTCGGTCAGTTCTATGCGAATTTCGATGAGGTCGGCGAGGACGAGGTCATCAGGATTTTGAAACAAGCCCGGGAGGACAGAGTCCCCGCCACGACCGGTCATCCCGACGGCCGTGACTTCGAGAAAAAGAAGTGAGCCCCGTGAAGGGAAATGCCTCCGACAAGGACCTTCGGTCCGTGCTCATTCCGGTGGGGAAGCACGAGCTTAAGGGTGATTCAGGGATTGTCCAGGGAGCTCCCGGCCTTGTCCTTTTTGCGCATGGAAGCGGCAGCAGCCGCCTCAGCCCTCGAAACCTTTTCGTCGCCAGGGAACTGCGCGCGGCCGGGCTTTCGACCCTGCTGTTCGACCTTCTCACGGGCGAGGAGGAAGTCGAGGACGAGATGACCGGTCGCCTGCGTTTCGATATCCCGTTCCTCGCCGAACGGCTCGCCGCCGCTACGGAGTGGGCCGCGAAGACGAAGGAGACGAAAGATCTCTGCCTCGGCTATTTCGGCGCGAGCACGGGCGCCGCGGCCGCGCTCGTCGCTGCGGCCGAGCTCCCGCGCCTCATTCGGGCGGTCGTATCCCGGGGTGGGCGTCCCGACCTCGCCCGGGAATCGCTCCCTCGAGTCAAGGCGGCGACGTTGTTGATTGTGGGAGGGCGCGACGATCAGGTCCTCGCGCTCAACAAAGGCGCGCTGAGCCGTTTGGCGGTCGAGAAAGAGCTCGTCATCGTGCCCGGAGCCACTCATCTTTTCGAAGAGCCGGGCGCGCTCGAAGCCGTCGCCCGGAGGGCTGCAAAGTGGCTGGTCAAGTACCTTTCCCCCCAAGGGGTGCCGAATTCAACTGTAGTCTCTTGAGTTAAAAGAATCCCGCGCGCCGCAGGCCTTCCATAGAGATCCTGTTGCCCGGACTATCACCCCTCGCAACACAGACGGAAACCTGATTATCCGTGGCCACGACGATCTCGGCGATGTCCCTGTGACTGAATCCCGGACAGAGCAGGATCGAGTCGATCTTTTTCTCCCTGAACAGGCGCGTGCTGACTTCCAGCGCTTCGGCCTGGTTCTTCACGACCACCACATCCAACTGATACTTGCCGGTGTCGATGAAGCTGTGGTGTTTGTCTTTATCGGCATCCGGAGCGTGGGCGAGAAAGAGGGCTTTGAAGGCCATGATTTTATCCTCCCGGGTTGATATTGTCCGAAATGAGGTATTTTTGCAATATGCCGACCGCCTCCGGGCAGTGGATCAAGTTTAATGGCGCGGGAAGCCGCCCTGAGGCTTCCCGCGCAATAGACGGCCCGCGACTCTCTTCCGCAAGCACTTGACAGAATCTTCACACTCCCTTAACGTTTAAGCCTGAAGAAGGGGATACAATAGGACCGGCCTCGTCCGTCGGCGTGTCGTATGCTCGAGAACCTCGGGATCGCCCTCCGGAAACAGAAGAAGCTGATCATCATCTTCTTTCTGACCATTTTCTTGCCCGCGCTATCGCTCGGCGTTTTCGGGGTTCGGGCCATCCGGAACGAGCGGTTCCGGCTGGCCAAGCAAGAGGAGAACGAAGGCCGGAGGGCCGCCCGCTTCATCCGGACCCATTTCCAGTCAAAGCTCGAGGAGGTCGTCGGCTTGCTTGACGGCCTGGCCAAGAATCCGGCGCTTATCAGGAAAGAGCTCTCCGTCATTCATGAGCTGGCCGAAGAACGACTGGCGGCCGGAGCGTTGATCGGGCAGGCCTTTCTTTTGTACAGGGACGAAGAGCCGTTGTTCCCTCTTCTGCTGATTCCTTCCGATAAGAATTCTGTCGATTCCCAGAAAGAAAGCGACGCTATGCTTTCTCCAAGAATTCGGAGGGCGGAAACCCTTGAATTCGTCGACGGGAATTTCCGCCAAGCGGCCGATCTCTACGGGGATCTGTTCGCGCGGACCTCGAGCCGGAACCTCGAAGCCAAGATGTTGATCGGCCAGGCCCGCTGCCTTCAAAAATCGGGCAGATTCGCCGATGCCATCCGGGTTTTTGCCCGGATCGAAGGCGAGTATTCTGATTCCCTGACACCATCGCGCCTCCCCCTGGGTCCTCTGGCCAGGCTGCAGATCGCCATCTGTCATGAACGGACGGGAAATTTCCAGGGAGCGGCTGAATACGCTTTGAGCTTGTACCACGATCTCCTTCAAAAGCCCTCGGCCCTCAGCGAAGACCAGTTCAAGACATATGTCACTCTCGTGGAGGAATCGATCGTCAGCATTCTCTCCAGGGAAAAGGAAGGACGAGCTTTCGAGAAATATCGGAAAGACTACGCAGACCTGAAAAAACTCCAGTCGGACAGAATGAAAGAATGGGAGGCCGTGGGGCTCCTCAGAAAAGATGTCATCCCGGAGCTGGCAAGAGGGCTGTCCCAATCCGAAGTGTACAGTCCGTCTCCCTATCGCTTTTCGAAGGCGGTCGAGGGTCGGAACGTTCTCATTTTGGCCGCGCGGATCCCGGACCGGAACAAAGGCGGGACCGCGGGGCTGATGGCTGTCCAGATCGACAGCGATCAACTGCTGAAGGGTGTTCTGCCCGAAGCCGTCGGCGGCGCTCAACTAAAAGACGGCGCGGAGGTCGTCCTCGCCGACCTCGCCGGACGAGCTCTCTCGGGAAAAAGCAACGCCCCGGCGGCCCCCCCGCTCGTCACGGAATACTTCGAGGACAATTTCCCGCCCTGGAAGATCGAGCTCTACCAAGCCCCCGCGAAGGGCTTGGAGATCCTCGACATCCGGAGGAATTTTTACTTCTGGACGATCCTGACCCTCATCGTCGTCCTCGCCTTCGGGGCCTTTCTCCTCGCCCGGACGATCGTCCATGAGATGGATGTTCTCAAGATCAAATCGGATTTTGTCTCCTCGATCTCGCATGAATTCAAGACGCCACTGACTTCGATCAAGGCCCTGATGGAAAGGCTCGTCGCTGGAAAAGTCAGGGATCCCGGAAAGATGGAACAGTACTTCTCGATCATCTCCCAGGACACGGACAAGCTTACCCGGCTGGTGAGCAACCTCCTGGACTTCTCCAAGATCGAAGAGGGAAAAAAAGAATACGCTTTTTCCGATACGGATATCGTCCCGATCGTCACGGAGCAGGTCCAGGCCTTCAAAAAAAAGCAGGTGTTGACCGGTCCCGACATCCGGCTCGAGATCAACGGCGAAATCCCGATCCTATGGGCCGACGCGGACGCCCTGTCCCGGGCGCTTGGAAACCTCCTGAGCAATGCCCTGAAATTCACTCCGCCGGAAAAAGCGATCAGGGTGAGCCTCTCGAGCGACATGGGAAACGTCATCCTCGAGGTGGAAGATGAAGGGACCGGAATTCATCCGGACGACCTCGGCAGGATCTTTGAAAAATTCTTCCAGGGGAGAAACGCCCTCGGTCCATCGGTCAAAGGGACGGGACTCGGGCTGACTCTGGTGAAGCACATCGTCGAGGCCCACGGGGGAAGGGTTCTCGCGGAGACCCGGCTCGGCCGGGGCAGCAGGTTCTCGATGTTGTTCCCGATCAAAAACTAGTCTGAGGGGGGCTCATGCCAAAGAAGATTCTAGTCGTCGAGGACGATCCGGGAATCCGTCTGAGCCTTTCGGACGAGCTCGAATCCGTGGGATATCAGGTCTTCACCGCCGAGGACGGCGAGAAGGCGCTCGCGGCCGTCCGCCGCCAGAAGCCGGACCTCCTGATCCTCGACCTCATGCTGCCGGTTCTCGATGGGACCGAGGTTTGCAAAAAGCTGAGGATGAGCGGGGACCGGACGCCGATCATCATGCTCACGGTGAAGGACACGGAGATCGACAAGGTTTTGGGGCTCGAGTTGGGCGCCGACGACTACATGACCAAGCCGTTCAGCCTACGCGAGCTCGTGGCCCGGGTGAAGGCCCTCTTCCGGCGGACGGAAGAGGGGCGCACTGCCCCGGACGTATTCAGCTTCGCCGGAATCGAGGTGGACTTCAAAAGGTTCGAAGCGGCCAAAAACGGAAAGACGCTCGATTTGACCCCTCTGGAATTCCACATGCTGAAGCTTTTTATCCGGAGAAGGGGCGAGGTGCTGACGCGCGACGATTTCCTGGACGGGATCTGGGGGGAAGACAACGTCACCGTGTCGTTCCGGACGGTCGACAGCCATATCGCCAATATCCGAAAAAAGATTGAGGACGACCCGTCGAGGCCCCGTCACATCCTCAGCGTCAGGGGCGTCGGATATAAGTTCGTCGAATGAAAGGCCGTTGCGCGCGAATTTCACGATGTCTTGATACTTCCTTAACCCATCCGTTTCCGCGGAGCGCTATATTATTCGCGAAAAGACGGTACGGAGGGATGCCATGAAGAAGACAAAAAGAAGCCTGGTCCTTTTTCTCGTGGCTGCGCTGGCTATTTTCGTGCCGGGGAGAGGAGCTGTTCTCCAACAGACGGCCGGCGAGCTGTTCGAAAAAGCCCTGTATGTCGAGGAAGGCCAGGGGGACCTGCAGAAAGCCATCGGGCTCTACCAGGACATCGTTAAGCGGTTCCCGGAAAACCGTGAAGTCGCGGCCAAAGCGCTGCTGCACATCGGGATATGCCACGAAAAACTGGGCAGCCAAGAAGCTCTGAAAGCCTACCAGCGACTCATCGCCGACTATCCGGGTCAGAAAGAAGAGGTGGCCATGGCCAAGGAAAGACTGGCCAGGCTTGTAAAAGTCACCGAGCCGGCCCCCCGGAAACCCAATTTTCGAAAAATACGGACGCCGTTCAGTATCCCCCAATGGAGCGGGAGCCGTCTTTCGCCAGACGGTAAGACCCTGGCCTTCGGCTCCGGAAACGCCATCTGGACCGTCCCCATACCGGGCAGGGTTGATCCCGACCTGGCCGGTGAGCCGAAGGAATTGCCGGGAGCGGCTGATGTTCTCGGTGACGGCCTATCATGGTCCGGCGACGGCAAGTGGATCGCTTTCAGCCGAGCCTATTCGCGTGATTTACGCGGCGGAGGGACGCGTATCAATTTCAGGCCTGAGGGGGCATATATTGATGTCATCCCTTCATCCGGAGGAGAGCCCAAAAGAATAGCTGTCCCTCAATGGTTGGCCACGAAAGGCGACACACAACGCCGACTGAGCTTGTCACCCGACGGAAAGACCGTTGCGTTTGATTCAGGGGGGCAAATCTATGTTGCCTCTGTCGCTACCGCCGATATCAAACAGCTCACCAAGGACGGAGGAGTGTCTCCATGTTTTTCTCCGGACGGGACGAAGATCGCTTACTTTACACCTCCAATCCGGCAAGATAACCCTCCAAGTCGCCTTTGCGAAGTATGGGTGATTTCTGCCGACGGAGAGGATCCCGTCAAAGTCAGTGGCGATCTGCGCGAGAACCTGAGCCTGAAGGGTCCAACCTGGTCTCCCGATGGAAGGATGATCGCCTTCGGCCGGATTGTCAGGACCCCCAACCTCCGGTCAGAGGTCTGCATCGTTCCCGTATCAGAAAAAGGCAGGCCCGTTGCCTCTCCCCTTCAGATCGAGCTTCCCCTATTCAGCACCGATTTCCTGACCGGCTGGACGCCCGACAACAAAATCGGGCTCCTTCTCGAAACTCCCTATCATGAGTACGCTTACACAGTCCCTGTCTCTGGCGGAAAGGCCACTCAGGTCAGCCCGCTCGACGGCATTGCCAGCCATCCCCGCTGGTCGCCGGACGGGAAGCGGATCTTTATCAGATGGAATCAAGGCGGTCTGGGTTCCGTCCCCAGTGATGGAGGAGAGGTGAATGTTCACCCCGCTCACGAAGGCGGTCTTAAGAAAGGATTCTTCACAATATATCCAGGTGCCGGGAATTCTGTTTCGCCGGATGGAAAATCTATAGTGTTTTCAGCTGGAACAGCCACAGCTGGGCCGAATATTTACACAATTCCTGTCCAGGGAGGAGAACCCAAGCAGATCACGAGCCAGGGCCGCTATCCCTGTTGGTCGCCGGACGGAAGATGGATTGCTTATCTGGTCCGGGAAGACCTAAGCAATGAAAAACGTATCGCGACAATATTCAAAATTCCGGCGGAAGGCGGAGAGGCCCAAAAAGTTACGACCGAATCAGATAAAGTCACAGAGGCCGCTCTCGATTGGTCGCCGGACGGGAAAATGATCGCCTATTTTTCCAAGAAAGCAGACACTCCAGTGGGCACTTTGAACCTCGTCCCGATCGCTGGCGGCGAGGCCCGAGAGGTTTGCCGAGTCCCGAACATCCGCGCTCACGATGATTTGTCCTGGTCGCCCGATGGACAAAAGATCGCTTTTGCCTCCAGGGGAAAGATCTGGGTGGTCCCGGCGGCAGGCGGCGAGCCGGTAGAAGTGAAGACGGATGTTGATGCCGATGCTGGCACGCTCGATTGGTCTCCGGACGGCCGGAAGATCGCCTTCTCTGGCGAGAGCGGCATGGACATCGAATTCTGGTTCATGGAGAATTTTCTTCCCCCAGACAAGGCCAAAAAATAACCGCCCCGGGCAGTATTTTTTACATTTGTTTGAGGGGGCGGACCGATACTTCTTCAGCAAATTGCCCGGAGTGACTGACAGCGAGGTCTATTTCATAGACCCCGCGAATTCCATCAAACGTGCCCGAGAGAATCGAATCAATTCGTCTGTCTTCCCGCGGTCCCCTTGGCGGTCGTTGAGCCGCGCTGGGCCTGGCCCTTCGGACGCAGCGAGCGCGTCGTTTTCCCCGCCCGCCACATTTCGGAATTGCCCATCGCCGCCAATTCTTTGCCGAGCTGGGCCCTATAGTTCGATTTCCCCAGGGAGGAGAGAACTCGCCGCGTCTCGGCCCCGGAGGCGACACTATCGTAGAGCTTCTTGAACACCGGCAGGACCGCCTTCTTGAACCTGGGTTTCCAATCCAGCGCGCCCCGTTGAGCCGTGGCCGAGCAATTGGAGTACATCCAATCCATGCCGTTCTCGCTGACGAGCCGGATCAGGCTTTCGGTCAGCTCCTCGACCGTCTCATTAAAGGCCTCGCTGGGACTGTGCCCGTGCTTTCGTAAAGTATCGTATTGGGCTTCCATAACTCCGGCCAGCGCTCCCATCAAGACGCCCCGCTCACCGACCAGGTCGCTGAGGACTTCTTTTTCGAACGTGGTGGGGAACAGATAGCCGGCTCCGATTCCGATTCCGAGGGCCAGGCAACGTTCTTTGGCTCGGCCCGTCGCATCCTGGTAAACGGCGAAACTGGCGTTGATCCCTTGTCCGGAAAGAAAATTCCGGCGCAGAGACGTCCCCGAGCCTTTCGGGGCAACCATGATGACGTCGATGTTTTCCGGGGGAATGATCTTGGTCTGGTCCTTGTACACGATCGAGAATCCGTGCGAGAAGTACAGGGCGTCGCCCGGTTTCAGGTTCCTTTTGATCTGGGGCCAGATGGTCCTCTGGGCGGCGTCGGATACGAGGATTTCTAAAGCTGTCCCGCGCTTCGCCGCTTCTTCGATCTCGAACAGGTCCTTGCCGGGTTTCCAGCCGTCCTTTTCCGCCCGACGCCAGTCCTCCGGAAACTGCTTCGACTGTCCGATGATGACGTTGAAGCCGTTGTCCTTCAAATTCAAAGCCTGTCCGGGACCCTGCACGCCGTACCCGATCACCGCGATGGTCTCATTCTTCAGGACCTCGCGCGCTTTCTTCATCGGAAATTCGGACCGCATGACCACCCGTTCCTTCGTCCCTCCAAAATCAATCAACGCCATTTTTAACTCTCCTTGGCTGAATTTTGCGGATCAGTATTTCAAACGATCAATGATCAGTGCTTTTCTTCGATCAATGCTTCCGGAAAACGGGGTGAATTATAGATTCATCCGGAAGGCCTTGTCAAACTTTGCAGGCGAGTCCGGCCCTCGTTCCAACCACGTCGGCGATTTTTCTCACGGCTGGATGCCGCTGTGACATTCGTAGCAGCCGGTCTCTTTCCAGGCGTCGCCGATATCGACGGGATGCTTGAATTCCAGGCCTACTCCGGATTGGGCCCACCTGGCGTCGGCGCCGCTTCCCTGAGAGAGAATCGTGTGGCAGGTCGTGCAGTCGCGGAAAATCGTCCGCGAATCCGCGGTCTTGTGCTTCCCGTCGTGGCAGCGAAAACAGCCCTTGAAGGTGAAGTGGCCGATGTTGTTGGGATATTTCTCCCATCGGACGCCCATGGTCGGGAAGATATTCCAGGAAAACTCCTTCTGAGTCGCCCCGATCGCCTGGTCGACGGCCTTCCGGTTCTTCTCGTAGACCTCTGGGTATTTGGTCTTGTAAAAATCGGCGATCGCCTTGGCGATCCCGGCCTCGGCCTCGGCCTCGGTCGCGTACTTGGCCGCCATCGCCTGGACGGCGATCTGCTTGGCGGCCGGCAGGTCCGTGTCGATCAGGCCGATGAGGATCGCCTGGTCGATGGCGTGGTCCGGAGAGTTGTAAATATGGCTGGGCCGGTCGTGACAATCCATGCAGTCGAGAAGGCGCGGCTTGGCGTCCTTGATTTCCTTTTCCGTGATGGGCTTCTCTGCGTCCTGGTAAACGGTCACCAGTCCGGTGGCGACGTCGGTTTGCCTGACCCAGGGGATGTCGGTCCGGGCCACGTCGCGGGGGATGTACTCGATCCGGTGATTGATGTACATGTGCCAGTGGATCCCCGAGACTTCCCCGGTCCGCGGGTCGCCCCCGCCTGTTTTGACCAGGAGCCGGATCGGCCAGAGCGTGTTCTTCTCGTCGTAGAGATGATGGTCGAAGCGCCGCTCCTGCGAGGCGAAGAACTTCTGCGGCCAGTGGCACTGCTCGCACGTCTCCCTCGCCGGACGCAGGTTCTTGATCGGGGACGGGATCGGCCTGGGGTATTTATTGAAGAGAGTCGCATAGACTTGATACAGGCCGGCGAGCTTCGACTTGGCGTACCAGTCCGCCCCCGGCCCGACGTGACAATCGACGCACGGGACCCGGGCGTGGGGGGAATTCTGATAGGCCGTGTACTCGGGATTCATGACCTTGTGGCAGAGCCTCCCGCAAAAGGCCACGGATTCCGTGAAGTGATAGGACTGGATGCTTCCGATGGCGCTGATGATCAGGAAAAAGAACGTCCCCAGGAAAAGAAAGAGGGCCGTGCGGCGATGGTTTTTCTGGTTCAAGTCGAAGAGAGGCCAGACCGCTTCGGCGCGCTCCTTCCCTTGCCTGATTCTCCTCCGCTTGAAAAGCATCCCGAGCGGGATGAGAAGAAGCCCGGCGAGGACAAAGAGCGGCGAGACGAGATACGTCACGACGCCGAGGTAAGGGTTGGTCGACCTGGCGAAGATGCCGATCACGTAGAGAATAAACATGATCAGCACGGCGACGACGGACGTCAAAACCCCGAGGCCGCTGATCCAATTATAAACAAGCTTAGGGAGCCTGACTTTGATCATTCGGTTTCTCCGGTTCGGCTTTGGCTGCACGCGGCCCGGACGCGGGCGAAGAGCCGGTCGCTCATCTGGGGCTCGAAATACAAACATAAAGCAAAGCGCCCTCGTTTGCAAGCCGAGCGAGAATATTGGACCGAAGTGGCGGTTATTATAAAATAGGGAGGATATCCGAGGATATCTCTTGATTCGGTCAGGGAGGACGGCGGCACTCCCGAGATGCTTTTTCTGCCGGGCGGCGGGTTCTGCTCGTTCTCGCCCGACGACAAGAAGCTCGCCTACAACCGGATCTTCCGCGAGTTCCGGACCTGGAAGCGCTACCGCGGCGGCTAGGCGAGGAGCGTAGCGCAACGTTGTTTTTTCTGAAGCCGAAGGGATAAAATAAGGCTTCTCCTGTCGTAATATTCTCGGGAAGGAGTCGTCCATTATGAAAATAGCGGTTCTTCTCGCCCTCGTCTTTGCCATCATGACCCCGTCCTGCGCCAAGAAAGAAAATCAGCCTCCGGCCTCGGCACCGGCTGGCGCGAATCCGTTCTTCTCCGAATGGACGACGCCGTTCGGAACTCCGCCCTTCGACAAGATCAAGGAAGCGGACTACATGCCCGCTTTCACCGCCGGGATGGCCGAGCAGAAGAAGGAGGTCGATGCGATCGCCGGCTCGGCCGAGACGCCGACGTTCGCCAACACCGTCGAAGCCCTCGAAAAGAGCGGAGAGCTCCTGACGAAAGTCGGGAACGTCTTCTTCAACCTGACTTCGGCCAATACCAATGACGAGATGCAGAAGATCGAGAGCGCGGTCGCGCCCCTCCTGGCCAAGCACCAGGACGATATCAACCTGAACGCCAGGCTCTTCGAGCGGGTGAAGGCCGTTTATAGGCAAAAGGCCGGGCTCGGGCTAACGTCCGAGCAGAGCCGTCTGCTCGACAAATTCTACAGGAATTTTGTCCGGGGCGGGGCGAACCTGGATGAGGCAAAGAAAGCCGAGTTCCGCAAGATCAATGAGGAGCTGTCCGTCCTCACCCAAAAATTCGGCGAGAACGTCCTGAAGGAGGACAATAATTTCGCCCTCGTCATCGACAAGAAGGAAGACCTTGCCGGACTGCCCGCGCCGGTCGTCGACGCCGCGGCCGAAGCCGCGAAGAATCGAGGCCAGGAAGGCAAGTGGGTGTTCACCCTCCACAAACCGAGCCTCATCCCCTTCCTCCAGTACTCGGAGAAGCGGGAACTCCGCGAAAGAATGTTCAAGGCCTATACCAACCGGGGGAACAACAACAACGAGTTCGACAACAAGGCCATTCTCTCCAGAATCGCCTCACTGCGCGTAACCAGGGCTCAACTCCTCGGCTACAAGACGCACGCCGATTACGTCCTCGAGGAGAACATGGCCAAGAATCCCGAGAACGTCACCAAGCTCCTCAGCCAGGTCTGGACCCCCGGTCTGGAGGTGGCTCAAAAGGAAGCGAAGGAGCTTCAGTCCCTGATCGCGAAAGAGGGCGGGAATTTTAAGCTCGAGGCGTGGGACTGGTG
>Ga0315282_10014310_pt1 | contig 11836 bp, 9 predicted proteins | sample YL17G07_20_MG_FD_203693 | JGI IMG/M metagenome (GOLD analysis project Ga0315282, IMG submission 203693) | Sediment microbial communities from Yellowstone Lake, YNP, Wyoming, USA - YL17G07_20 | ecosystem: Environmental > Aquatic > Freshwater > Lake > Sediment | place: USA: Wyoming | collected... | reverse complement strand
ATTGCCTGGTAGGAGGAAGTGCTCCTGCTCAAGCGCTCTTGAAGGAACTGTAGTTTGAGAAATGGCGAGAGAGATCTGCTTGCGTCTTTCCGATTTGGGTCGAGACCTGAACAACCGTTTCACCTATAGGATCTACGAGTACGTACTCTGGCATCAAATAAGGGACGGGCCGAAGCCCTACCATGTTGCCGTTATACTCGACGGGAATCGTCGCTGGGCGGAAAAACATGGTCTGCCAAGGTTGATGGGTCACCGTTTTGGTGTTGATAAAATAGATAGCCTCCTGCATTGGCTAAAGGACTTAAACGTCAAATCGTTGACGATCTATGTCTTCTCGACAGAGAACTTCAGCCGTCCTCAGGAAGAGGTCAATGAGATAATGAATCTTGTAGAAGAGAAACTTTCCGACCTACTATCTAGCTCAGAAATCCACAAGATGCGCATCAAAGTCAAGGCGATAGGTCGCCTCGACCTCCTGCCTCCTAGATTGGGCGAGATGTTACAGAAGATTGAGGACGCTACTCGTGATTACGAAAACTTCTACCTAAATATCGCCCTGGCGTATGGAGGCAGAGCGGAAATAGTTGATGCGACCAGAAAAATCGCTGAGGAGGTACAGCAGGGAAAGTTGAATCCAAGCGAGATAGATGAAGAGACGATTGAACGTCACCTTTACACCGCATATCTTCCTCGGTCTGATCCTGATATGATAATCAGAACCTCTGGAGAGGAGCGGTTAAGCAACTTTCTCCTATGGCAGAGCGCTTACAGCGAGCTCTTCTTCCTAGATGTCTACTGGCCTGACTTCCGTAGGATAGATCTCTGGAGAGCAATCAGAACATATCAAGGCAGAGAGAGACGATCAGGAAAGTAGTGACCCTAATCAGCGCATAGATGGTCTTCACGAAGCCGAAATGTGAACCTTACCACTCCATCTATGCCTCAAGGCTCCTCGGAGCCAATGTGATTCTCTCACCTTTGCTTCCAGCCACAAGAATCATATCCTCGATCCTGACCCCTCCAACACCCGGCAGGTATATTCCCGGCTCGTCAGAGACGATGTTCCCAGTCTCCAAAAAATCCTTGCTGCCGAGCGAAACCGTTGGGGGCTCATGAATATCGAGTCCGATGCCGTGACCCAGTCCGTGCACGAACTGTTTTCCGTACCCTCTCTTCCTGATCAGCGATCGTGCTACTCCATCTATCATAGCGCATCTTTCTCTATCCCGGTATCTCCTCAAAGCAGTTTCCTGTGCGTCAGTCACTGCATCGTAGATTCTCTTCTGGGTTTCTGAAGGTTTTCCGACAACGATTGTGCGCGTTATGTCTGATCTGTAATGCTTGAAGGTTGCCCCAATATCGACGATTACAAGATCTCCGCTCTGAATCTTGCGAGCCGTTGGGGAACCATGGGGGAACGCAGACCTTGATCCAGAAGCCACTATTGTTTCAAAGGCAGTCCCCTCTGATTGCCTTGTTCTCATCGCGTACTCTGCCTCCGCTGCAACCATATATTCCCTAGTCCCAGGGGCAATAGTCTCGATTGCCACCTGAACACCTATATCAGCGATTCTCGCCGCCCTTCTCATTCTCTCCGTCTCTTCCTTGTCCTTCACTCTTCTAAGCATCCAAATCAGTTGTGCTTCAGGCTTCAAGTCTCCTCCCCAATTCTTGCCTAGTTCAAAGTACTCCGCTACAGAGATCTCGTCGAAGCCAGTAGTTCTCATTCCTAGATCGTGTAGCTCATCTGAGAGTGTTTTCTGAATTCTTGTTCTCCGCTCAATTACCCGGAGATCGCATATCCGCACTTCTTCTTTTGCTTTCTCCCAGTCTAGCTTGCTTACCCAGAGGATTGGACTTGAATCCTCAGAAACCAGCAGATAGGCTCCCCCTGAGCTCATGAACCCTGTAAGATAGTAGATGTTCCTCTCGCTGTGAACTATGAACCCTTCCAGCCCAGCTTTGTCCACTTGCTTTCTGAAAAGACGAAGATGCAACGCTATTCCTCAGATCTACTTCTCACAATGCGCCCATCCTCAATTTTATTCTTCCTGAAACATCTCTGAGCCTGCTTGCGCGGTGCTGACTTTATGCGTCCTCACCTAGCAAGAACAATTGGTTAAGCATATGCAACCAGTATTGCTTAAGTTCCAAAAGTAAGTCAAGAGCTGCATGATGAATATGCTGGTCGTTGTTGGCTCAGAGAATCCAGTAAAGATCAAAGCTACCAAGAATGTCTTCAAGGCTAGATATGGCGAATGCAAAGTGATTGGAAAGCCTGTGAATACGGGTCTACCGGACCAACCGATCGGTCTCTCTCAGACGCTAGAAGGCGCTGTAAGAAGGGCTCGGCAAGCCATCAGGGCTTTGCCTGACGCCGATTTCTCTATCGGCATAGAAGCAGGGTTGATAGAAATCCCCTGTGAAGGCACCCGCTACTTCGACCAACAGTTTGCTGCTGTCCTTGACTCAGAAGGCTGGCTTACCTTGGGCGGAGAGGGCCCTCTTTCGAGTATCCGCCTGCGGTGGCAGAACAGGTTCTCTCCTTGGGAGTGGCGTCGGGGACAATCTTTGCTTCTCTCTCAGGGATCTCAAACATAGGTTGGAAGCAGGGTGTGATAGGTTACATCTCAAAGAGAAGCTTCTCAAGGCTTTCAATCACAGAACTCGCGATTTCCATGGCTCTTCTACCTCGAATCAGGCCCGAGATCTATCCTCAGGTGTGAAGCGCATAAGGGTCGATACTCTTATCAAGAGTCTTTGGTAATTCTATTCTGTATCGCGTTGATTCTTGACTCGAATACCGAGTAGGAATATCGCAATGTTCGATTCGATATCAGACTCTTCCCTAGTTCCCCATATTTGGGAGACTCTTCTTCAAGATGTGATTCCCCGACTGTGTCCAAATCAAATGACTAGATGCTTGCAGGGTAGCTATTCTGGGATTCGATACTCCACATGAGGGTTTATCTTGGTTTATATAAAGAAGCTTGAGATGCGAGGTTTCAAGTCCTTTGGCAACAAGAAAGTGGTGGTGTCATTGGACAAGGGCTTTACCGTCGTTACTGGACCTAATGGGAGTGGCAAGAGTAATGTAATTGACGCTGTACGCTTTGTGCTGGGCGAATTGAGTGCACGTTCGCTGCGAGCGGCCCGCTTCTCAGAAGTGATTTTTGACGGAAGTCAGGCAGCCAAGAGCTCTCAGAGTGCTATCGTCACGATACACTTCGATAATGCTGACAGAAAGATTCCAATCGACCTAGATGTCGTTACCGTTTCTAGGCGGGTCGATCGGGATGGAGAAAGTGTATACGAACTGAATGGGAGGAACATCTCTCGGTCTCAACTCATCGATATCCTGAGCGTCGGTGGGGTCCATGCGAAGGGACATAATATAATTATGCAGGGTACCGTGACCCGGCTTGCAGATCTGACTTCAGAGGATCGCCGTAAGATTGTCGAGGACCTGATCGGGATTGCTGAGTATGACCTCAAGAAGTCTGAGGCACAGCTTCAATTGAATCAGGCAGAGTTCAACCTTAGAGTTGCAGCCGCCAGGATTGAGGAGGTTGAGAAGCGGATGGCTGCTCTTGAGCGCGAAAGGAACGATGCCTTACGGTATGATTTCCTGTCCAATGAGATAAAGCGTCTGAGAGGTCTGATCTCATCGAGACGATTGGAGGTTCTTGAACAGGAACTGGCTGATCTTCGGTCTCGGCTCCATGAGAGAAGAACGTCAAGTGAAGACTTGAAAGGAAACCTTGAGAATCTCCAGCGAAGAAGGGAGCAGGTTGAATCTGAATGGAGAAGGTTCAACGAAAACGTTGTCGAGAGGGGAGGGAGCCAGCTATTCAGTATTCAGGAGAACATCGGAGACATCAGTGCTCAGGTTGCAAGTCTACAATCTCAGATGAACAGTAACAGAGCGCATCTTGCTACCCTATCTCAGATGAGAGATGAACAGAAGCGACATATCTCTTCTCTGAAGAGTCGAATAGATGAGATCCGGAGTAAGATTGCTGATCTCACTAATGCGCGTGAAAAACTGAGTGTCTCCCTCGAAGAGAAACAGGCAAGCAATGAATTGCTGACCAAAGAAATGGAAGGCTTGCAAGAGAATTTTGCCAGCAGCGAAGAGAGGCTAAGAATGCTTGATGAGCAGATCAAGCTGGTTGCTAGCAGACTCGACAATGTAGAAGGGGAGCTTCAGGGATACAAGCTGAAATCTGAAGTGTTGCTGGAGAACATAGATCCGATGGAGATTAGATATTCATCTTTCTCCTCAACATTCGAGAACCTCGAGAACCATTTGGAAAAGCTGCGTAAATTGAGGGAAGAGGAAGATGCGATCTTCGCTAAGCTTGACAGTTCCCTTCAACGTTCAGTCACCCGGAAACAGTCTCTTGAGAATGAGCTCTCTCAGGCGAGGAGCACAGCTCAGAAGGCAAAAGAGGTCCTAATTGAGTTTGAATCCAAGAGAGATCTCCTGGATATGGTTGCAGCTGAGGAGGCTGCTCTTAGCCAGATCGAAGAAATGGGGAAGGCTGGAGCGATAAGCGGAATTCTTGGGCGCGTCAAAGACTTCCTGAAACCCGATGTTGCCCATCAGAGATCGATTGAAGTAGCCTCTTCAGGATGGATGAATGCGATCATCGTGAAGGATATGGAAGTCGCGGCACGGTGCATTGAGAGCCTCAGACGGACGAAGCTAGGTCGCATCAAGCTGATCCCCCTAAAGAACCTGAGGAGCCCGCCGAGAATTGAGCCTCCAAGTGCTGAGGGAGTACTTGGCTTGGCTTCTTCTTTTGTGGAGATGAGAGAAGAGTTTTCAGCCGTAGCCAGATACATGCTAGGGGACACCCTTGTTGTCGCCTCGGAAGATACAGCAATAAGGCTATCCTCTCAGGGATTCAGGTGCGTGACCTTATCTGGTGACCTCTTTGAATCGGGAGGCGCCCTGGAAAGTGGGTTCTACCGTGCGCCGATCGACTTATCGACTATTATGCCCGGCATCTCTGCCATAAGGAGCTTGGAGGGCAGTGTGAGAACTCTTGAAGATGTTCTTCTCAAGAGAAGCAGGGCATTGGAGACTCTTGGTGAGGAAGAGTCCAAGATCCTTCGGGAGCGTACACGCAGATTCAATACAGTTGAAGCCTTGGGTCAAGAGACGAAGACAATCCAAACCAACATTGCTATGATCAAGAATACCCTTGGGACCCTCGGCGAGAGAATATCCAAGACAAGAGAACGGCTGTCCGAGATGGAGTCTGCCTCCCATCCTCTAGAGATGGAACGAGACGGATTAGTCCGTGAGCTTGACCGTTTGAAGAAGGAGCGGGAAGGTGTTGCCGTCGAATACGGGAATGCTAAGATCTCTGCAATGGGAGCTGACAAAGCCACAATTCTTGACGAGGCGACCTCTCTCCAGAACCGGATTATCTTGATCTCGGGAGAGATCTCTGCGCTGGAGAATAACCTTGAGAACTCGATAAGACCTGAACTTGAGAGGTCAGAGTCAAGCGTGAACACCTTAGACTCACAAATCGGGGAGTTGGAGGGGACCCTGGGAGATACCGAGGTCTCCATCTCCACCTTAAACGATCAACTCAGCGAGCTGAAAGGCTCAAAGGAGCGTCTTTCCGTATCTCTCTCTTCCATCAGCGAGGAACGGCACAAGTTTGAAGAGATGCTTGATAATCTCGATGAAGAGATCAAGAGGGTGAACTTACAATACGAACCTGTCAATATCGAATCTCATCAGATAGAGTTGGAAGCGCAGAAGAAGGAGTCAGAGTATGAGCATACACTCGAAGAGCTGCATGGTCTAGGGTTCGAGACTAGGTTAGAGACGGTTTCTGAGGACATCGAGACAGTAGGTATCACTTTGGATCAGATGAGAGACGAGTTGGTTACAATAAGTTCGGTCAATCTCCTTGCTGTCGATCAATACGACCAACAGAAGGATGCATACAAGCAGCTATCCCTGCGAAGGAATGAGGTCGAGGAGGAGAAGATCTCGATCCTCAACTTCATGGAGGAGATAGAGCAGAAGAAGCGCAGCACGTTCGTAGACGCGTACTCTAAGATAAATACGGGATTCAAGTACTTCTTCTCAAGGCTTACCGGAGGAGGTAGCGGATGGCTTGAATTGGAGAACCCGGAGGATCCCTTCTCTGGCGGGCTTGATATATATGTGCAATTCCCTGAGAAGAGTGCACGGCTCGTCAGTGGTGCCAGTGGAGGGGAAAAGTCTGTCGCAGCGGTTGCATTCCTGTTCGCCGTACAAGATCTCTCACCGGCTCCCTTCTATGTTTTCGACGAGGTCGATGCTCATCTCGACATATACAATGCTGAGAGGCTTGCTAATATGCTCTTGGAAAACTCTTCAGGCACCCAATTCATTGTTATTACTCTGAGAGATGTTGTCGTTGATAGGGCCCAGGAAATCCTTGGAGTATATATTCAAAACGGCATTTCCCGTGTTGCCTCGATAAGAATACCAAAGACCGTGGGAGAATAGTGTCGAACTCTATTCGTGACTTACCTGAGAAGCCATTCTGGCTGAGACCGCCTTGGATCGTATTATTCGATCTTATTCGGCTTCAGCATCTCCGACCTTGGGATGTAAACCTAGCACACATACTGAACTCATTCCTAGTTGAGATGAAGAAGATCGGATACATCGACTTCACTGCTTCCGGGGTAGCCCTCCTCTCCTCGGCGATGATCTATAGAATGAAGTCAGAACTGATCCTGAAGCTTGAAGAGCCCCCGGAGTCGCCCAGAGAAAGGATTGTCGATTTCGTTCCTCCTCCGATTCAGATGCCGTTCAGATATGAATACACGACAACCACCCTTGATGACCTTCTACGGGCCCTCGAGGGGGCACTCAAGTTGGAGCCGAGAGTCCTCTTGGAAAAGAGCCAGATCGCTGAGCTAATTTCTGTCCCTCCCATATTAGAGGATCTAGACAGTTTTCTCGTCGAGATCGATCAGCACCTTGAGAAGCTCTACGAAAAGATCCAAGTATTCTTGGAGAAGGAGACCCCAGTCACATTTTCCTCATTGGCTAAGGGTCTCAATAGGCTCGACGTAATTAGGACCTTTCTCATGCTTCTCTTTCTGGCAACCGACCATAAGATTGATCTGATCCAAGATGAAGAGTTCGGGGAGATCCTCATTACCCTTCCGTCTGGGGGCTCAGAAGAAATTGAGTGACCTGGAAGAAGCGAGCGATGAAGAGGTCTCGCCCAGCGATCGGGAAATGCAGGAGCAATCTGTGGTTGAAGCTGCACTATACGTTAGCGGCAGACCCCTGGAACTGAAGACGATCGGCTCGGTGCTAGGCATTCGATCTGAGAAGAGAATAAAATCTATTGTAGAAGCGGTCAAGCGATCATATGATAATCGCTTAGGTGCTCTTGAGATACTCCAGTTGCCTGATGAAAGGTTTGTGCTCCAACTGAAGCCTGAATTTGTGGGCATGGTCCGGCGTCTTGCAACACGCCCCCTGCTGACATCCGGCCCTCTAAGAACCCTCTCATATGTCGCCCTCAGACAGCCCATCACTCAGGCACAGGTGATTGCTGTCAGAGGTCCCCATGCGTATGTTCACATTCGAATTCTGGATAGCATGGGTCTGATTGAAAATGAGCGGTTTGGAAGGACTAAGCTCCTGAGAACGACTAGGCTCTTTGCAGATTATTTCAATCTCAGCCCTGATATTGCGGCGATGAAACGTCATCTGAAAATGGTTCTTGATGTGGTAGGAAAAGAAAGCGATGAATAAGGGGCGCCTTTAGGCTTGATTCCCGCCGAGTAAGCCAAAGGGCTTCTCGATATGATCTCAACTCATGAATCCCTGTCGGCATCAGGGCACTCATGTTAGCATACTCTGGGTATGGGAGGACCTTCTGGCTTTTCTACCACCCGTGTCCCACCCACTGCTGTCTCCATGAGGACATATCCTGGTTCTCTCCCTTGGACCTCCCCAATCATTCTCGCCATTTTACCATATCGCGTCTTTCTAATGTTGTCAAGTGCTTCTTCAGCCACCTCTGGTCTGACGCAGATAATTGCTACGCCTTCACAAGTGATCTCAAGGGGATCCAGACCCAGCATCTCTGAAGCTGCGACTACAGCATCTCTAATTGGGATCTCCTTCTCCCGCATCAATATGCTGATCCCAGACTTCTGCGCGATCTCGTTCAACGCCATTGCTAGCCCTCCCCTTGTGGGGTCCTTCATCGCAGTCACTCCCTCTGTCTTCAGGGCGGCCTCAACGGTTTCCCAAATGGGAGCCACATCCGACTTCAGCTCTGTCTCAAAACTCAAGCCTTCTCTGCTTGCAAGCAATGCTGTGCCATGGTCCCCAATGGGTCCTGTCACTATGATCTTGTCGCCTACTGAGGCTCCGCTGTCGATTACGGTCTTCCCTTTTCTTGCTACACCTATTCCTGAGGTCGTGATGACTATCTGGTCGATCCTCCCTCTCGGCATGACCTTCAAGTCACCACCGATTATGGCAACTGAGATCTCCTCTGCAGCCTCATTCATAGATTGGATTATCCTCTCGAGCTTTGAGACTGGGAATCCTTCTTCAATTATCAGCGAGTCGAGGACTGCCACTGGTCTTGCACCCATCATTGCTAGGTCGTTTGTTGTCCCTGACACTGATAGGCGTCCTATGTCTCCTCCTGGGAAGAATATCGGTTGAACCGTATGTCCATCAATAGAAGAAACGATCTCGAAGTCGCCTACCTTCACTGATGCACCGTCAGCTAACTCATCAAGCCCGATACCGTCCAATGCTCTCCGGATACTGACCCTCGGCAAGATGACTTTGCGTATCAGTCTTTCTGTTGCTGCCGCCCCGGAGCCGTGACTAAGATCTATGAGTCCTTCAGTCAAACCTGACTCGCTCTCACACTCAGGGACCCAGGGAACCAAGCTATATTCTTTTGTATATCGCTATGATTCTCCTCCTCTGGCTTCGATGTCCAAGGATGCTGGGGTTCTGTTCATTCTTCGGGTGTTGAATGAACTTCTTTCCTTCTGCTCACCGCCTTGCTTAAGGAACGGATCACGGCTTCACTTGGAGAGCTATCAACCCTGAACCGCAGGGTGTCATCTTTAGTTTTCAGAATATTGAGTGCTGCGAGCAGGTGGCGATTCATTTTTAGCCCGCAGTTCTTGCATTCGGTCAGGTGTCCATTCGACTCTACTGTACAGCCACATACCGGACACCTTCGACTCGTATAATAGGGATCAACATAGGATACGGGTATGCCTTCCCATTTGGCTTTGTACTCGATGAAGTGTTGTAGCTTCTTGAAGGTCCATGTGTTGAGTCTCCGCTTCATGTTCTTGGTGTTTACTGAGATTTTTTGTTCCTTACCGTTGAATAGGTTGATTCCGTTCTTCTTCCTGTTGACCTCTTTCCGTATGTTTGTGAGGTCTTCCAAGACGATTCCTCGCTTCTTGCTCTTGACCTCATCAATGATTCTCTTGCTGACCCTGTGGAGTACTGCTTCGGTTCGGTTCTTCTCGTTCTGTCTATACTTGCCTTGCAATTCCCTCAGTTTTCTTCTGTCGTTGCAGAATCGTCTTTGGACTCTTCGTCTCTTCGCATAGTAGGTGTGTTTCAGCGTCTTCACGGCTGAGAGGCTGTAGCTCTTGAATGAGACCTTATTGCTGCATATCTCTGCGCCGTCGATGCTTGCCTCGTTCGTGTCGAACCCGATCAGACCTTCCGGTTCGTAGCTTGCGGCATCCTTGGAGACAGCGATCACCACATTTCGAGGAGTGATTGTTACAGAGCCGAATTTGATGTTTGGGTCTGAGAGTAGCTTCTTCTGGTAGTCTCCCATCTCTAGTTGGATATGGATGAATTGTCTTGGTTTCTTCGGAATTCTGATGGTTTTGCCTTCAAGTTTGTATGCTTGGTTGTCCAGCTTCAAGAACGGGTTCTGGATGTACGGCGTCTTCCGCCGTTTCCTGTTTCGTATAACCGCGCAGGCTACTTCGCAGGCGGATAGGATATAGTGTGTATGAAGTTGGTACCGTTTGAGGTCTTGGTATGCCGTTTTGATTAGTTTGAACCTTGAGGTGATCTTATGCTGGATAGCAGTTCCTATGGCGTCGTTGGTCATCTGCTTGAACGTATTGAAGAGAGCTATTAGCTCCTCGTTTGGGTAGTACTGAAATCGGACCGCCTTAGTCGCCTTCATTCTTGGCGCCTTTTCGACTATCATAGATCCGTTTGTTTCCCTAATAAGCTACCACCCGAAGAATGAACAGAACCGATGCTGGAAAGGTTTATATCGAATGAGTCTTTGATCAAGTCAAAACTAGTCTTGGTGATAGTGATTGCCACAGTGGCATGGCGGTCTGAATAAGAGGAAAAATACCGGTGGGAGAAGGAAACTCTCCAGATCGAAGCGGTCTTTCGAAATGGGCAGCCGCCCATCCGAGCCTACCCTTGGAAAGAGCACGATCAGGGCGCGGAGAAGCTTTGGAGGAAATAGCAAAGTTATACTCCTGAGAGGAGACGAGATCAATGTGTCTGATCCAAAGGCAAAGCGCACTCTGAAGGTGAAGATTGACGAGGTCGTCAAGAATCCTGCAAACGTTGACTATAATCGGCGAGGCGTGATCACTCGGGGCACGGTTGTGAAGACTGAACTGGGGAATGTCCGAGTGACTTCTCGACCAGGCCAGAACGGAGTGATCAACGGAATCCTTGTTTAGAATTCTTCAAGTCTATTTCTTACAGCTCCTAGTTTCCTGTGTCTCTCAGGCTCGATGATGTTAAGTATCCCTCGCTCAATAGATCTTGGACTGGGAGATTCCTTTGCAGCACCGTGATGTGCAGGTAATATGGTTGTCCTATTTTGACTCAGGAAGGACTAGGCGTGAAGGACGTCGTGTCCCTAAGCGGTTGTCCCTTGATTCACCCAAGCTCCCAGATCTGCTTTCTGCCTGTGATCTTCTAGGGCTCGAACCTGAACCCCTCCCTGACGTAAAGTACCCTCGTTCATGGTGGGAAAAAGGTGGTTGTATCTTGGTGAAGAGTGAGTCGCCAAAGACTGAAACGTTGAATAGAATTGCCGAGGCGGTGAGGCGGATTCCTCGAGAAGAGGACAAAGGAAGGAGATAAGCAGAATCCGTCTGCCTTAATACGTTGAGCTATATTGGCGTATTTCTGCATGATAACTGACTGAGCTGCGTTCTGTGAAAAGTGGTATCTGCGAAACCTATTTTTTGCTATCAAAACTCTTCCAACTCCTATCTTCCTAGCGGACGTGAAACAACTCAAAGATATCTTAAGAAGGACCACTGATATGGGACACGCTGAACTCTTACGGAAATTCCTCGGGAAACCGACAAGAGACATCTACGGACGTAACTTGGGCGTAATCGTAGGAATAATCCTTGACGAGCAAGGAGGAGTTGGAGCAATCGGAATTGAACGTGGAGATGGAGTCTTCGGAAAATACTACGCAGAGAACATATTGATTCAAGGTGAAGACCTCGTCTTAATCCCCTCTTGGAGGGTAAGTGCGGAGCAAGTTCAGAGGGGAATCGCACAGACGGAAAAGCGGATCGATGCTCTTGACCAACTCCACAGCTCAGGAAAGATATCAACATACACCTACAAGAATCTGAAGAAGTCTTACGACTCCGTTGTCGGTCAGAGGAATGGTGCCCGTGAGAAACTAATGGCAGGACTGAAGAGTCGCGCCGGCGAACTTGCGGACGAATCCAATGAGCTTGAAGAGTTCCTCGCAAACATCGAGGTTCAGCACTTGACAGGAGAGCTTGATGAAGAGGCATA
>Ga0315282_10014309_pt1 | contig 11838 bp, 16 predicted proteins | sample YL17G07_20_MG_FD_203693 | JGI IMG/M metagenome (GOLD analysis project Ga0315282, IMG submission 203693) | Sediment microbial communities from Yellowstone Lake, YNP, Wyoming, USA - YL17G07_20 | ecosystem: Environmental > Aquatic > Freshwater > Lake > Sediment | place: USA: Wyoming | collected... | reverse complement strand
TGCATTAATGTAGGTTGGGTTGAGGAACGAAACCCAACAAAATATTAGTATAGTCGGGTTTCATTGCTTCAACCCGACCTACTGATATTTCCCAACCGTCAAATTATGCACAATGATAAAATCAAAAATGATAAAATCAAAATGGTGTAATAGTCAACCGAATTAGTTTTTTTATGATATGTTTATTTTAAGAGTGCTGAAGCCATGCTTTCGCAATCCAAAAGAATTGACTCGGTGAACCACTAATGCTTTACTTCTCCCCAACAGGTAGCCAACTTTTTCAAAGGATTCACAGCCAATGTACCAAATGTATTCATATCTTTTGTGTTTGATTACTAGCTTGAGCTTTATCCATAATTGACATAGGCTAAATTTAAGTAAGGCCATCGGATTCACCGCGCTGAACTGCCAGCGCAGAATTAATCATTTCTCTGATACCCCACTTAGGATTGTAGCTAATGCCATATCTTGCTTTTATATTGTTTAGATCGTATATCCATCTGACAGGCAATTCATAATTTAAAACCGGAATGCCTGTCACTTCTGACATTATTTGTGCCGCTTGCGTGAACGGTATGGGTTCTGGCGCACTCACGTTAAAGGCTTCCCCCGGAGCAGATTTGCTTTCTATCGCACAGACGCAGGCATGGGCAACGTCACGTGCATCCGTCGGTTGATAAAGCCAGGGAGCTTTGTATTTGTCAATAACAGCACAGGGCTGATCTTTCGATAAAGCCTTCGTCTCAAGATCATGCCATAATTCTTGCCCATCGCGCATATAAAGACTGCTTCGTGGACTACTCTGGCCTGCTCTTAATATTCCACTTACAGAACTTACAGACCATCTGCTAAGTACGGCAGTTCCAGAGATAATACCCGATGGACGGAGCATAGTTGAACGCAGGCCCTTTTGGCGTGTATATCCTTTGACGATCTCCTCTCCGGTTAGTTTACTAAGCGCATAAGCGCCTTCTGGACGTAATGGATGCATCTCGTCAACAGGATTGTAGACTGTAGCAATATCGTGGGAATCATTAGGATAGACTGATGACGAACTTATATACACGAACCTCTGTATTTTATCGGCTAGCTTTGAAGCAGAGCTTGTCAGATTAAATGTACTCATGACGTTATTATTGAAAAATTCCGTCTCTGACATGCCCGGCAAAGGTCCAACAAGGTTTGCAGTATGTATGACGTAAGGCACCTTATCCATCGCTTTTTCGCATAGGGATATATCAAGCAAATTGCCTTCTATGATTTCAACGTCTAGGTCGTCAAGACGCCCTTTATTGGGATCATCTATCAGAATTACTGCTCTTACTTCATAATTGCCTGCCAGCAATTGACGGACAAGTCTGCATCCAACCTGACCCGTAGCACCGGTCACTAACACTCTCATATATAATTACTCCCTTCAAAAAACTGATATTTTCAGGATAAAATACCTATGCACAAATATTATGATAATAAATCTTCTCCACTAAGTGGATTTTATCAGAATTATTTTGATTGGTCAATATCGTTTTGACTCTCATTTATTATCAATTATGGATGGGATTCAATAGAACTGATACAGCTTTGACAGACCCACCCAGTTATTATTTGACAGGCGTTCTTTACTGGAAAGAAGGTAGAATACTGGAGACATGGAGTTATCCCTGCATAATTAATAGCCTAACAGCTTTAAGTATTCCCTATTCTTTCGGATAGCGGAGATGCCGTCACGCCTTGCAAATTCCGATTCTTCTTCAGCAACTACCCAACCATCATATCCACTTAGGTTTAATAGTTCCAGAATTGCTGGAAAGTCACATATACCTTCACCAAGCGGCGCCCAATCTCTTGTGGCAGTAGCATCTTTTAGGTGTAGATGAGTAATTCGGGGTAGATATTTACTTATGCATGCCATCAAATCCTGTCCGCCACGTACAATGTGTCCCGTATCAGGACCAAAACTCACACAAAGTGGATCAAGCCTATCAAGCAAGTATTGGTATTCTTCAGCAGTTTCGAGCAATGACCCATGATGTGAGTGAGGATGTACATTTACCGAGATGCCCGAGGCGGAAGCCATCTGTCCAACTTTATTGTAAAATTTTATGGCTGTATCTAATTTTGATTGAGCATTTTCACGAGAAGGATTAGCAGCTCCGCCTAAACCGAGTATTGGATTCGAGAAATATCGCAGGAAATTCAAAGCCTTTACTGCGCCTGATATATATTCACCCCAGAGATTAGGTTCAGCAAAACCCGTTGGTGTAGCATAAGCAAAAGCGGCAAGCACCAAACCCCGTTTTTTCAATTCATCAATAAAAGATTGGGGACGATCATAAAATTCCCCGATCATACTATTAGTGATCTCGATGCCGGCATATCCTGCATCAGAAATCCAGTCGAGAATATCCGTCACTTTTCCTTGCCAATCCTTACCGAGCATCTCCCACGTATAAGTCTGACAGGCAACCTTGATGGCACACATAAATAACCTCCCTAATTTGTTTAGTGGACTTTGATTTCTGCCCAGGTACTGGCAAGTTTGCTATAAGCATCCACAGCCAATTTGTGAGTCGAACCTCCAGAATCCCATACTTCAACGGAGTCATACTCTACAATGCACGTTCCTACTCCTCCCCCTGATTCACCACAAAGAGATGGGTATCCTGTAGCCCTTGCACCGTTGAAGCCTTTTTCGTCTATCTCAGCAGTCCAATCTTTTGGTTCTTCTTTTCCGTCTGCCCAGACTTTTCCCTGAAGATGACTAGATTTGTCTATGTGAAGTTGAAACCAGTACCACGTATTAACTTCCCACTCATACTTTACGGTAGGACCCCATGCAATGTGGTCATTCAAAAATGCTACTACGGTATTCGGCTTTGATGCTCGGTAGTCACTGAAAAGAAAATCGTATCCTTCGCCTTTGTCAGGATCGACTCGAACACCAATTCCGGTGCGTGCATAGTCTCCAGTGCTCCAATCATTGACTCTGAGCTTTGTTTGGATCGTTATCTCATCGGGATATTTTTGATCAACTATCACAGCGTGGCACGAATCTGTAGAGGCAGGATTGGTTTGATGAAGCGAACCATTCTTTAATTCCCATTTTCCATTGGCTGTGAACTTATAGGCATTGCTTATATTGCCTGAATTAAAGTCATCAAAAAATAGAGTTTCAGCATACCCAATCTGAGCGAATGTTAAAGCCATACAGGTAATCAGTATCATAATTATCCTTGAATTTATTGGGTTTGTTTTTGATATTATGACGTTCATTTTTTATTACCTCCATTAGTAATAGCATTTGGAACATGCCAGTATCAGATATAAGTCATTGAGAAAGATATATTACATCACTGTCTTTTTAGGTCTCCCCAAGTTGTAACAAGGCTTCCCGATGGATTCACTGCCATGTAAGTTGATTTACTTCCAAGATAGTTAATCACGTTTGTTGTCATTTTCTCTAGTGCTGCAAGGTCTTTGTTATCTGCTGTCCAGTGTGGGAGTCTCCATCCTATACCAAAGACACGCCCTTTTCCAGTATTTTTATTACTCCATTCCACGAAGGCACCAACTTGATTAGTCCAGTCTGTACCTGTTTCCCAACAATTACCAATAGTGACAGCATCTTTAAATGTAAGTGACCAATAATCTGACGTTTTTGGATACCCTATTGTGGTCAACTCGATCTGTTTACCTTCTGCCCTTTCAAATCCTTCCCAAACGGGATGATCAACGGTGTCTTTGGGGATAGTGAGTCCAGCCTTCTGTGCATCTGCGCCTGGTCCATAGAGTCTGGGAGTACCGGATTCGATACCTAGATCGGTTGCGAGTTTCTCCGCTGCCGCTGAAAGAAGAAGCGTACCGCCGCTCTGGATATACTCGTTTAATGCATCTTTAACTGCATTACCCAATAAAGCTGTAGGATCTGTATCTCCATCATGCCACCAGACAACAGCGTATTTTGTTAGATCAGTATTTGAAATATCATTCGGCGCAATAAGTGGTGATTTATAAATCTTCTGCGCCCATTCATAAGCGGCTTTGTTATGATCTGCAAATGTACCCTTATCACCAATGAAAGCGACGGTTACTTGCTGTGCATAAGTAATAAGGCAGAATACAGACATTAAGAACACTACGAGACACAATGTTATAACTCTTTTCATTTTTAACCTCCTCATTTATTGGATTTAACCATACCCCATGTTGTTGTGAGTTTACCAGATGAATTGAGAGATGCAAAAAAAACATTTTTGCCACGAAACAACGGAACTGAAAAATTCCGCAAATAAACCCATAGATCACCATTAGCATTATTCTGCGAGAATCCACCAGCGAACTCTTTTATTCCCCTTGGGTCATTCTCTAAGCTCTGAGAATCCAAAGGTAAGGATACATTTTGCCAGTTGATCCCACCGTCATGCGTCTCCAATAATTCAGCATGATAGATGCGATCATCTTTAAATGGAAGCATCAGCAACCATCCGCTTTGTTGTGATGCAAAAAATAAATCACCTGTTGGCCACCCGGGTATTTGGGATATTTGCTTCCATGTTATTCCACCATCTCTGGTGCGTGAGCATTGACCTAGGCCATCATTACTCCAACCATCGTTTATTGTCAGGAAATTAAAGGCACTAATCGCTCCCGGAGTTGACACATTTGTCCACGTTTCACCACGATCAGAAGAAAACCATATTCCCCGGACAAGTAACCATATCCGATTGTCAATTACATCAATATGGAATCTGCCTCCTGGCCATTTTTGCATACCTTTTATCCATTTCTTGGCAAACCAATGTTCTCCACCGTCCTGAGTGTTAGCGACAATTACATCAGCTTCTACCCATGGACCTCCCCCAGCGAGCCACCATTCATAAATGCCGATCCCATTATTAGAATCAAAGAAATAAATCTGAAGTGGTGTACTTGACTCTATCACATCTCTAGTCCATGGAGCATCCCACGGAACATTCCTTGCATCGAGTTCTGACAGCAGAGGTGTCCATGTCTCACCGCCATCATGGGTCCGCCACAGTCCAGCCCCAGAAAGCCAGCCTTCATTTTCGTCAATAAAATGAAAATCCGATATTGCACTGAGTTTCGCAATTTCTTGCCAGTTGTCTCCACCATCATCAGTCCGCAATAGATTGCCCCTATAAGACCCCACCCAACCATGATCTCCAATAAAGGCAATTTTTACTAATGTGCTGGAATCAATCGGAACAAAGACTGATTCCCATTGTGCATACAAAGGCATTACCAGAAAAGACAGCAGAATCATCGAAAATACTGTGACACGGTACAAATACTTTCACCTACTTTAGCTCCACAGCCTATCATGTGACCATTCGTTATCCCATTCGGTTGTAGGTTCAAAATAGCCCGGATCTTTTGGATCAAGATGCGCTTTTAACACATCAGGGTTAAGATCAATACCAAGTCCTGGCGCTTCGGGAACGTCAATGTAAGCATTTTGAATGATCGGATTTGGCAGACCTGTCACCATCTCATTCCACCAAGGCGTATCAATGGAATGATTCTCAAGTGCAAGGAAATTCTCTGTTGCGGCGGCGCAATGAACGCTCGCCATACATGCAACAGGACTTCCAGCCATGTGCATCGCCATAGCGATCCCATGATCTTGGGCAAGGTCGCCAATTTTTTTAGTTTCAAGTATCCCTCCGGAACTTGCAAGATCGGGATGACAAACAGCTATTGCCCTTGCCTTAAACAGATCCATAAATCCTTCTTTAAGGTAAATATCTTCACCTGTGCATATTGGCGTTTCACATGAATTAGACAGACGGACGTACTGATCCACAAACTGCCATGGGATCATATCCTCGTACCATGCGAGACGATATTTATCCAATGCCCTTGCGGCTCGAATGCAGTCCTCAACGCCAAGATGACCGAAATGGTCTGCGGCAAGCGGAATCTCATAGCCAACTATGCTTCTTACAGTATCAACGTATTCGCAGAGAGCATCAACACCTTTGTCTGTTATGTGTATGCCTGTAAACGGGTGCATAATAGTCCATATATTCAACATACCTGACGGCGCATTGAGAGTATCGGGAATATTGCGTATAAGTCCGATCCCAACATCCATCTTCAAGAAAGTGAATCCCTGTTGCATACGTTCTTTAAGCTTATTGCCCATCTCAGTTGCGCTGCGTGCATCTGTATCGCAGTATATACGTACCTTATCACGGAATTTCCCACCTGCAAGCTGATATGCTGGAACGCCATAAGCCTTGCCTGCAATATCCATCAAAGCCATCTCAATAGCGCAGACACCTCCCGCCTGTCTTGCATGATAACCGAATTGCTTGATCTTACGGAAAATCTTATCAACATTGCAGGGATTTTCCCCGATAAGTCTGCTTTTGAGCATCAGAGCATAAGTCTTGCTTGCGCCGTCACGTACTTCACCAAGACCGTAAATACCTTGATTAGTGTCAATCTTGATAAGCGTGCATCTCATCGGTGCGCCGACTACTGTGACGGTGCGCATATCCGTGATCTTTAGCTCAGATGGGCGTGAGTTTGTGTTTACGTTACCAGCTATATTTTCTTGTGACATGACTCCCCTTTCTTTATAAATTAATTAAAATCCGTGTATATTTCTATGGTACTTTAGAAATTTTATATCAGGTTTAATTTCTTTTGGTATAAATATCTTTTTACCTTCAAACTTAACGATATTATCATAATCGCCTTTCTCAGGTAGATTCTTGTTGATCAAGACTCTATAATCATCTGATATGCTAAACAAACCTGCATCAAAAGCCCAATGATGAAACCTACATAAAGCTAGACCATTACCGATATGATCAGGACTATTATCTTCCACAGATTTTATATGCGCCCATTCTGCTTCTGGATTGCCTTCCAAATCATAAACTTGCAGTTCACAAATAGCACATCTGTCATCATAAATCCTTTTAAAATCTCTATTCCCTTATCGTTTTGTTCTATTGATGTTTTCAGTAGGGTGTTCTTCTTCATCTGGTGCAGGATTTTGGTGTTCGGCATCTGTATTTAACTCGTCAATTATATCTTGTTTATGCTTATTGAGATAGTCAAGTATTACTTGTTTAATGTTTGCGTTTATTATTTTCAAGCAGACGTATGTACCATGATCCTTACATAACGTTGATCCTTCAATATCACTTTGTTCATCAGCACGATTAAATAATACATCGCCGTTTGTCTTGAGTGAAATCACATTGCGGTTTTTTATTTTATAACTAATCTTTTGACCTTTATCATAGCAATCAAATTTTATGTTTGTACTTTCAACTATTTGTTTAAACATGGGTTGATAGTTTTTAATGTCAAATTTTCTAACATTTTTGGATGTATCAGCCTTATCAGGTGCAAGCTTGTTATTTTGATTTTGTCTAGAAGATTTTGCTTTTTTGGAATCAGAAATTTTTCTAACCATTGTTTTATCCTTCGCTTAAACATGGTGTTTCAGCAAATCGAATGTCACTGACTTAGGTTAAATACTAAGAAAACTCTTTGTCCCATAGGGACATCTGACATTAGCCCAGCGATTTATCGTTGGGTATTAAAAAACAACAACCATTAGTTCCGTAGGAACGACTGAATTCGTTATTTTCAATCGTCCTTACAGGACTTAGCTTTGTTTGTATTTATGTTCCCAGCAATAAAATTGCTGGGCTATTATCAATTGTCCTAACGGACAAATAACCATAGTTCCGATTTTCAGAATAAATACTAATTTTTTAGATAAGTGCCATTCGGCTTTAGTCTTTTTAGTTTCCTTTCGGCAAGATACTTGTCATGATTTTCTGATACGTCATGTAAACCGCTTCGTCCTAATCCAATAATGCCAATTAGTGGTTCCTCTTCAACAGGTATTTCTTCATTATGATCCTTTAGCGATTCCAGATATAGTTCAATAGCATCTTTTGCCATCTTTTTGGCTTCTTCTATTGTTTCACCATAGGTTACGCATCCGGGCAGTATTGGCACTATGACCGTATATCCTCCCTCTGGTTCCTTTTGTAATAATACTCGATAATTTAATACTCTCATGCTACTTTACCTCTATGTCACGAAGTATAATTTCTATCTTACTTTTAAGATCAGGCAAATCATTTTCTATAACATTACACACTTCTTCCATATCTACGTTTAGATAATCATGAGCAAGTATATTCTTAAAACCTGCGATCCTTCTCCAAGGTATATCAGAATAACGTTGTTTTAGTTCCTGAGAAAGATGCTTAGATGACTCCCCTATATTCTCGAAATTTCGGATAACTGCATCTTGAATGATTATGGATTGCAAGAAATCATCTCGACCAAGATAAGTGTAGATTTCTATACGTCGGATGTATTCGGATATATAGATCAAATAGAGTCTATCATTATTCATAAAGGTCTTGCTTCTTTAAGTATACGGTCACGGATATACCAGTGTAATGCCTTTTCACTTACAACATCCACCTTACAACCAAGCAAATCTTCAAGATCCTGCCATAAAGCAACGTGGTCAATAAGGCTTCTATTTGGTTCCATTTCCACAAGTAAGTCAAGATCACTGTTAGCATTTGCTTCCCCACGGGCAACGGAACCGAATATTCGGATATTATGCGCTCCATATTCCTTTGCAATACGCAGAATTTCATCTCTTTTTGTATTTATTATTTTGTTGATACTCATTGTAGAATCCTTCTCTCAATTAAGCGCTTTTATACAATTCGATTGCTTGTTCAGGAGTATAGTTCTCATGGACTATGGCTTTGATGGCAGCGACAACGCCTGCTGGATTCGGATCCTGCCAGATGTTACGACCATAAGTTATGCCTGCGGCGCCTGCGTCCATTACCCCCTTAACTGCGGTGAGCATCTGTTTGAGATCGGCTACTTTTGGACCGCCTGCGGCAACAACCTTAGCTGGTACGCACTCAACAACCTTTGCAAAGGTATCAGGTGAACCTGTATAATACGTCTTTACAATATCAACACCGATCTCTGCGCCTATTCTTGCCGCATATCGTACATTTTCAAGACTGAATCTCTCATTTTCAGGAATATTCTTACCTTTGGGATAAGAATGTACCACAACTGGAAGTCCCACTACTCTTGCCTCTTTGACTACTTTACCCAGAAACTCCGTTTGCCTTCCCTGATCATCCCCGCCAACTGTTATGGCTACCGATATAGCATCTGCGCCGAGTGCTATCGCTTCGCTTACGTCTGCGATCAGATGCTCATCATTCGGCTGATATGGATTAGATACCACCGATTGAATGATAAAACCCAATTTCCCCGCATGTGGCGCAAAACAGTGTTCCGCTATGCCCTTGTGCGTCATTATAGCGTCAGGACATGCTTTCACTATCACGTCAATAGTCTTTTGTATGCAATCAAGACCCGGCGCAACTCCGTAGCTCACAGTATGATCCATCGCTACGGTTACCATTTTCCCTGTTTTCTGATTCAGTAAACGGTTCATCCGAATGAGTTTTCCTAGTAACAAATCTGTACCCTCCTAATGTTCAGTATATGTCTCCTCGGTTATCAATCTCAAGGATTCTGATCTTTTTCATTTTCCTATCAACACGGTATATAAAACGAATACTACCTAAACAATAACGATAGAGTCCTTCCTTCTTTCCATGAAGCCTTTTAATAATTGTTGGATTGTCATGATGAAACGGAGATTTAAGGATATAGTCAAAGGCTTCGCTAAGTCGTCTCAGAGTTTCTTTATCAAGACGTTTAATGAAACCTTCTACCTTATTTGGTAGATTTTCAAGTTGATATTCAATATTTATAGACCGATCTCTTTCTTGATAATCGTCCATTCTTTTCCTCTACCAGCATTTATCTCTGATTCCGCTTCCATAATATCGTCTAATACATCGTCCTCTTGATTGACCAACGCTGTTTCATGCCATTCGGATAGAAATAGATCAAGATCATTGACACTCTTATCTCCTCTAGCTACTTGCTCTGCTATATTTGTTAATTCTGTCATAAATTCAGCCAATTCGTCAGGATCCAATAATCTTAACCATTCTGTCAGCTTTGAAATTATTACAGGTTTGAATGTAACTCGATCATCAAAAAATTCACCGATAACAATTTTGAGTGCTTCCATCGTAATAAAACTCTCCTTTATTTACCTGCCGGTTGCTGTGGTTCTTTTTTTATTGGCATGATTGTAACTGTAATTGGATTCCTTAATTTATCGGCGGTGGATGAGACTAATTCAGCGAAATCGCTGACATTTTTCACGCCTATTTCTCCACGACTCCATGCTGATAAAAACCAATATGAAATATCGTTATCCGCACCCGGATTTAGAATTGTCAAATATGAGTTTGATTTATCATCTTCCTGGAAAGAATCAAGGCTTTCAGTCGGATAAATCAATGCCATTCCAAGAGCATCATTCAGTTTAGATTGATTGCCGTAAGTATAGAATAATCCATTTTTCTCGTCCCTTGTGAGAATCGCAGACTTTGACCTTGTAATCCCGCTTGCGATCTTCATAGGCTCGCTTGCCCTTTCAATCTTGACGTTTCCAGTAGACCACCTTTGCCCGGCAAATATAGAGTAAGTAGCAGTCACTCTGAGACTTTTATCTCCAACTTGCCAGCTATCGTAAATAACCTGAACTACTGACCTTACAGGACCATCGGCAACGACTCTTGTATATCTCAGAGTATCCTTCTCAGGTTTAATCAGTTTGTTTTCGTACCAAAGCCCGAATCCACCGCAACCGACAGAATCCCCACCATCAAATACAACTTTCGTACTGGGTAATGCCTTATTCTTAGCATAATTATCAAGTGAAAGCTCTGCTATATTCTTTCCTAATACACTGATAGAGTTCCGCTGATCTGGGTAAAGTCTATAGCCTATCAGTTCGGATTCCCATCCGATCCCCTCGTATTCTGGATGTATTGCAGCGCGAGTTCGCTTTTTATGACCCAAAGTTACTGCCCTGCCTTCTGGCGATTCAGGTGAATAGCGGATCATTATATTCTTCTTCTCTTTTGGTTCCATATCTATGATCATGGCTATCTCGTCGCCTATGCCGTCGTTATTCATATCATCCAACTGACAGGGAATTTCTTTATTTGTATCGGGTTGAAGAACAATAAAAGTATTCTGATAAAAATCCGGCGCCATCTCCTTTAGATCTGAGACTTTCAAAACTATAAATTCATCTGTACGTTTGATATTTAATGGATTATCAACGACCATATCTATTTTTGGGATGTCCCTTTTTTTGCCTCCACCGGGGAACCCGCATCCAAATAATGACGTCATCATTACAAATATAAGAATATATGTTAAACTTATGCTAAAAAAAATTCCCATTAATCCCTTAAAGTGTATATTCAATATGCCCCTGCCAAAAGGGAAATTAAATACCTTATTGAAAAGGAAGGAAGGGGGAATTTTAAAGCCTTGAAAAGTTAAGCATTTTCTGATGTTTCTTCGCATTCTCTCTGGTATACTAAAAAGCGAAGGGAAAAATCGCTTTCAATATACCTACTCCTTTCGTTGTTTATATATGTTGGGTTATACTTACATAAGCTTCCCTGTCTTATGTATTTTAACCTTTTTCCCGAAGGTGTAAGGATATCTAACTCTATCTTTAAGCTTAATACTAATTGAATTATAGCCATTTGAGTATTTAACGTCAATGATTATTTCCTGATGATCGGACATGAGTTCGGACAAAAATAACCTCCTGTGATACAATATAGTAAATACAACACTATAAAATCACAGGAGGTGCTTTATGAACGAACATATCACTACTATAGATAACATAAAAAA
>Ga0315282_10014308_pt1 | contig 11838 bp, 10 predicted proteins | sample YL17G07_20_MG_FD_203693 | JGI IMG/M metagenome (GOLD analysis project Ga0315282, IMG submission 203693) | Sediment microbial communities from Yellowstone Lake, YNP, Wyoming, USA - YL17G07_20 | ecosystem: Environmental > Aquatic > Freshwater > Lake > Sediment | place: USA: Wyoming | collected... | reverse complement strand
GAGCCTGCGGTGGCCGAGGCCGATGTGCCAGGTGCGGCCGTCGGGGCCGGGAACCGAGTCGGCAAAGGTGCCGCCGTCGTCCGGGCCGCGGTGGAGCATGGCGGCCGTCATGGCCTCGATGAGGCCCGCCGGCAACGGCTGGACCAGGTCAACCTTCCCGCAGATACCGCACATGGTGCCCTCTACTAAATCAAGACAAGCGTTGCCTTGCTCAGCCGTATCGAGTCTTGTAGCATAGCGACGTTCTTGCTTCCACCGCTCTCGAGGGGGCGTGCCACGACGAGGGCAGTCATTAAAGCCGGAAAGGCAACATGAAGGTCATCCGCGTCATCGCCCGGCTCAACGTCGGCGGGCCGGCCATCCACACCATCCTGCTCACCGCCGCCCTCAACCGCAACGGCTGGCAGAGCGTGCTCGTCAAGGGGGTGGAGGGAGCGGCCGAGGGCGACATGATGGCCCTGGCCGAGGCCAAGGGGGTGCGCCCGCTGCTCTTCCCGGAGCTGGGCCGCGAGATAGCCCTCAAAGACGACCTGCGCTGCCTGGCCAGGCTCATCGCCCTCCTGTGGCGGGAGCGCCCCGATATCGTCCACACCCACACGGCCAAGGCGGGTGCGGTGGGCCGCGCGGCAGCCCTGCTCTACAACGCTCTGGCCAGGGTGACCGGCCGCAGGCGCCTCAAGGTCTTTCACACCTTCCACGGCCACGTCTTCCACGGCTACTTCAGCGAGAAGAAGACCCGCCTCTTCCTGGCCATCGAGCGCTTCCTGGGCCGCCGCTCCACGGCCGTCGTCACCCTCTCGGAGGGCCTCAAGCAGGAGCTGCTGGGATACGGCGTCGCCCCCGAGTCGCGCTTCCGGGTGGTGCCGCTGGGCCTCGAGCTCGAGCGCTTCGTCAAGGCGAGCCCCGGGGCGCTGAGGGCGGAGCTTGGGCTGGGAGCCGAGGTGCCCCTGGTGGGCTGGGTGGGCCGCCTGGTGACGATCAAGGCGGTCGATCAATTGCTGCTGGCAGCGCGGGTGGTGCACCAGAGGTGCCCCGAGGCCCGCGTCATAATTGTGGGCGACGGCGAGCTGCGCGGCAGGCTCGAGGCCCAGACGGCCTCGCTCGGGCTGACTGGCGTGGTGCGCTTCCTGGGCTTCCGCTTCGACCTGGAGAGGATCTACCCCGACCTCGACGTGGTCACCCTGACCTCGATCAACGAAGGCACGCCGGTGAGCCTCATCGAGGCCATGGCCGCCGGACGCCCCGTGGTGGCCACGCGCGTGGGCGGCGTGCCCGACCTCGTCGCGGACGGGGAGTCGGGGCTGCTCGTGCCCCCGGGCGACCCTTCGGCCTTCGCCGAGGCCGTGCTCAAGCTTCTTGCCTCCCCCGGCCAGCGCCGGCGCCTGGGCGAGCACGGACGCGCCCTCGTCTACCCCGCCCTGGACTTCTCCCGCCTGGTGGCCGACCTCAAAGAGCTCTACCTGGCGTAAGCCCGAGGGCGAGCTGCTCCGCCTGGGGCCCGCGCCGCTCGCTCACGCCGCTTAGTTTCTTTCTTGAGATAACGGGAAAGGAGGCCCGGAGGTGCGCCCCTGCGCTAGGCCCTCGGCCCAGCGCTTCAGTGCCACCCACGACCCGCTCGCAACGCGAGCGGGAACCCCGGCCCCACGGTGAGTTCACAGCAGCCACTGAGTTTCAAGGGGCCGGCAGTGGTCCTAGGCCAATGGCCTAGCCTAGCCCGCCGCGGCCTTGGCCTGCACGGCCAGGGCGGGGCGCGGCTGCCGCCCGATGCAGTGGTAGTCGAAGCCCAGCTCGCCCATCTCCTCGGGGTCATACTGGTTGCGGCCGTCGAAGATGACGGGCCGCTTGAGGAGCGACTTGATGCGCTCGAAGTTGGGCTTCCGGAAGAGGTTCCACTCGGTGATGAGGGCCAGGCAGTCGGCCCCGGCGAGGGCGTCGTAGGCCTTCTCGAAGTAGGCCACCGCGTCGTTCACGTCGGCCAGGGCGCGCCTGGCCTGGGGTATCGCTACCGGGTCGAAGGCCTGGACGCGGGCCCCCTCGGCCACCAGAGCGCGGATGATCTCCTGGGAGGGCGCCTCCCTCATGTCGTCGGTGTTGGGCTTGAAGGACAGGCCCCAGATGGCCACCACCCGGCCCTTGAGCCCGCCCTGGGGGGCGAAGTAGTCCCTGATCTTTTGGGCCATCAGGCGCTTCTGCTCGTTGTTGACGTCCTCGATGGCCTGGAGGACGCGGGGCTGGTAGCCCTGCTCGCGGGCCGTCGAGATGAGGGCCCGGACGTCCTTGGGGAAGCAGGAGCCGCCGTAGCCGCAGCCGGGGAAGATGAACTGGTAGCCGATGCGCGCATCCGACCCGATGCCCTTGCGGACCATGTTGACGTCCGCACCCACCCGCTCGCAGATGGCCGCCATCTCGTTCATGAAGGAGATCTTCGAGGCCAGCATGGCGTTGGCGGCGTACTTGGTCAGCTCGGCCGAGCGCACGTCCATGGTGATGAGCTTGTCGCGGGTGCGGGCGAAGGGGGCGTAGAGGTCCTTCATGATCTCGGCCGTGCGGGCGTCGTCGGTGCCGATGACCACGCGGTCGGGCTTCATGAAGTCGGCGATGGCGTCGCCCTCCTTGAGGAACTCGGGGTTGGAGACGACGTCGAAGTCGATCTTGGCGCCGCGGCGGGTGAGCTCCTCGCGCACCGTGGCGGCCACCTTGACGGCCGTGCCCACCGGGACCGTCGATTTGTTGACGATGACCCGGTAGCTGTCCATCGTCTGGCCGATGCCGCGGGCCACCTCCAGGACGTAGCGCAGGTCGGCCGAGCCGTCCTCGTCCGGCGGGGTGCCCACGGCGATGAAGATGACGAAGGAGTCGCGCACCGCCTCAGCGAGGTCGGTGGTGAAGCGCAAGCGCCCGTCGGCCATGTTGCGGGCGATCAGCAGGTCCAGGCCCGGTTCGTAGATGGGTATCTCGCCCCTGCCCAGCCGCTCGACGGTGTCGTCGTCGGTGCGCCCGACGCAGACGACCTCGTTGCCCATCTCGGCGAAGCAGGCCGCCGTCACCAGCCCGACATAGCCCGGACCGACCACGCAAACTCTCATCTACAAGCCTCCATTGGCCATACTGCCGACCAAGCACCCTACCCTTTATAGCACAAATGATGCCTGCGGCTCAACAGAACGGCTTCAAATCAGGTCAAGGGGTTACTGACCACTCGGCGCCCACGCCCCGCCGCAACCGAGCGGGTATCCGGCCCCCCACCGAGCCACCAGCGGCCCATGCGCTTCAAGGGGCCGGCAGTGGGTCCAGGCCCTCGGCCTGGTTACTCTACCTTGAGGGCCTCGAGCACCCGCACGCGCGCCGCCGACAGGGCGGGCAGCAGGGCCGCGGCCAGCGAGGTGGCGAGCACCAGGGCGCCGGCCTGGAGATAGACCGAGGGCAGGAAGCGGTAGTTGATCGTCCAGCCGAAGGACTGGCGATTGATGACGTAGATGAGCAGGGCCGAGAGGGCGGTCCCCGAGGCCGCCCCCAGGGCGTAGCTGACCAGCGACCCCAGCCAGGCCTCGGAGAGCATCATCCCGGCCAGCTGCCACCGGCTCGCCCCCACGGCCCGCAGCAAGGCTAGGTCGCGCTGGCGCTCGAGGACGAGCATGCCGAAGGTGGTGATGACCCCCAGGGCGGCCACGAACAGGGCGATGAGCTGGAGGGCGCGGGTGATGGCGAAGGTCTGGTCGAAGATGGAGAGTATCCGGGCCTTGAGCTCCCCGGCCGAGATGACGAACAGGGCGTAGTGCCCGGCGAAGCGCTTTAACAGGGCCTGGCGCACCTCCTCCAACCGGCCGCGGTCGGTGAGGAACAGCCTGATGCCGTTGAGCCTGCCGTCGTCGCCCCAGAAGTGGCGGAAGGTGGCCAGCTCCATCAGGACCATGCCCCCGTCGGTGTGGTAGTCGTAGAAGGTGCCCGCCACCTGGAAGGGACGCACGCCCCGAGGGGTGGGCAGCCGCAGCGTGTCGCCGATCTTGATGTTGGAGAGGTTGGCCATCGCCTCGGAGACGACCACCCTGCCCGCCAGATTGCCCAGCACCAAAGGGTCGCCCTCGGCAAACTCCAGCCCCGAGTGCCTGGCCAGCACGGCCACGTCGGCGGCCCTGACCACGACCGGGCGCCCGTGCCAGGTGAGGCGCACGTCGCGCTGCCGGTAGACCTCGGCCACGCCGGGCACGCCGCGGGCATACTGATCCACCTCGGGGGGCAGGAACTGCTCGAAGCGCGCCGAGGGCACGAAGGCCGGCGAGACGAACAGGTCGCCGCCGACCGACTGGCCGATCCAGGCATCGACCGTGCCCCGGAAGGAGAGCACCATCTCCTGGACGCTGATGAGCATGGCCAGGGCCGCGGCCAGGGCGGCCAGGGACACGGCCGTGCGCGAGAGCGACTGGCGCAGGTAGCGCGCGCCGAGATACCCCTCGTAGCCCAGCAGGCGGGCGACGGGTGCGAAGGCGCGCCCCACGGCGGCCACCGAGAGGGGGGTGAGCAGGGCAAAGCCCAGGAGCATGATGAAGGCCGCGGCAAAGCCGGCCAGCGGCTGTCCGTGGATGGGCGGCTGGAGGGAGAGCAGCCCGGCCAGGGCCAGGAGTGCCAGCCCCAGGGCGGCCAGCAGATAGAGCCTGCCCGAGAGGCGCCGCTCCAGGCTCTGGGTGTGGAGGGCCTCGCGCGGCGAGACCGAGGCGGCCTCCAGGGCCGGGGGCAGCGAGGCGCACAGGGCCACCAGCACCGACAGGGCCAGGGTGGCGACGGCGGCGAAGGGCGAGACGTAGAGGCGCTCGGCCTCGACCAGCAGGTAGATCGAGGAGACGGTCCGCGCCACACTGCCCAGGGTGAAGCGGGCGAGCAGGAAGCCCAGCAGGAGCCCGAGGAGCCCCCCGGCCAGCCCGAGTGCCGCCCCCTCGGTGAGGAAGAGGAGCAGGATGCGCTGGCGCGTGGCGCCGATGGAGCGCAGGATGCCGATCTCGCGGCGGCGGCGCACCACGGAGAGCGACACCGCGCTGTAGACGAGGAACATGCCCACGAAGAAGGCAACGAGAGAGAGGGCGGTGAGGTTGAGCCGGTAGGCGGCCACCATCTGCTCCATGTCCGCGCCGCGGTCGCGGGGGCGCTGCAGCGCCAGGCCCGCGGGGAGCAGTGGGGCAAGCCGTGCCCTCGCGGCCTCCACACCTACGCCCGGGCGCAGGATGAGGTCGATGCGGTCTGCGCGGCCCTCCTTGCCGAAGAGCTGCTGGGCGGCCCCGAAGTCCATCAGGGCGAAGTTGCCCGAGAGTGCCCGCGCAGCACCCTCGGGGGCCAGGATCGCGCGGACCACCAGGCTCCGCTCCCGCCCGTTGACGACCAGGGGAAAGGCCGAGCCCAGCTTGAGGCCGTGGCGGGCCGCGAAGCGCTCGGTGACGGCGATGGAGTCGGGCTCATCCAAGAAGGCGTGGAGGTCGTCGCCGGCAACCCTGCCCCACGTCCGGAAGGGGGCGTCGGAGAAGAAGTCGGCCCCCAGCACGAGCAGGGCCTCGGAGAGCTTGTCGGCCGGCTGGGCCACGGCCTCGACCACCGGGGTCGCCGCGGCCACCCCCGGCAGGGCGGATGCGCGCGCGAAGGTGGCCGAGGGGAACGGCGTACCGGCGGCCGAGACCACCTGGAGCTGGGCGCGCCCGGCCAGCGAGTCGACCGTCTCGGAGAAGGCCGCGGTGGAGGAGCCGACGGCTATCTCCACGCTCAGGTAGACCGCCGCCCCGAGGGCCACGGCGAGCACGGAGACGAGCACCTGGAGCGGCTGGCGGCGCAGGTAGCGCAGGCTGAGGAGGCGGAAGAGCCGCGGCACCTCTCAGGCCTCCGCCAGCAGGCGGCCGTCGCGCATGAGGATTATGCGGCTGGCAAAGGGGTCGGCCTCCAGGCTGTGGGTGGCAATGATAACCGTCTTGCCGCGGCGGCGGGAGAGCTCGGCCAGGAGCGCCATGACCTCAGCCCCCGTGCGGCTGTCGAGGTTGCCGGTGGGCTCGTCGGCGATGACGAGCGGCGGCTCACCCACCAGGGCCCTGGCGATGGCCACCCGCTGCATCTCGCCCCCCGACAGCTCGTGGGGCAGGTGGTGGGCGCGCTGGCTCAGACCGACCTCGGCAATCAGCGCGGCGGCCCGCTCCCTGGCCTCGCCACTCGGGGTGCTGTTGAGCATCAGGGGCAAGGCGACGTTCTCGGCCACCGACAGGACGGGGATGAGGTTGAAGCTCTGGAAGATGGTGCCCACCCGCTCGCGGCGGTAGCGCGACAGGCCGCGCTCCCCGAGTGAGGCCAGGTCGTGGCCGAAGGACATCACCCGGCCGCTGGTGGGCTGCTCGAGGGCCCCGATGACGCCGAGCAGCGTCGTCTTGCCGCAGCCGCTCCTGCCCTTGACGACGATGAACTCGCCCGCCTCCACCTCGAGGCTGACGCGGTCCAGGGCGACGACGCGCCACTGCCCCTGGCCGTAAACCTTGGTCACCTCCTCGAGGCTTACCAGCGCCACGCCGGGCACCCCCGCTGCAAGCACATGGAGCGATTATACCATCAAGGGCTGGAACTCGGCCCTGGGGCGGGCGCGCACGCTCAGGCGCACGGTGCCCGAGGTGGTGGCGGCCTCGACCTCGCCACCGGCCCCTTCGGGGGCGTCGCTGTAGGACAGGGTGATGGCGGCGGCCTGCTCGAGCAATTCAGGGCCGAGCTTCCCCGCGGCGGGGATGAGCACCAGCGGCCCCGGCCAGATTTCGGCCTGGAGCACGGCGTCGCCTTCCTCGGGGCTGACCAAGGCCTCGAGGCGTTCGTTCTCCCGCTCGTTGCGGCCGACGATGGCGCGCAGGGTGTCGGTGAGCTTCAAGTGGCGGCCCACCTTGAGCAGCTCGATACGGCGCACGGAGGGGTTGCCCCCGCTCAAGGCCATGAGGTCCTTCATGCGGCGGGCGAAGATGGGGTCGGTGAGCAGGCAGCCCCCGGCCGGGGCGGGGTAGTCGGTGAGGCCGTACCTTGCCGCCAGCTCTATCTGCGGCTTGCGGCCGCGCCCGGAGAGGGCCAGCAGCCGCTCGCGGTCCACCTTGCCCTCGCGCTCGGGGCCGGACTCATCAAGCAGCTTGGCCGACAGGGGCCGCAGAATATAGTCCTCGTAGCCCGAGAGCCTGGCCACGAGCTTGAGCGAGCCCCGGTTCTGCGACATGGGGCGCTGGCCGAGGACCTCGCCGGTGAAGAGGAAGTCGAAGCCCCGCTCCTCCATCGTTTGCCCGGCCACGCGCAGCATCAGGGCGTGGCAGTCGATGCACGGGTTCACCCCCGAGCCGTAGCCGTAGCGGGGGGCGCGCACCATCTCGAGGTGGACGCCGGTGATGTCGCGCACCTCTAGCGGCACCTGGAGCTGAGCGGCGGCCCGCTCGGCCCGCTCCGCGCCGAAGAAGGGTGTCGTGAAGGCGAGGCCCAGCACCTCCACGCCCTGGTCTTGCAGGACGCGGACGGCCAGCATGCTGTCTAGCCCCCCGGACAGGAGGCCGATGGCCCGGGACATGTCCCCTGGGGAAGGTGGCGGGTGGCGCAGTTTAAGCGGCGCTGAACACCATCTGGACCGGCTTGGCCGGGCTGCCCGCGGCCAGCTTCAGGTCGCGGGGATTGTTGCCGAAGGTGACGCCGTCCTTGCGCACCTCGACCTGGTGCTCGCCGGGGCTGAGCAGCAGCTTGGCGGGGACGTGGTCCACCCGCAGGGTGCCGTCAACATAGACGCGGGCGTCCTTGGCCTTCTCGACCTCGATCCAGACATAGCCGAACTCCATTGGTTTATCCTCCTGTCTTGCCCTGGGCCCCTAGGGCCGTCCAAAATATCCATCTGCTGCGGTTGCGCGAAATACTTGCAATGAGCCTAGGTAAGGCGGCGATTATCGCCCGTCGCGGCTCGTGACCGATTATTGCCCGTTCGCGGCTCTTACGCCCCGCTGGCAACGCCAGCGGGATTCCGCCCCCACGCCGCCGCCCGAAAGGCCTTTGAGCTTCAAGGGGGCGGCACTGCCCGTCGCGGCACGCGACCCACTTGCGCCATTTTATGAACTCATGCTAGCCTTTTCAATATAGATTTCAGCGCAAGGCCCTTAAGTCTTTGGCGAGCAAGGAGGCCGTGGGGACCGTGGACGTCGATCAAGCGATCCTGACTAGGCGCAGCGTGCGCCGCTACAAGCCCGACCCGGTGCCGCGCGGGGTGATCGAGGAGGTCTTGAGCCTGGCCCAGTGGGCCCCCTCGGGCGTGAACCGCCAGCCCTGGCGCTTCGTGGTCCTGGGCAGCGAGATGATGCCGCGGCTGGCCGCCGAGTGCGAGAAGAGCCTGGCGCCCCTGGAGCCGTATCTCAAGGAGCACTTCCCCGACCGGGAGGACATCATCGAGCGGGTGCGGGCCTTCTTCAAGACGCTGGGGGGCGCGCCGGTGGCCATCCTGGCCTACTGCCAGGGCAAGCCCGCTCAAGAGAGCGACGTGCACAGTGTCGCCGCCGCCATCCAGACGCTGCTCCTGGCCGCGCAGGCCCGGGGGCTGGGCAGCTGCTGGATGGGGGGGCCGAGGTTCCGCGAGGCCGAGATCAGCGCCTTGGTCGGCATGGAGGATGCGACACTCGTGGCCGTCATCCCCCTCGGCTACCCGGATGAGAGCCCCAAGCCAGCGCCCCGCCAGCCCAACCGCGTCACCTATGTCGGCTTCTGAGCTTCCCGAGTCCGACCCGATCGTCCACGAGCCGCGCCGCTACGCCCGCACGGTGGCCCGCGTCTTCTGGCGCAATATCGTGCGCCTGATGCGCCACCCACACCCCTCCGAGGCCTGGCCGCTCTCCTTCCCCAACCGCACCCCCGACCTCTGGGCCGGCTGGCTGGGGCACTCCACGGTGCTGCTCAACCTCTTCGGCTCGCGCGTCCTCACCGATCCCCTGCTGGGAGGGCGCGTCGGGATCATCCCGCGCCTGGTCCGGCTGCCCCTGCCGGTCGAGAAGCTGCCCGCCCTCGATGCCGTCGTCATCACCCACGCCCACCTCGACCACCTGGACGTAGGCAGCCTCAAGCGCCTGCCGCGCCAGGCCACCCTCGTCGTGCCCTCGGGGTGCGCCGACCTGGTCTCCGGCCTCGGCTTCCCGCTGATCGAGCTTGGCTGGGGCCAGGAGGCGCAGATCGGGGAGATGGGCGTGCGCGCCTTCCGCCCACGCCACTGGGGCCGTCGCCCGCCCTTCGGGGGGGAGCGCGGCTACAACGCCTACCTGCTCACCCGGCGCGGCTGGTCGGTGCTCGTGGCCGGAGACTCGGCTTACACCGACGCCTACCGGCGCGAGTGCCAGGGCAGGCATGTCGGGCTGGCCCTGCTGCCCATCGGCTGCTACAGCCCGCGCTTCTTCCGGCGGGCCCACCTCACCCCCGAGGATGCCCTGCGCATCTTCTGCGAGACGGGGGCCGACTACATGCTGCCCATCCACTGGGGCACGCTCCTCATCTCGCTCGAGCCGCCCGCCGAGCCTGCCCGCCGCCTGATGGCCGAGGCACAGCGCCGCGGCCTGGCCGACCGGGTGAGCCTGGTGTGGCCCGGCGGGGCCTTCACCTACCCCGGCAGCTAGCCCATGTGCGGCCAGATAGGCACAACAGCGCTAAGCAGGTAATTTTTTTGTGAGAAGGGTATTGACAAGGCTCCGGGGCTTAGAGCATAGTTAAATCCCGCCGACGACTAAAACTGACGTTAGATCGAGGGCATGGATCGCCTGCTCTCAAATGGTGGCGCATCCGCTGATGCCGCCGCGAGGCACTGGAGTGGGTGCCGCCGAGATCAACCGGAAGGAGCTGCAGACATGGCCTTTACCAAAGAGAACATCATCACCAACATTTATAACCGGGGCGGTCTGAGCAAGGCGCAGTCGAAGAAGGTGGTGGAGCAGCTCTTTGAGATAATGAAGCACACACTGGCGGACGGGGACAACCTGCTCATCAGCGGCTTTGGCAAGTTCGTCGTCAAGCACAAGCGGGCCCGGCGCGGCCGCAACCCCCAGACGCGCGAAGACCTTCAGCTGCGCGCCCGCAAGGTCGTCGTCTTCAAGACCTCAGGTGTCCTCAGGGACCGCATCAACGGGGAGGAAGTCAAGGAGCAGCGGGCCTAGGAGGCCGCGAAGGCGCCCATCTGCGGCGCCCGCGTCAACCACGCTCCTGAGCGCTTAGAGCCCCGGCTGGTCGGCCGCCACCACAAAGGCGTCGCTGAAGCCCTGCCGCCTCATCTCCTCCTGCCGCACGAGGGCCGCCGTCAGGCTCTGGCCGGTGGCCAGGCGCACCCGGTAGAATCTGGCACTGCCGCGGTCGAACGGGCAGATGCTCGTAGGCCCGTAGTTGCTCAGGCGCTCGCACAACCGCCTGGCGTTGGCCGGGTCGCGGAAGGCCCCCACCTGGATGGCGAAGTCGCCGGCATCGAAGCTCGCCGGACGCCGGTAGCCGCCCCCGTTCGCCGCAAAGCCCAGGGCCTCCACCCGCACCGGCACCACCCCGTCGCCCTCCATCCCCAGCGCCCTCGCCCCCGCCAGCGACAGGTCGATGATCCTGCCATCCACGAACGGCCCCCGGTCGTTGACCCTCAAGACCGTCTGCCGGCCGTTGGCCAGGTTGCACACCTTGACATAGCAGTTGAGGGGCAGCGTCTTGTGGGCCGCCGTCATGGAGAACATGTTGTAGGGCTCGCCACTCGAGGTGTTGCGGCCGTGGAAGTCCGAGCCGTACCACGAGCCCAGCCCCTCCTCGACGTAGCCGTCGGGGGAGATGAGGGTGCGGTAGCTCTTGCCGAAGACCTCGTAGGTGCGCCCGTAGCCGACAGCGGGGGTAGGGCCGAGGAGCGAGCGCGGCGCGCAGCCGGCCGAGAGCAGGGTGAGGCCCACCGCCAGGGCCAGGCAGGCGGCCTTCAGACGCCCCCAGGCCAGATTTCCGCCCAACTTCCCGCGTTCAGCCAGCGGTCCCATCAGCGACCCTCGAGATCAGCTCAGCGCCCCCTTGAGTGGGGGAGAAATCAGGTCAGAGAGAATGGTCCTAGTCCTGGGTCTAGTTAGTTTTGGGCCGGGGCCGCCCGCTCCATTCGGTTGAACCTTGGCCGCCCCTTGAGGCATGCAGGCTTGCACACCGCGTGCCGGAGAGGGCCGCGCTGGGGCTTGGCGGCAGGTGCTTACGGCTTTCTATCGTTGGCCGCCGGCCTTGATTGCCGGGCCGGGCGGCGTGTCCCTTACGGCGTGGTGAGGCGGCCCCTAGGAGCCGGTTGAGGTCTACCTAGGCGCTAAGCCAGCCGGATGGAGAGCTCCCGGAGCTGCTTGGGCTCGACCTCCTCGGGGGCGCTGGTCAAGAGGCAGACCGCCTTCTGCGTCTTGGGGAAGGCGATCACCTCGCGGATGCTGGACAGCCCGGCCAGCAGGGCCACCAGGCGGTCGAAGCCGAAGGCCACCCCGGCGTGTGGCGGGGCGCCGTAGTCGAGGGCCTCGAGCAGGAAGCCGAACTTGGCCCGGGCGTCCTCCTCAGATATTGACAGGGCGCGGAAGACGCGCTCCTGGAGCTCCGTGCGGTGGATGCGCACCGAGCCGCCGCCGATCTCCGTGCCGTTGAGGACGAGATCGTAGGAGCGGGCGCGCACCCGGCCGGGCTCGGATTCGAGCAGGGCCAGGTCTTCTTCCTTGGGCGCGGTGAAGGGGTGGTGGACGGCCACCCAGCGCTTCTCCTCGTCGTCGTACTCGAGGAGCGGGAAGTCGTGGATCCAGACGAACTCGAAGCGCGAGTCGTCGATGAGGCCCAGGCGGCGGCCCAGCCTTA
>Ga0315282_10014307_pt1 | contig 11839 bp, 10 predicted proteins | sample YL17G07_20_MG_FD_203693 | JGI IMG/M metagenome (GOLD analysis project Ga0315282, IMG submission 203693) | Sediment microbial communities from Yellowstone Lake, YNP, Wyoming, USA - YL17G07_20 | ecosystem: Environmental > Aquatic > Freshwater > Lake > Sediment | place: USA: Wyoming | collected... | reverse complement strand
ACCCCGAGCTCGCGCCGCTGTTCGGTGGAGTTCACTTTGATCACGACCCCGTCGGCGTCGTAATCCAGCGAGTCTCTTTTCTCCGTCCATTCCTTCCAATAATCGATGACTTCGCCAAGAGTTCGGCAGAGCTTGGAGTGGGGGTTGATCTTAAAGCCGAAATTTTTGATCGCCCGGAGGTTTTCCCACTGACTGGCCATTTCCTTGTCCGCGACAGACAGCGAATACAAAAAGACATCGAGTTTTCGGGCAGTGACTTCGCGCGGATCAAGAAGTCTGATCGAGCCCGAGGCTGCGTTTCGCGGATTGGCGAAAAGAGCTTCTTCTTTGGCCTCCCGGTCGCGGTTAATCTTTTGGAAGGACTCGAAAGGCAGAAAAATTTCCCCTCGCACCTCGACGTCCTTGGTTTGGGGAATGACGAGAGGAAGGCTCTTGATAGTTTTGACATTGGCCGTGACCTCGTCGCCCTGGACGCCGTCGCCCCTGGTCACGGCCTGGACGTATTTTCCTTCTTTGTAGGCGATCGAGATGCCCAGACCGTCGATTTTGAGCTCGGCGACGTACTCGATATTTTGGCCGGGAAGCAATTTTTTTATCCGCTGCTCGAATTCTTCGAGCTCTTCAATGGAAAAAGCGTTGTCCATGCTCAGCATGGGAATCTTGTGGCGGACGGTCGGAAAACCGTCGACCGGCTTTTCGCCGACGCGCTGGGTGGGGGATTCAGGCGAAACGAGCTCGGGAAATTGTTCTTCGAGACGCTCGAGCTCTTTGACGAGCTGGTCGAATTCATAATCCGAGATTTGTGGGTCGTTGTCCACATAATATTTTTTCTCATGATATTTGATCTTCTCCCGGAGTTCGACGATCCGTTTCGCCGCTTGTTCCCGGGACAAACGCTTCACTGTCATAAGGCCCCCTGTCCATGGAATATTAGCCGCAAGGACATTTTAATGATTTCGGCCGTAAAAAAAAATCCCCTCGCCGAATTGACGAAGGGATTTTATGATGTCTTTCCGTTGAGTTCTTCGGACTTTAAAAATTCGGCGTTTATTATTTAACTCCCAGCCTCTGTTTGGCTTCGGCCAGGAGCTTATTGAAGCCATCCATGGAAGCTTTTTGTTTGGCCTGGAGATCGGCGACAATTTTCTGCTCTTTTTCGATGTTTTCCTTCTTCTTTCGAAATTCTCTTTTTTCGTCGGGCGTCAGTTCTTCCTCGCTTTTCGATTCGAACTTCTTATTGAATTCCGTCGTCCATTCTTCGATGAGCTTTGAGCTTTCCTGGATTTTCTTCACGCGGTCGTTCCATTCCTTATCGCTGCTGAAATACAAATATTCAGCCATTTCCATAGACTTCTTGGATTGGGCCGGATAAAGCAGGGCGGCGTCGAGGAGGTAGCGGATGGCATCCTGAGCCAGGACCGGATTCGTCTTGGCTTCTCTGGCCAGAATGATGCCGATGTTATAGGCCATTTCGCCGGACTTTTGCTTGGCGTGGATTTCCTTGAACATCGTTAGGGCTTCTTGCGTCTTGCCCATTTTGTAGAGGATCTGGGCCACAAGTGTGGCGCTTTCCGAGTCTTTGGCATTAACTTGAGAGGTAAAGCGGAAAATTTTCTCGGCGTTGGCATAGTCTTTGGTTTCGTAGAGCCTTTTGCCGAATTTTTTCAGCTCCGCGAGAATCGCCGGCTGTTTCAGAATGTTGTAGGAATTGATGTAGGAGTCGACGGCGCCCTTCGCGTCTTTCGAATTTTCGTAAGCTTGGGCCAAGACTAAATGAGCGGTGCCGATGATAGTATTCCATGTGGCGGCGGCGCCGGGATCGGCTTCCTTGGCCTTGGCAGCTGTGGCCGTCTGGATCACCTGGTTGGCGTAGGCCTTCGATTTATCCAAGGTCTGGGCTCCTTTTGTATAAACGGCCGACAGGCTGATCAGGACCTGGCACTTGAGGTTGTCGTCGATTCCGCCCAGGGAAAGCGCTTTCTCTCCGGCGCTCGTAATTTCCTGTTCGGTTTTGCCGGGATAGATGAGCGTACAGAGGTAAGCGTTGGCGAAGTTTTCGTACTGGCTTCCTTTTCCGCCGCATTTGCCCAGGAATTCTTTCAAGAACTTGGCTCTCTCGGTTGGATTGTTAGCTTGCATCGCTTTGATATAAGCCTGATCGCATTCGCTTTGAGCCCGGACGATCCCGCCCATGAAAATGAATAGTGCGAGTGTTGCCAGAACAACTTTTTTCATGCACGACCTCTCATCAAATTTTGAAGCATAATATCCCAGCTCCTGTGAAATGTCAAGATTAAGACATTTCTTGGCGGCCCAACCTTTTCTGGGCAGCTTTGCCGCAAAAAATTTATAGCAATTTTCATGCCAGAAGCGCTTAGACTGATTAATATGAACGCAATAAATAAGGTGACAACCTAGAGGCGGCGATTAATCCGTCCGTAGCCCCCGGACCCCGAGGAACCAGTCCCGTCGGTTCCCCCCGTCGGAGAAGCCGACGGGGCCCCCCTCCGCTACGGGGGCTTGAGGACGGCCTAAGCGCCGCCCGAACGGGGATGTCACTTTTATTAATGCGTTGATATTAGCAGTCTAAACCTGGAAAAAAGAGCTCTGATTCGTTAGAATAAACACAATGAATGCCTTAGACCGAGATTTTTCCCGGCTTTTTCTCCGCTCGGTCGGGAAACCGCTCCGGGAGCGCGTCCTGCTGAGGAATTTTTCGAATTTCCGCATCGGCGGCCCCGCGGACTATTTTTTTGAAGCGAAAGCGGCCGAAGAGCTGAAATCCGCGATTCACTTGGCGCGCGGACGCGGCGTTCCTTTTTATGTCGTCGGCGAGGGGTTCAATCTTCTCTTTGATGATGAAGGATTTCGGGGGCTCATCGTCAAAAATTCGATGCCCGGCCTGAGCCTTGTCGAAGCAGGGTCTTTCCTTAAAGCGTCTGCCGGCACAGCGCTCAATGAGTTGGTGGATTTTGCCGCGGAGAACGGTCTGGAAGGCCTTGAATTTCTGGCAGGCATCCCGGGAACAGTCGGCGGGGCCGTTTACGGCAATGCCGGCGCCTTCGGCCAATGCATCGGTGATTTTGTCGAGAACGCTTATTTATGGCAGGCGGAAGGGGGAGAGTTTCGCGCTCCCAGAGATTATTTTGCTTTCGCTTATCGCTATTCGCGGCTCAAAATCAAACACGATGTTCTTCTGGAAACGGTCTTCCGGCTGCGGCACGGAAATAAAAACAATATCCGGGCAAAAATGAAGGAGTATCTCGACGTGCGGGCGGGAAAGCATCCGCCGCTCAAGACAGCCTGCGCGGGCAGCTATTTTAAAAATCCCGTTTTGCCCGATGGAACGAAAGCTCCCGCCGGTTATCTCTTGGAGCAAGTGGGCGCCCGGGAGCTCCGAGTCGGCGGCGCCGCCGTCTATCCCGGACACTCGAATTTCCTCATCAACAAGGAGAATGCCTCGGCGCGCGATGTTCTCGGTCTGGCGAGAGAACTGAAAAAGCGGGTCCGGGAGCGGTTCGGAATCGAGCTCGAGGAAGAGGTTATTTTCCTTCCAGCATCCGGCTCAGATTTTTGATTTTTTTGGGGGGCAAATTTTTCTTTCGGGCAAGGTCCAGGGCCTTGACGCCGAGGATCCGGTAAGCCCGGCGGGCGCGCGGAAATTTTTTGAGGGCCCCAAGATGCGCATAAACGGTGGCGGAATCTCCACGGGCAATCGGGCCTGTCAGTGCGGCCGCCCTGTCAAAATGTTTTACATTCTGTAAAGTTCCTTCGACCAGGGGGAGCAGAATTTTCAAAGCCTTATTTTTTTTGATGCCGGCCTGCTCGAGCAGCTCACAGGCCATGTCAAGCAGGGGGATGAAAAGATTGGAGGCTAGGCTGCACGCGGCATGGTAGAGACGCTTGTTCTCGGGCTTGACGATGACCGGACTCGCGCCGATTTTTTTGATGATTTTTCGGGCTAGATCCAGCGCTCGGGCGTCGCCATCGAGGCCGATCGTGATCTTTTTGAAATGGCGCGGCGGCGTGTCTTTCCGGGAAAAAGATTGGGCCGGATGGAACGAGCCTATCGATGCGCCTTTGGCTTTAAGCGCCATGAGCGCTTTGGAAGAAAAAATTCCACTCGTATGGAAAACAATTTTTTCCTTCCACTCGAACCGCGCGCCGGCGAGTCTTTTGGCGACACGGGCGATTTCTTCATCGGGAACACACAAAAAGATGACCGACGCATGCTCGGCCGCCCGGGCGACATCCGTCGTGGCTTTCCCTCGGCCGATCATCCGTCGGCTTTCCCGGGCGGCCGCTGGATCTTTATCCGAAATCCAGAGAATTTTGTATCCTTTTTTGGAGAGGATACGGCCTAGGGATGTCCCCAACTTTCCGGCGCCGATGATCGAAATGGCGGTCATTTTTTCTTTTTAAAAACTTCCATCCAGAAGTTGACTTCTAAAGACGAGAGCTTGGCCGCATCCTTTTCCATTTCCTTCGCCCGCTTGTGTTCCTTGAGCGTCTGTTTGAGCTCGGTGCTAAAATCCCCCGAGCCGAGCGCCTTGGCGCCTTTAAGCCGGGCGAATGTTTTGATGCCGCGGTCAGAGCTCACGACAAAAAACCGCCGGACATCGGTCTGGCGGGAAACAATCTCCATAATGGCCGCGTCCGCGGTCTCGCCGGCCGGAGGATGGACGATCTCGAAGCGGCTCTTGGGCGTGATCATCTTGCCGACATCTGCGGATGCGAGTCCGTCAAAGACGAGAATGACTCGAGTTTTTTTAAAACGCCCGAAGGCGATCAAACGGCGGACGAGCTTCAGCTTGTTTTCGGGATCCTTGAGATGCCCGGGAAATAAAACGCCGAGAAGATTATTCCCGTCTATGAGATAGGCCATTTTATTTTTCGCCCAAAGCAGCGGCGGAAAAGCGGCTCAGAGCTTCGTCGACCCTCCCGGTTTGAGAATGATGACTTCGGCCAGCCGCCCCACGTTCTTCTTGAATTCTTCCGGATCGACGTCGACGGGCGGAAACGTTCCGTAATGGATGGGGATCACTTTTTTTGTCTGGACGAATTCCACCGCTTTGGCGGCGGAGACGACGCCCATCGTGTACCGGTCGCCGATCGGGATGAAGCTCAAGTCGGGATGGAAGAATTCTCCAATAAGTTTCAAGTCATAGGTCAGGCCCGTGTCGCCGGCATGGTAGAGGCGCTTGCCGTCCATTTCGATGACCACGCCCGCGGCATTCCCTTTTTCCGCCGAATGGAGGGCGGGCACCATGTGAATTTTGACCCCCCGGGCTTCGACCGTGCCGCCGATATTCATGCCTTCGGCGGAAAGGCCTTGGGCTTGGGCTTCGACGGCGATTTCGTGCATGGCCACAAGGATGGCGCCCGTTTTTTTGGCGATGGCGAAGGCGTCGCCCAAATGATCGCCGTGGTGATGGGTCACGACGACGACGTCGGCGCTTTTGATTTTGTCCGGCGTTATGGCCGCTTTCGGATTGCCGGTTAGGTAGGGATCGATATAAACGGTTTTTGTGCCCTGGATTTTGACGGCCGAATGGCCCAGCCACGTGATTTCAAGCATGAGTTCTCCTCTCTCCCTAAAATATTATCCCGGAGGCCAGGTCATGCGCCGGCCGCCGAGCAGATGAAAGTGAATATGAAAGACTTCCTGCCCAGAGTCTTTGGCCGTGTTCAAAACGATCCGGTAGCCTGACTGGCCGATCCTTTTTTCTCCCGCGATGTGGCGCGCTTTCATCAGGATATAGGCGAGAAGATCCGCTTTATCCTCGGGGACATCGTTGAGCGAAGAAAAATGCTCCTTGGGAATGATCAGCACATGCGTCGGAGCTTTGGGGTTGATGTCTTCAAAAGCCAGGATTTTGTCGTCTTCGTATATGACTTTAGCCGGAATTTTTTTCGTAATGATTTTGCAGAAAAGGCAGTCGTTCATGGAATCCCTATCTAAATTATTCCTTAATGCGTTCGATCTTGGCGCCGAGAGCTTTGAGTTTCTCTTCGATGGCCTCATAGCCGCGGTCGATATGCTCTACGTCATTCACGGCCGTTTCGCCGCCCGCGATCAGCCCGGCCAGGATGAGAGAAGCCGAAGCCCGCAAGTCCGTGGCGATGACCTCGGCGCCGGAGAGAGGCGTCTTTCCCCGGACAATGGCCTTGTCGCCCGAGACCTCGATGCTGGCGCCGAGGCGGAGAAGCTCGTTGACATGCGAAAAGCGGCGGTCGAAAATAGTTTCGGTAATGATGGACGTGCCGGAAGCCTGGGTCATAAGAACCATGAACTGAGCCTGCATATCGGTCGGGAATCCCGGGTAGGGCGAGGTGGTGATATCCTGGGGCTTGATCTCCTGGCTTCCGACGACGCGCAGGCTGTCGTTTTTGTGGATTTCAATGATCGCACCGGAATAGCGCAGTTTTTCAATGATGGTTTCCAAGTGGACGGGATGGATATCCGTGAGCGTGATGTCCCCTTGAGTCAGCGCGCCGGCGACGAGAAACGTGCCAGCTTCAATACGATCGGGGATGATGTCGTGAACAGCGCCGCCCAATTCATCAACGCCGGTGATGCGGATGACTTCTTCGCCGCAGCCGTCGATTTTGGCGCCCATCTTCACCAGAAGCTCGCAGAGGTTGGAGACTTCGGGTTCTCGGGCGCAGTTGCGAAGGATGGTTTCCCCGCGGGCCAGCGCGGCCGCCATCACCAGGTTTTCGGTGCCGCCGACCGTCCTCTTCTCGAATTGGATATCGGCGCCATGGAGCCGCTCCGCTTCGGCTTTGATGTAGCCGTGTTCCAGCGTAATGGCGGCGCCCATCTTTTGAAGCCCGGCGATGTGGAGGTCGATCGGTCTTGAGCCGATGGCGCAGCCGCCGGGCAGGGCGACAATGGCTTTGCCGAAACGGGCGACGAGCGGCCCCAAGACCAGGATGGAAGCGCGCATGACCCGGACAAGATCATAGGAGGCTTCTTCGGAAAGGATTTTTTGGACTTGAATCGTCAGCGTATTTTTTTTAAGCTGGCAATCCGAGCCGAGCTCGTTTATCAGAGTCATCATGGAATAGACATCTTTCACGAGCGGTATGTTTTGGAGGCGGAGCTTTTCGTTCGTCAGGAGCGAGGCGGCGATGGCGGGCAGGACGGCATTTTTCGACCCGCTGATCTTGACTTTTCCCCGAAGTCGGAGGTTGTGATTTCCGAAAATCCGGATCTTTTCCACAATATTAATTGTAGTCTAACGATAGGCAAAATTCAACTTAGGCTGCGATCTAGGCCGGGGTTAGATCTATACAACTGACGAATCAGATATTAGGTTTAAATAAAATTGTCAGATGTATAGATCCGACCCCGGGTTTAAAGATCCCGGATTTAAATTGAGCTGAGTGCCTGGTCGAGGTCGGCAATGACGTCGTCCGGGTCTTCGGCGCCGACGCACAGGCGGATCATTTGCGGCGGGATGTCGGCCATGCGCCGGGCCTCTTCGCCCTCCTGCTGATGCGTAGAAATAGCCGGGATCGTGGCGACGCTTTTAATGCGGCCCAAATCCGTGGCCCGATAAATCATTCTCAGGCGATCATAAGCTTTGCGTGCGTTTTCCGGCGGGCCATCGACCCGGAAGCTCATCAAATGGCCGTAGCGGTTGATTTCTTGTCCTTGCTTGTCTTTTGAATCGACAAGCTTCATGTATTTTTTAGCCAAGGAGTGAAGATGAAATCCGCGAAGGCCGAGATAATCCACCTGATAGACCTTGGGATGCGTTTGGAGAAATTCGGCCACCTTTTGACAATTGGCGCTGACGAGGTCCATCCGCGAGCGGAGCGTCCGGAGGTCGTTCAAGGCGAAGATCGCGTTCGTCGGCGACGCGGCCGGTCCGTTATCGCGGTAGGGCAGGAATTTAACGTATTCGGCGAAGCTCTCCTTAAACAGCGGATTGTCGTTTTTGATTTTGGTCACGAGGGGTTTTTTGCTGATGAGGGCGCCGCCGATGGCGAAGCCGCCGGCGGTGATGGATTTCGTCAGCGAATGGATGACGATGTCGGCGCCGTGGGCGATCGGCCGCATCAGGGCCGGCGTCGCGCAGGTCGCATCGATGATAAAGGGCACTTCCCAGGAATGAGCAAGCTCAGCCAGCGGTTTCACGTCGCAGAACGACTGTTGAGGATTGCTCGGAGCTTCCATAAAGAGAAACCTGGTGTTTTCGTCCATCTTGGATTTCCATTCGTTTATGTCTTCGGGGTGGAGGATCCAGCGGACCTCGATTCCGCGTTCCTTCATCTTGCGGACGGAAAAATGCTGAAACGTGCCTCCGTAAACCTGGACGCAGGAGAGGAAGTTCATTTTTTCCGGCCCCTCTTTCTGCTTGACCAGGAATGGATCGACGGCCGACATGATCGCCGACATACCGGAGGCCGTGACGAGGCAGGACGTGTCATAGCCCGTCTTGTATCCTTCGAGCAGGGCCAAAACCCATTCCAGGTAATAAGTCGTCGGGTTGGCGATTCTCGTGTAACACCAGGTCGGGATAAGATAGGCCAGCGCCGCCTCGAGCTCGTCCGCGTCCCGGTAGGCCTGTGAGCTCGACAGATACAAAGGCTCCATGACCGAGCCCTGGTTCCGGTTTAAGGCTTCCTCCACGGAATACAGGCCGTGAACTGCGATCGTGTCGAATTTCCACCGCTTAACCCGGGCAAGATAGGCCTCTCGTTCCGCCAGGAGTTTTTTAGCCTCTTCTACGTATTTCATGACTCCGGGGCTGTATTTTTTTTGGTCAGGCATGAATCCTCTCTTTCATTGAAAAGCATGGTTCTGTGCCCGTTATTAAGTCTGGCATGATATAGACTAAAGGAGAAAACGCAAACGGAAGCTAGCGTCTCGTTTATGTTGCGTTTGAAAACGCATGATACAGATTTTCGACAATCCCTGAAGACTTTGGAGTTTCAGTCTATCCTAAATTGCGGTGAATGGCAAGCATGTCCTGGAGAATGGCGCACCCGGTTTCGGTTTTTCCCGCGCCGGGCCCCTGGATCGTGACTTTACCGAGGAGGTCCAGGTCGAACGTCAGGGCGTTCTGGGCTCCCATGACGCCGGCCAGCGGATCGGACAAAGGCAGCTTCTGCGGCGAGACGCTCGCCGCGATTTTTGTTCCTTCTCTTTTTGTCCGGGCGATGAGCTTATAGCGGAAGCCTTCCTGCTTGGCGTCTGCGATCAGCTGTTTGGTTATAGACGTGATGCCTTCCCGCGGGACATCCGTTGTCCGGATATTTCCGCCCAGGATGACGTTGGAAAGTATGACGATTTTCGCCAGAGCGTCGAAGCCCTCGACATCAGCCGTCGGGTCGGCCTCGGCATACCCGAGTTTCTGGGCCAGGGCCAGGGCGTCCGCGTAGGTCATATCGTCCTGCTCCATTTTGCTCAGGATGAAGTTGGTCGTGCCGTTGAGGATGCCCTTGATTTCATTCACAGTATTGCCGGCGAATCCGTTCTCAAAAAGCGTGAAGACGGGCGTTCCGCTCATGACCGTTCCTTCGATCCGGAACTGGCGCTTCTTCTTTTTAGCCAGAGCTTTGAGCTCTCGATAATAAAGCGCTGCCGGCCCTTTGTTCGAGGTCACGACGTCGTGCCCGGTCTGGAGGGCTTTTTTAATATAACTTGTCGCGGGCTCCGCAGTTTTAATGTCCGTGTACGTCAGCTCGGCGATGATATCCGCATCGCATTTGGCGATGACGTCCAGCGGATCCATGAAGACGCTTTTTTTTGCCGGGCTGTAATCGGCAAGCGTTTTTCCCTTGCTCAGAAGGGCAAGGACCTTTTTTATATCAAGACCGTTGGCTGCGATTAACGTTCCTTTAATCTTGTCCGTGATGGCAACGACCTTGGCTTCGAAGCCGAAGTTTTTTTTGAGCTCCCCCGTTTTCTTATCCAATATTTCCAAAAATCCCTGACCGACGGTGCCGCAACCGATGAGTCCGATTTTATATTTCATAATTCCTCCCAGACTATTTTTTGTAAAATATAGGAGAGAGTTTATCCTATCCGATCGATGGCCGGATGTCAAAATCAGCGGAATGATTTGAACGGCTTGGGCAAAAAAAAGGGGACACAGTACCTATTTCCCTATTTTTCTTAAAGACAATGCCTGGTAATAAGCTGATATTTATCAAAAAAAGAGAAATGCGTATTGTGTCCCTAAATAAAAAAAGGACGGCTCCGCTAGGAACCGTCCTTTTTTAAATTCAGTGAGCGCTGAGAGAGAGCTCTCTTACTTCGGCTGGGCGGCCGCTTTGATCTGGGCTTCGACCCACTCGGTCGTGACGCTCTTGGGTCTTTCGATCGGAAGTCCGAGAGCGCGGCTCCAGATCAACTGAGCCAAAACGCCGATGGCGCGCGAAACGCCGAAGAACACGGTGTAGAAGTCGTATTCCGTGACGCCGTAGTGATACAGCAGGCAGCCGGAGTGGGCGTCGACGTTGGGCCACGGGTTTTTGGTCTTGCCGTGCTTGGTCAGGATGTCGGGCGCGACTTCATAGACCATGCTGACGACTTTAAAGATATCGTCGTTGGGCAGGTGCTTGAGGGCGAATTCTCTTTGGGCGACGTACCTGGGATCGGTTTTGCGAAGAACGGCGTGGCCGTAGCCGGGAACGACTTTGCCGGCGTTCAGAGTGTCCCAGATGAATTTGACCAGCTGGTCTTTTGTCGGAACGCCGCCGAGGTCTTTCATCAGGTCCATGATCCAGCGGAGCACTTCCTGGTTGGCCAGTCCGTGGAGCGGGCCGGCGAGGCCGTCCATGGCGGCGGACAGGGAATAATACGCGTCGCTCAGTGCGGAGCCGACGAGGTGGCAGGTGTGAGCGGAGACGTTTCCGCCTTCGTGGTCGCAGTGGATGACGAGGTAAAGGCGCATGAGTTCCGTAAACGCCGGGTCCTTGACGCCGATCATGTGGGCGACGTTTCCGCCCCAGTCAAGCTTCGGGTCAGCGGGGATGTGCTGGTCGCCTTTGTAGCTGCGGCGGTAGATGTGGGCGGCGATCGCGGGCAGCTTGGCCAGCAGGTTCATGACATCTTCATATGTCGGGTCCCAGTATTCGACCTTGCTCATGCCTTTTCTGTACTTCTGCTCGAAAATCGAATCTTTCTGGAGCGCCAGGATGGCGAGGGCGAACTGGGTCATCGGATGCATGTCTTTGGGCACGGTTTTCAGGATGTCGATCAAGTACTTGGGGAGTGCGCTGCGCTTCTGCCATTCTTTCGTGATGTCCTTGACGTCATCAGTGGTGGGCAGATCGCCGGTGAGGAGCAGGTAGAAAATTCCCTCGGGAAGGGGTTCTTCACCGCCCGCAGCCTTGGGCAGCTTTTCCCGCAGCTCGGGGATGGTGAAACCGCGGAAGCGGATTCCTTCAATAGGGTCGAGCGCGGATGTTTCCCAGACCATGCACTTAACGCTGCGCATGCCGCCGTAGGCTTGGGCGATGGAGACATCGCCAATCTTCATTTCCCCATGCTCTTTGAGGATCTTCTGATACTTCTCTCGCATGGGAACCATTTTTGCGTTAAACTTTTCCTTCAATGAAGCCATTCGTTAACCTCCTGTCGTAATAATTTAAATATTAGTCGGGTCACCCGAATAATTGAAGAGAATATATAGCACGCTCAACAAGCGCTGTCAATGAAGAAATCGCGCCGGACGGCTCTTTATTTAGAGCCGTTCGCTTGATTTTTTGGGCCGCGCCCGTTATGCTGTCTTTGAGCTTAAGAAAGGAGAAGACCATGGCACCTTTAATGATTTTTCTGATTATCGTCGCCGTGCTGTTTCTCATAGCCGTCGGCATGTAT
>Ga0315282_10014306_pt1 | contig 11840 bp, 11 predicted proteins | sample YL17G07_20_MG_FD_203693 | JGI IMG/M metagenome (GOLD analysis project Ga0315282, IMG submission 203693) | Sediment microbial communities from Yellowstone Lake, YNP, Wyoming, USA - YL17G07_20 | ecosystem: Environmental > Aquatic > Freshwater > Lake > Sediment | place: USA: Wyoming | collected... | reverse complement strand
AATATTTAGAGGGAGAGACCACATTCAAACAGGCCAAGACCGTTCCAGAAAAGATTCAGGCCCTTGAGATCATGATGGCCGTCATCCCCAAACATAAAGAGACTGAGAAAATTCGGGGCCAACTCAAGAGCCGGATGGCCAAATTGAAGGAGGAGCTCCAAAGAAGGCCTACCCTTGGACGGGCAGAACAGGCGTATAACATTAAAAAAGAAGGGGCCGCTCAGGTGGTTCTTCTTGGTCTTCCCAATTCTGGCAAGTCGAGCCTTTTCTCTCAAGTCACTCATGCCTTTTCTGAGGTGGCCGAATACCCTTTTACTACTCAAAAGCCCATCCCCGGAATGATGAAGTTTGAAAATATTCAGATTCAATTGGTGGATATCCCACCCATTCAATTGAATCATACCGAACCCGGACTATCTAACCTCATTCGAAATACAGATGCCCTCCTTCTCATTGTAGATCTTACCGAAGATCCTGTCTTCCAGATGGAGATCCTTCAGGAGGAGTTGAAACAGATGAAAATAGAGGTCGTGGGGAAGGGGCCGATTCCCTTACTGGAGGGAGGATGGGTTTCCCAAAAGACCCTCCTCCTCGGCAATAAATGCGATGTCAGCAATGCAATGGAAGGATACCGGATATTTGAGACTCGTTTCAAAGACATCTTTCCCATCTCTGCCAAAGAAGGAATGAATTGTGAAGAATTGAAAAAGGAGGTCTATCAACTCCTCGACATCATCCGGATCTATACGAAGGCTCCTGGAGAGGAGCCCGATCTTACGGAACCCGTTGTGCTTAAGAAGGGAAGTGCGGTGGGGGATGTTGCCCTCTCTATTCATAAGGACTTCTTTGCTAAACTTCGATATGCAAAGATCTGGGGCCCTGGAAAATTTGGTGGACAGATGGTCAAGCGGGATCACCAGATCAATGACGGTGATGTGATTGAACTGCATATCTGAAGCCAGTTCGGAGTAATGAGTTCGGAGTTCGGAGATCAAAAAGGAAAAATAGTGATGAGTTCGGAGTTTTTTAAAAAATGGTTAAATTCTCTTTACTTTAAAAAATTACCCCGAACTCCGAACTCTGAACTCTCCATCCTCCGTAGCAGTACTACTGCGGAGGACGGGCGAACTTATCATCTTACAAGAAGACATTTTTTTCGATGGTTTTTGGGACTGCCTTTCCTCTTTTACTTTCCCTTCCATGCTCAGAAGACTACGGCAGATCTTCCCAACCCTCTAAGAAAGGAAGGAAAGAGTTCCATCGCCGAATTTTTTAAAGGAGAGGAACTCGTCTGCGAAATTGGGTTCTGGTTATTTAAACGAGTAGCCTTGGGGAAGTTAAGTTTTAAGGAGATGGAGAAAAGAGGTCATTATATGGCCACCCTTCAGGCAGAAACCTTAGGGGTTGTGGGATGGTTGACTCGGTATCGGGTAGATACCTATCGCTCCACGATGGAAGAAATTGACGAAGGAAAGCGCCTCAGGTCTTTATCATTTGAAGAGGATGTGAAGATCGGAAGCAAGTTGAGAAGGAAAAGCCACCTCTTCGATTATCAGAAGAGAAAGTGGATTCAATTAAGGCGAAGAAAGGATGGGGTCATGGAGAGGACCGAAGAGGAGATTCCTCCAGGAATGGTCTATGACGATTTCCTTACGGCCTCTTATAATTTTCGTTATGGTGTTTATGGGGAGATCAAAAGAGGAAGAAAATATACGGTGGCCACCTTTCCACGAAAGGGTTCTTCAAGTTACGAAGTGAGGGTGGCTGGGAAAGAAGAAGGGGAGAAAAGGAAAAAATCTGAGAAATTTAAAGATGGAAAAGAGTTTTACGTTAAACTTTTTTTGGATCCAGAGATTACTCATTCGAAAGAGGGCCTCATTGAGGGATGGTTGTCAAAAGAACTTTACCCCATAGAAGGGACGATCAAAGATGTCATTCTTTTTGGGGATGTCAAAGGAACCCTCATCCATAAAAATAAAGGCTGAGGCTAAGGTTTAGGTTAAGGAAAACCTAATCCCTGAACCTAAACCTCAACCTTAACCTTCGTCTTTGAAGAATGGATACCCAATCAAAATATTTCAGGCTCCATCGAAAGGATATTGCCTATTTCAAATTCATCATCGAATCGTATGAAGGGATGGCCGTCGTAAGAACCAAAGATCCTTACGAAGCCATCGTGGAGTTGATGGTGGCTCCGGGATGGGAAAAGGATGTCGATGAGATTTTAGAAGGCCTCCGAAAGGAGATCCCTATCGAGTCCTTACCTTCACCAGACTGAATGCATAGCGCATAGAGCATGGGGTTTAAGATTCAAAAGTCCCATAGTCCTATAGTCTCATAGTCTTATAGTTTTTTGACTATACGACTAAGCGACCATCTGACTATTCGACCTTTTCTCCGCTATGCTTTTGCCATTTGGCTTATTAAAGCAGTAGGAGGACAGAGTGATTCAAGACATTCCATTCCAAAAGATACTGAGTGAGGCCCTTCGAGAGGGAGGGGAGTTTGCAGATCTTTACTTTGAGCAGACTCGTTCGATCGTCATCGTTTGTGAAGAGGATCGAATAGAGAAAGTGATTTCGGGCCTCGATATGGGATTAGGGCTTCGAGTTCTTTTGGGTGGGAAAACGATTTACAGTTTTACAAATCAGATCACTGAAGAGACCCTCTTCAATTTGGCTTTGAAGATAAGTCGCGTGGTAAAAGAAAATGGAGAAGAAAGGGTGATCAATCTCACGCATTCCTCTCGTGCCTCCCTTTCAAAACCTCTCATTGGAAAATCTTCTTTTCCAATTGAGAGAGATCCTAAAGACATTTCTATTGAGGAGAAGGTTTCAGTCGTGAGGCGAGCAAACGATATAGCCCGGAAACTCGATCCTCATGTTCAACAGGTAAAGGTCCTCTATCGGGATGTGAGTCAGATTCTTTCGATAGCAAATTCAGAAGGAGTTTTGACGGAGGGAGAGAGGGTTGGGACGGTCTTTTCTGTCCAGGTCGTATCTGCAAAAGGGGATTTGATTCAGACCGGATATGAGCCCGTGGGCGGGACGATGGGTTTTGAACTATTCGATCTTTATCCCCCGGAAGGAGTGGCCGAGGTGGCGGCAAAGAGATCCCTTCTGATGCTTTCAGCAAGAAAGGCCCCCATGGGGAGGATGCCCGTCGTTTTATCAAACGAGGCAGGAGGAACAATGATCCATGAAGCCATTGGCCACGGTTTGGAAGCAGATTTAGCTCAACAAGGTCTCTCCGTCTATTCGAAGAAGATTGGAGAGAGGGTGGCCTCTCCCCTGATCACGGTGGTGGACGATCCCACGCTACCTCAAAAGAGGGGCTCTTATGCATTCGATGACGAAGGCATACCTTCTCAAAGGACACTCTTGGTCGAGGAAGGAATCTTGAAGAGATATCTCTACGATCGGCTCACCGCTCTGAAGGAAGGAGTTGGATCGACCGGAAATGGAAGAAGAGAGTCTTACCAACACAAGCCCATTCCCAGGATGAGCAACACTCTGATCGCTCCGGGGAAGACGAAGCCTGAAGAGATCATTCGTTCTGTAGAAAAGGGATTATTTGTTAAGAAAATGGGTGGCGGACAGGTCAATACCGTCAATGGAGATTTTGTCTTTGAAGTGAGTGAGGGATATTTGATTGAAAAAGGAAGAGTGGGAGAACCGGTACGAGGAGCCATTCTCACTGGTAATGGACCTCAGATCCTCAAAGAGATCGATAGGGTGGGTGATGACCTCGGTTTCAGTATTGGAACTTGCGGAAAGGATGGGCAAGGAGTTCCGGTCTCCAGTGCCCAACCCACGTTGAGGATTCCTGAGTTAGTCGTGGGAGGCCAGCAAGAATCTGCCTGATCAGACTTCATCATCGGTGAATTTAAACGAATGATTCGAATGACACCAAATTTAGCGAATGATAAAGAATTCAATTAAAAAGTTCGATTTATTCGCTGCCATTCGTTCTATTCGATTACAGAGGAAAGATGGTTTTTGTATTGGGTATTGATATTGGTTCAGCCTCATCAAAAGGAATCGTCCTCGGTGATCAGGGCCCCCTGGGTTCTTTTGAGTGCCCTTCCGGGGGAGATTTCAAGCTTACGGCCGACAAGATTAGAAAGAAATTACTTTCCCAAACCGGAATATCGGCAAGTGATATTTCCCAAACTGTAGCTACCGGATATGGATCAAAATTGGTGACCTTTGCAGATGAAGTTAAGCCGGATATCGTCTGCCATGCAAAGGGCCTTTCTTCTCTTCTCCCCTCTGTGAGAACCGTCATTGATGTAGGGGATCTTTACACAAAGGTCCTCCGCATCGATGGTAATGGAAGTGTGCACAATTTTTTAATGAGCGGAAAGTGCGCCGGAGGGAGCGGCAGGATCCTTCAGGTCATTGCTAAGGTTCTCCAGGTCAAGGTGGAAGAGATTGGTGCATTGTCTTTAAAATCTAAAAAGAGAGTTGAGTTTAACACCGGATGTGCTGTTTTTGCGGAGTCAGAGGCGATCTCCCGACTTTCCCAAGAGGTCACAAAAGAAGACCTTCTGGCAGGCATACACAGAGCTCTTGCTGCCCAGATCAACAGCCTTGCGGAGAGAATGGGTGTTGAACAGGATGTGTCCATGGTAGGTGGAGGGGCAAGAGATTTGGGTCTCGTTCAAGCCTTAAAGGAAATTAGGGGTCATGATATCCTTATACCGCAGAGACCCCATATGACGGCTGCGTTGGGTGCTGCCATCATCGCCATGGGAAACTTAGAATCCCAAAATAGACATTGAAAAGGATGAACGTCAAGGGAGAGGGGGATAGAGTTACTTTCAATAACTACTTGGGGTTAGGAGAATAAGATTGAAACTTAAATCCTTATCATGTATATTTAGCTTTGAAAAGACGTTAGAGTTTAAAGGAGAAGGTCGATGAGTGACACACAGAGCAGCATTTTTTCCACGGTAGAGAAGTATTATAAGGATTACGGGCTCAGGGCCAAGGAACTGAAAAAGGAAGGGAAAAAGATAATCGGCTATGTCTGTTCCTTTGTTCCTTTGGAAATCATCACCGCGGCCGGGTGTATCCCTTTTCGGGTGAGAGGAAATATACATGAGCCCATTACGACAGGGGATACACTCCTTGAAACCATTGTATGCCCCTATTACCGCAGTTGCTTCGACCTCTTGGTGAAAGGAAAATATGCCTTTCTCTCCGGTATGGTCATTCCTCACGGCTGTGATAGCATGGTGCGAAGCTATAGTGCCTGGAGTTATTCTTTGCCTTATTCCTACTTTCATTTTGTCAATATTCCCAATGTCTGTGACGAATCGTCCTTTGAATTCTTTAATGCGGAATTAAACACCTTCAGGAAAAGTCTGGAGAAGTTCACTGGAAAAGCGATCACCGATGATGATCTGGCTCAGGCCATTCGAATCTATAATGAAAACAGAGACAAGGTAAAAGCCCTGTATGAATTCAGAAAGGCAGATCCACCCCCCATCTCCGGAACAGAATTGATAATGATATTGACAGTTGGATCAAGCTTACCCATTGATGAAGCCAATACCTTATTTGATAAGGTGTTGGCAGATATCAAGCGAAGAGAGAAATCTCCTATCAACAAAGGTCCCCGTATATTTATTGATGGCGCATGTCTTGATAACATTGAGCTCATCAAGCTCGTGGAGGAACTTGGAGGCAGTGTGGTGGCTGATACCATTTGCAACGGAGCCAGGGATTATTTTCCACGGACGGATGTGGGAAGGGATCCCATCGATGCACTGGCCCATCGGTATCTCGATAAAATCAATTGCCCCAAGACCTACAGGGAAAACAAGACGGGCACCTTTGAAGGAGATATAGCATCCCGATTTAGTGATATTGGAGCCTATGCGAAGGAATTCAAGGCAGATGGTGCCATTCTTTATGTCTACAAATATTGCGATCCTTTTGGCTTTGAAGTCCCCGCACGAAAAGCCTACTATAAGTCCATTCATGTTCCACTTCTTCATCTGGAGGATGTCTATTCTGCGGGTACGATGGGTCAACTCAGAACTAGGATTCAGGCCTTTCTGGAAATGATCGGCTAACATTGGATAATGGGGTTTCCGAAACAAGGAGGTTTAAGATAATGGCTGAGGAACAAAAAGAGGCAAAACCGAAAAAGAGGATGACGGCAACCCAGGCGGCTGCTTCCATTGGCCCCATGGTCAAGGAATTTATTACCGGTACCCTCCGGGCTCGGGCAGAGGGAAAACAGAAATTAGCCTATACCTTTATCGTCTGCCATCATGAAGAGATTTTCCGGGCCATGGATGTTATCCCTTTGTGGACAGAGAATTTTGCCGGTATCTGCGGGGCAAAGAGAGATGCGGAAAGATTCCTTCAGAGAGCAGAATCTTTGGGCTTTTCCCGTTCCTTGTGTACCTATGCCCTTTGCGGGATCGGTTTTGACCAATGGAGAGAAGAATTGGGCCAAATGCCCCCCGATGCCCCGTGGGGGGGACAAGCAAGGCCTGATTTCATGATATCCAGCGGACAGATCCTCTGTGATCCGAGATCCAAGTGGTACCAAGCCTCCCAGCAATTTATGCCCGATGTTCCAATCTACAATATCGACCTTCCTTATCCCATGTTTCAGAGGGATCAAGATCACCGGGATGTTTGGGACTACTACCACAAATATATTGTCAAACAATTGCGCGGACTGGTAGCCTTCCTTGAAGAACAGACCGGAAAGAAGATGGATTATGATCGACTGAGAGAGTTAGTTGCTCTAAGCGATCGAACCTGGAACCTGATCGAAGAAACGTATCGTCTTCGAAAGGCTGTACCTTGCCCCATGGGAACCGGCGATGCCATGAATACGATGGTACCGATCAACTTCATGATGGCCACCCAGAAGGCTTACGATTTCTTTGTGGACCTCAAAAAAGAATTGGAGGAGAAGATTGCCAAGGGAGAAGGAGAAGTTCAGGAAGAGAAGTACAGACTCATGTGGGGAGGCGGTTTGCCTTCCTGGTTTGCCTTGACCGATTTCAATTACTTCAACAGCAAGGGAGCTTCGTTTCCTGTTGAAACCACCTATCGAATGGTCGCTCCCCTTAATGAGATGGATATCCCTGAAGCAAAGGATCCCATCGAGCACCTGGCATGGAGATGGCTTGGATTCTGGACCCTTTGGTATGATAAGGCTAAGAAACGGCCTGGATCAGAGCCAGATGTGGAGCGCTTAATTAACTGGATCGAAGAATACAAGATCGATGGGGTGGTCATGCATGAAGCATTTTCGTGTCGAACATGGCACGTGGGCCTCATCTGGCAGTTGCATCAACTGGCCAAAATATACAAACCCATCCCTGTGTTTGTGATCGGGAAAGATGGAAAGAAGGGAAAGGTTTACAGAGAGCTTCCTTCCCTCATTCTGGAAAGTGATATCATCGATATCACCTCGTATTCAGAGGTGGATACGAGAAATAAGATTGATGCCTTCATCGAAACCCTGGAATCCATTCGATTAAACAAGGCGGCCTAAATGGAAGGTTAAGGTCAAGGTTTAGGTTCAGGAATGTCATTCTGAACGCAGTGAAGAATCTCAAGAGGCGGCTCAGGGTAAACTCCGTGAAGAATCTCAGAGATCCTTCGTTTCACTCAGGATGACACCTTAACCTCAGCCTTAACCTCAATCTTTAAAAGGTGACATTGGTAGACTATTTTGCAGGCATTGATGTTGGTTCCACAATGACAAAAGCGGTGATCCTAAACAACGGGGTCATCGCTTCGATCATTGGGCCTACAGGTCCAGAGCAGCGCCGGTTAGCCAATAAGGTCATGGAAGAAGCGCTGAAAAGGGCTGATATTTCTCTCCAAGAGATCACCTACATTGTCTCTACAGGCTATGGGAGAATTAACGTCCCTTTTGCCGATAAGCAATTCACAGAAATCACCTGCCATGCCAAAGGTATTGTTAGTCTTTTCCCAAAAGCTAAGACCATCATTGATGTTGGAGGTCAGGATATTAAGGCAATAAAAGTAGACACTAATGGCAAGACCATTGATTTTGTTATGAATGACAAGTGTGCGGCCGGTAGTGGTCGATTCATAGAAGTGATCGCCGATACCCTTGGGGTACCATTGGATAAAGTTGGCGATCTATCTCTTGGAAGCAAGAACCCTGCAAAGATAAGCAACATCTGTACCATATGGGCCCAGCAAGAGGTAGCCGCCAGTTTGGCACAAGGTATACCCGTTTCCGACCTGCTTGCAGGGGTCCATCAATCCCTTGCAGAGAGGATAAGCACAATGGTCAATCGGCTAAAGGTGGAAGATGCGGTCATCGTGACGGGCGGAGGTGGTAAAAATAAGGGCCTGCTTAAGGCCCTTTCCGAACAATTGGGCCATGAGATTCTGGTACCGGAGGAGCCTTTGATCACTGGAGCCCTTGGCGCTGCCTTGATGGGAAAGGAGATTGTGGAAAAGGCCAAACAGAATCATACCCCGCTTAAAACGAAAGAACGAATCTTAGAGCAAATCGAGATCCTTTGACATCGCAGGTCACAACATGTAAGCGTATTATGATTTACTTTGATTATAATGCGACGACACCTGTGTTGCCAGAAGTACTGGTAGCTAACGCTGAGCTCAAAGATACCGAGGATAAAAACACATTTTCACAGGTCCCCGATTTTTTTTGCTTGACAAAAAATGAATATTTGTTAAACTTTTCACGTCTAAAAAATCAAAAGGGAGACCATTGAAACATTGAGAGAAAGGGGGTGAAGCTGTGATGAAAAAAGGGTTGATCATCATGGGGATGCTGGTAGGTTTTCTGTTATCCGTTATGATGGTGACTGGCGTTTTTGCAAAGGATGTGGTCGAATTCAATCCTTCTTATGGAAAGGTGACATTCGCACACAAAAAGCATGCTGAAACGCTTAAGATCGATTGCCTGAAATGCCATCATACTTGGAAGAAGGGCGAGACCAGTGGCAAGCTTTGCAAAGACTGCCATAAGGCCAAACTAGAGGGGAAGGCCATTTCCGCAAAGGATGCCTACCATAAGGACTGCAAAGGATGCCATGAAGAAGCAAAAAAAGCCAACAAACCTGCTGGCCCAACAGGTTGCACCCAATGCCATGTGAAGCCACCTGCCAAGAAGTAGTCTAAAAATTCTCTTAATGGGCGATGGAAAGGGGTAGTTCCGAAATGGAATCTACCCCTTTTTATTTGACAGGGGTCAAAGGTTTGTGTTAAATATTTCAAATACTTCCTTGCCTATAGACAGGCCTGTCTGAGGTAGGCAGGTCATTTATTTCTCTTTGTATAAGAACTCTATGAAAGAATCGAAGGTCACGATTAGGCCAGAAGAAAAGGGATTCCTTTCCATACTCTTTGACCTTTTCCGTTCGCTCAAACTCACCATCTCCCTCTTCATCCTTCTTGCCATCCTCTCGATCATCGGCACACTGATCACGCAGAATGCCACCCGTACGGAATATATTCAGCGATATGGGATCAGGCTCTACGAGGTGTTGAACTTTTTTAATCTTTTCGATATGTACCACTCTTGGTGGTTCAGCGCCATCCTCTTGCTCCTGGTGATCAATTTAATTGCTTGCTCCGTCCATCGGTTTCCAGGGGTGTGGAGCCAAATCTCTCGCGGAATCGGTTCAACTGGATTGGAAGACTCTATGTTGAAAACCCTTCCCTATGTGGAAAAGGTCCAAATGATGAGTAAGGCTGCGAACAAGGCAGAAGAGGAAGTTCAATCTCTGTTGAAGAAGTGGTTTGGTAATCCCATGCGGATCGAGACGGAATCGGCCATTACCCTCTTCTCGGAAAAGGGAAAGTTCTCCAGATTGGGAGTTTACATCACCCATTTAAGCCTTCTCATCATCCTGATCGGAGGGTTGATGGGTTCTCTGTACGGGTTCAAAGGGCATGTGGAGATCTTGGAAGGAGAGGCAGTCAATCAGATTTTTCTAAAGGCAAGAGATGAAGAAGTCTCCAAGCCCATTGATTTTTCTGTCCGCTGTGATGATTTCAATATCACCTATTACGACTTTCCTGGAAGAAAGGAAAAACATGTAAAGGAATATACCAGTGCCCTCACAATTCTTGAAAACGGAAAAGAGGTTTTGAAAAAAACTGTTCAGGTCAATCATCCCCTTCACTATAAAGGGCTGGCCTTCTACCAATCGAGTTATGGAACCCTTCACGATGTCACCCTGGGGATTCAGTGGGAGAATAAAAAAGAGAAGCAGCTTTTGAAGACCCTTGAAGGAGAGACGGTTTCGATTCCAAACTCTGATAGTCGGATCCAATTGTTGAAATATGTCCCTCAGGTCCACAATTTCGGAGAGGGGGTTCAATTGGTCCTGTTTAAGCCCAACCAAGAGCCTCGGGCCTTCTGGGTATTGAAAGACTTCCCGAAATTCGACCCACAGAATAATAATGATTTCATTCTCACCTTTGAAGGGGTCACCTCAAAAGAGTATACAGGGCTTCAAGTGACGAAGGATCCCGGAGTCTGGATCGTCTGGATTGGAAGCGGGTTGATGATCTTTGGCCTCATTGTCTCCTTTTTCTTTTCCCATCAAAGGGTTTGGATCAGAATTCCAAAGAGTTCAGATAAAGAGATCATTTTGGCCGGTTCCACCAACAAGAACCGGGTTGGTTTTGAAAAGACGTTCAACCATATGGTAGATGGAGTTCGTACAAAAAGTTCGGAGTTCGGAGTTAAGAGTTAGGAGTTTTTTCAAAAAAGCACGGTTCCAATTTCAGTATAATAATTTCAGAAAGGGCGTTATTTGAAAAACAAAGAGGTTCGTTCCTTCATCGAGTAATCATCCACGCTGGACTCGAGAGGAATTGCCCGAAGAGGGAATGGGTGTTGCTTTTTTTAGAAATGCGGTGCAATATATTCGAAACCATTTACTTTAACCCCTCACCCTATCCCTCTCCCGCAAGGGAAGAGGGGAAGCCTGCCTACCGGTAGGCAGGGGTGAGGAGGAGGGGGAGGAATTATGAATAAAGCCCAACTCATTACAAAGGTCTCAGAGAAGGCAAATGTGACTCAGAAGGTGGCCAAGGTTATTGTAGACACCCTTTTCGACGGGATGAAGGAGAGCCTGGAGAAGGGAGATCGAATTGAGATCAGAGGATTTGGAAGCTTTGTGGTGAGAAGTTATGGGGGTTATAAAGGACGAAACCCCAAGACAGGAGAGGTCGTGGAGGTTCCCCCCAAGAAACTTCCTTTTTTCAAGGTTGGGAAGGAATTGAAGGAGATTGTGAATACTGGAGGCGTTTAAAGGCTCTTCCAGTATCGTTTCTGAATCTCCTTCAATTGAAGGAGAAATTTTTCGATTCGGGGATAATCAGCCTTCTCTTTTTCAAGCAGATCTTTCTTGTCGAGAGGGAAGGCCTGAGAAAGCTCCTCTAAGACGGCCTTCACAGACCGCCTCTGACCCACCACATCGTAACCGCCCTCAAGCGTGAGTACCAGTTTTCCTTGAGCGGTGGCCTCTGCTATCTCCATCAGGATTTGAGCCATCCTTGCAAATCCCTTTTCTGATACCTCCATCCCACCCAAGGGATCATTGTAATGGATATCAAACCCGGCTGATACCAAGATCAACTGGGGTTGGTATTCTAAGGCAATGGGCTTGAGGAATTTTTCGAAGATATTTCCATATTCCGTATCACTCGTTCCTGTCATAAGGGGAACGTTCACGTTGAATCCCTCTCCCTTGCCTTTGCCCACCTCTGTTGCCGCCCCTGTCCCCGGATAAAAGAAGCCATAGCGGTGAGTGGAAAAGTAAAGGACCCGCGGGTCTTCATAAAAAGAGT
>Ga0315282_10014305_pt1 | contig 11841 bp, 10 predicted proteins | sample YL17G07_20_MG_FD_203693 | JGI IMG/M metagenome (GOLD analysis project Ga0315282, IMG submission 203693) | Sediment microbial communities from Yellowstone Lake, YNP, Wyoming, USA - YL17G07_20 | ecosystem: Environmental > Aquatic > Freshwater > Lake > Sediment | place: USA: Wyoming | collected... | reverse complement strand
GAGGCGGAGATCCAGGCGCTGATCAAGCAGTTGGGATCCGCCAGCGCCAGCGAACGGGCCGGGGCGATTGAGGCACTGCGGAAGATCGGCGAGGCCGCACGCGTGGCGCTGGCGAAGACCGAAGCCGCCGAGACGCTCGAACCGCAGCACTTGCTGCTGGTGCGGCGGCTTCAGGGCGACATGCTCGTCGGGCAGACGCCGCTGCAGCCGCTGGGTCTGGCGGGCCTGAGTCCGTTTGGGGAAGACAAAGAAAAGGGCATCCCAGGCAACCCGAACCTGCTCCTCGACAAGGACAAGAAGCTGATCGTAATGAACGGCGAGTTCGTGCTGGAGCAGGGACCGCTGGAGTACCTGGTGGTGACCAAGGGACCGAACGCGCGGCTGCACGAGACGGTGACGGCGGTCTACGCGCGGCCGCGCGACATCTGCTGGGCGCTGCTGGCGTGCGCGTACACCTACGCCGGGGAACTGGGCGAGGATGGCAAGGTCAACCTGCCCAAAGACGCGGGCGTGATGATCTCGGTCGAATACTTATGGGAACCGGCGCACGCGGAGATGGATACCGGCATTGACGCCGGCAAGCTTATCGCCACGTTCCGGCAGAAACACGCGCTGGTGGACAAACTGGACGGGCGGGAGCGCGAGAACCTGCTGCTCGACCTGACCAACGACCTGGGCTTCCTCAAACGGCTGCTCGACCACGACGAGGTGGACGACAACACCGGCAACGTGACCGCCAAGTCGCCGTTCACTGAAGAGACGCGCGACGACGCGTGCGTCGCCGACGCCGCCAAGCGGCAGGCGCTGCTGGACGCGCTGCAGGCGTACCTGAAGAAACATCCGCAGCAGGGCGCGGCGAACGCTGTGCCTCTGCCGGAGAAGAAATTGGTGCGCCTGCCGATTGAGTATTTCGTGTGGAATTCGGGGACCGGCAAGCCGATGAAGCGCGCGCCGTTTGCGTTCACCGGCTCGAAGTTCGAGCCGGATCCCGATAACAGGAGAAGGATGATCTTCCTGGCCGACCTGGAGAAGTCCATCGTTGCCTGCAAGCTCGACCCCTACGCCATCCTCAACACGCCGCTCGATACACGCGCGGTTGACCCGCAGCACGCCGCGGGCTACGGCATGAACTGGCGCGCGGCGCCACGGCGGGGCACGAAATGCCGCGTCATCTTCGAGCCCTGGAAAGGCGACGAACTCAAGGACGATGACCTCCGGGACACGGGCGACCGTACCGTCGGGCCTGCGCCCGCGCCGGCGCCGGCGCAGCCGTAGCGCGCAAGGAGAAGAACGGTGGCGCGCTTCCTTTCCGCCTTCCGTGCGTTCTGGCCGGCTCTGCGACAGCACCTCCTGCGGCGGCGCCTGCTGGGATTGCTGCTGCTTTCCTTCGCATTCGGCATAGCGCTCCCGTACGGCTTGCGCCTGGTCCTGCCGGCCGGGCCGGCGGCGCCGTACACCGCAATCGCGGCGTCGTTCATCATTGATCTGGCGGGACTGGCGGTGCTGCTGTGCTGGCTGCCGTTGGCCGCCGCCTCGCGCCAGCCGTGGGCGGGCGCCGCGGCGTGGCTGGGCGGGGTGCTGGTCTGCGGTGCGGCGTGGCTTGGCCTGGCGTCGGCCGGGACGCATCAGGAGTCCGCGCGGACGTTCTTCGTGCTGTGGGGGCTCTTTGCGGGGCAGGGGGCGCTGGTCGCGGCAGCGTATGGAGTGCTGGCGCTGCTGTGCGGCCGCGCGCGGCCCCTCGCGGCGCAACTGACACTGGTGGGTTTAAGCCTGGCGGCGACGGCGCTATTCTGGTCGCGGGAGCCGATCCAACTGCTGTCGCGCGGCGCGGCGGACCAGGAGGCATCGGCCGCGGCGCTCCTGACCGGCGCCGTGATGAAGCTCAACCCGCCCATGGCCGTGGCCAGCGTGTGGCATCAGCAGAGCGACGCGGCGCGCATGCCGGGGCCGGCAAGCGGTAGCCGCTTTGACCTGATCCGCGCGCCGATGACATACGAGGTCTGGATTGGTTCATATCAGGCGGTGCCGTACCCGCATGTGCTGCCCGCGGCGCAGGAGGACGGATTCCGATTCGGGCTGATAGCGACGATGCTGCTGTGGGGCCTGCCGCTGCTGTGCCTGGCGGACGTGCTTGCGGCGTTGCGGGATTCCGGCGGCGGGTCGTGCGCTGGCGGGCAGACGCCGGAGACGTTATAAACCCAGCCGGCATTGGCATGGAGATGGCAACCGCGCTGTGATCCATATCGGCACCGTACCCTATCTCAACGCGCAGGTGCTCATGTATGGGTTGCAGCCTGAGACGCCGCGCTACACGTGCGAGGCGCACCCGCCAAGCGTGCTGGTGCAGAAGCTGCGCGACGGCGCGGTGGATGTGGCGCTGGTGAGTTCCATCGAGTACTTCCGCCGGCCGGACTACTGCATTGTCCCGGACCTTGCCATCAGCGCGCAGCGCGAGGCGTGGAGCGTGAAGCTGTTCCATCGCGGGCCGCTGAAGGCCGCCCGGCGCGTGGGGCTGGACCCGGCCTCGGAGAGCAGCAACGCGCTGCTGCAGATCATCCTGTACGAGAAGCTGCAGCTTGGCGTCGAACTGGCGCCGCTGCAGTTTGGCGAGGACCCCGCGGCGCGCGGCGATCTGGACGGTTTCGTGATGATCGGCGACCGGTGTCTGACGTACGCCGCGCCGCCGGGCTATGAGGCCGTGGACCTGGCGGCGGAATGGCACGGCTTCACCAATCTGCCGTTCGTCTTTGCGCTGTGGCTGGTGCGGCGAGGCGTGGACCTGGAGGGGCTCAATACGGACCTGTTTCTGGCCAAGCGCGAGGGGCTGCGGCACGTGGACGACATCGCGCGCGAAGCGGCGCCGCTGCTGAACCTCGATTACGTCCGCGCAAAGACGTACATCTCGCGCATCGTCCACTACGATCTCGGGCGCCAGGAACTGGGCGGCCTGGACCTCTTCCGGCGATACCTGATCCGGCAGGGGCTGGTGCCCCCAGGCTCGGGCTTTGACCTGTACACGCGGTGAGCGGCGCGCGCAGGCCACGGTGAACATGGGCGAGACGCCCATGCTTCGAGGACGCGGGCGGCGCATGGCCGGCTTAGTGAAGGGAATCCTGGAGAGAGCTGCCGCGGGAGTGCGCATCAGCCGCGACGAAGGCGTCGCGCTGGCGGAGCACGCGGACCTGAACGCGCTGGGCCAGGCAGCGCTGGCGGTGCGGCGGCGTTTGCATCCGGAGCCGGTCGCAACGTACGTGGTTGACCGCAACATCAACTACACGAACATCTGCTGCGCCGCGTGCGCGTTCTGCGCGTTTGCCCGCAGGCCGGACGACCCGGAAGCGTACGTCCTGCCGCGCGAGGAACTCTACCGGAAGATCCGCGAGCTTGAGGCCATCGGCGGCACGCAGATCCTGCTGCAGGGCGGCCATCACCCCTCGCTGCAACTGGAATGGTACGAGGAACTGCTGCGGGACATACGGCGGGAATTCCCGCGTCTGCATGTGCACGCATTTTCGCCCAGCGAGGTCGTCCACTTCTCGCGGCTCTCGAGGCTGCCCGTGCCGGAGGTGGTCCGCCGCTTGAAGGAGGCCGGACTGCACTCCATTCCCGGCGGCGGCGCGGAGATCCTGGTGGACCGCGTGCGCACGCTGATCGCGCCCGGCAAAGCGCGGACGGACGAATGGCTGGCCGCGACGGCCGCCGCGGCGGACGCGGGCCTGAAAGGTTCGTGCACGATGGTGATCGGGCACGTCGAGACGCCGGCGGAACGGGTCGAGCACCTCGACAGGCTGCGCCGCGTTCAGGACGAGCATCGGCCGTTCACGGCGTTCATCGTCTGGACGATGCAGCCGCGGCACACGCGGCTGGAGGGCACGATCGAGCCGGCGGGGGCGTACGAGTACCTGCGCACGGTTGCGCTGGCGCGCGTCTATCTGGACAACGTACCGAACATCCAATCGAGCTGGGTGACGCAGGGCGCGAAGATCGGGCAGCTCAGCTTCCTGTACGGCTGCAACGACTGGGGCGGGCTGATGATGGAGGAGAACGTCGTGCGCCAGGCCGGCACCGTGCATCACGTTCAGATCGCGGAACTGCGGCGCTTGAGCGCGGAGTTGGGGCTGGCGCTGCGGCAGCGCGACTACTACTACCGCTATGTTGACGCGCCGGGAAGCCCGGCCTGAGATTCTACGTGCTGCTGCGCATGCGCCGAGAAGTCTTGGCCCTGAGGCGCGCGACGTAATCGCCGAGGAACGTGGCGGTCCGGCTCATGTAGAAGCCGACGTACTTGACGTCCGCTTCGAGGATGTGCTTCGTCAGCCAGCCGGCCATGAAGGCAGACATTTCGGCAATCACGCGGGGCCGGCCTTCCCGGCAGCGCTTGGCCAGTGCGTTGATCCGTTCCACGAAGGCATCGTGGGTCATCTTGTGCCACTCGAACTCGCTGCGCGGGAACCGGATGCGCCGCATCAGCGCCTCTTCGGCCCTGAAGTGTATCCGCGCATGGCCGACCGCGGCGGCAAGGGCCTGCCGCACGGCGGCGGTATCGGCGCCGCCAGCCTTGGCCAGTTCCAGGAATGTGTTGGTCAGCTCAAACCAGTGCCTGTGCTGTTCGTCAACCACCGGCACGCCCAGTCCGTAACGCTCGTCCCATACGTACTTCGCCATGTATCCGCCCCCCCTCGCACCGAGTGTCCATTGTAGGGGCAGAGGCCGGCAGCGTCAACTGGCGCGCGGGACGAAGGCGGCGGTGTATATCACCACGGACGGCATTGTTCCGGAGGAATGGATCATGGTGAAGATAGAGGCACGCAGCTTCGTGCTGAGCGCGATCTGGCTGGTGGCGGGGCTGGCCTGCGCCGGCGAGCCCGATGCGGAGGGCTTTGTCAGCATCTTCAACGGCAAGGACCTGACCGATTGGGACGGCGCGCCCGGGTGGTGGTATGTCGAGGACGGCGCGCTGACGTCGCAGAGCACGGCGGAGAAGCCCTGCAAGGCGTGCAACTACCTGATCTGGAAGGGCGGCAAGCCGTCCGACTTCGAGTTGCTGGCCGATTTCCGTCTGAGCGCCGCGGCGAACTCCGGGGTTCAGCTACGCTCGGAAGCGTTGGCGAACTGGGACACGTCCGGCTACCAGGCCGACATGACCGGCGACGGCGCACTGGTCGGCTTTGTGTACCATCACAAGCGCGGCTTGATTGCAGGGCGGGGCGAGAAGGCGGTGTTCGGCGCGGACGGCAAGAAGGAAGTGCAGAAGATCGGCGATCCCGCGGAACTGCTCAAGCAGTACAAGAAGGAAGACTGGAACACGTACCGCATTGTCTGCCGCGGCCCCGAGATCACGCTCTACGTCAACGGCACGCTGATGTGTCAGATCACGGACAAGCACGCGACGCTGGCCGCGTCCAGCGGCATCATCGCCCTGCAGATGCATCCGGGACCGCCGATGAAAGTACAGTTCAAGAATATCAGGCTGAAAGAACTGAAGGACGCAAAGCCGTAGAGCGGTGCGCGGGCGGACCCGCTGCATTAAGCGCACGACCATCGGCACGGCTTGCGGGCTACGCTCCGCCGTGCTAGAATGCAGTCATGAAAACGAAGGTCAAGAAGGCCAAGCCCGATGTGCCCTTTGACCCGGTCCTGTTCGCGGCCAAGGTTGCGGCACGCAAGCCAACCCCCAAGGACAAGAACGACTGCAAGGAGCGCGACGACGACGTTATAGAGCCGAAGGAGTATGAGACCATGGAGGACATGGCCGAGGACCTATGACCTACCGGCGCACGGTCCGTTTCAAACGCGAGTTTCAACGTCTGCCTCTTGAGATGAAGCGCGCGGCTCGCGCGAAGTTCGCGTTGTTCAGCCATGACTGGCGGCACCCCTCGTTGAACGTCCACAAGGTGGAGGGCGGACTGTGGCACGGACACTAGGTCTTTGATCTGTACATCACTCACCGCTACCGGGTTCTGTTTGTTGTTGACCATGACGTCGTGCTGGCTTTTTCCATCGGCCCGCATGATATTGTGTCCACATGAGGCCGCGTGCGCGACCGGTGGGCGGTGAAGTCGCGCGGAATCACAGATGTCCCCGTCTACATTGTTTGCGCTTTCCCGCTGCTACTTCCCCGCCAGCAGCGCCGCGAGTTTCGCGCGTGCGGCCTGATACGCGGCGGGGTCTTTCTCCCACGCGAACCAGGATTCGGCGAGCGGGCGCACGATTTTCTCGGCGTCGTCAGCCTTGCCGGCGCGTTCCAGCATTGCGAAATACTCATAGTCCTGAATGCCGTCGCGCAGGGCTTTGAGGCGGATCGTTGGCACGATGCCATCGTAGCCGACCGCGCGCGCCGGGTAGACGAGCGAGCCTTCGCCCTGGAAGATGATGCCTTTCTGTCCCTGCTGCGGTTTGCCGCTGCCCGAATAATACGGCGCTTCCTTCCACGGGTCGTCCACTTTGTCCCAATACGACAGGCCGCCCCAGTACAGCAGGCCCTTCATGTGGCAGCGCCACGCGATCCACGTCGGCACGCGGTAGTTCAGCAGCGGATAGTCAATGTGCCACCACGGCGTGGGCTGGCCCTGGCAGAGCGCCGTGTACGTCCAGATCGTCTCGCCCAGCGCCTGGCGCTGCGCCGCGCTGTCCTGTTTGTGCAGCGAGAAGAGCGGGCACCAGATGTCCACAGCGCCGTAGAGGTCGCCCCATGCGCTGTCCGCGCCGCCCATGCCCGGCGCCGTCCAGGTCTGCTCGACGACCATCACCTTCAGGGCCGACTTCGCTTCGCGCACGGCGCGGCCCCACTTCTGGACGAAGCGGTAGTCGTCGAGCGTGTTCGGTTCGTCCTTCAGGTAGGTGAAGAAGACGACCTGCGGGCGGTCGAGTTCCTTGGCCGCGACATCGAAGGCGGCGAGCCACGCGCGCAGCTTGTCGCGCTGCGCTTCCGGGTCCTTGACGGCGCTGCTGGGGTGCGGCGTGGGCAGAGCGTTGACGTGGTAGCGGTCCACGAACTCGCGCAACGCCTGTATCTGGTCGGGTGGGATGCGGAATGAACCGTCCGGCTGCGCCACCGGCGTGAGCATCTTGCCTGGCGGCACGGCGTTCAGGCGGTGGTCGCTCAAGCATTGCGCGCACTGCTCCTCGACCGCGACCCAGTCGGTGGGCTCCGGTTCCTTGTTGGCCTTGGCGCGCCCGCGGTAGTAGCTCCGCATGCGCGGTGCTGGCGAACCGAACTCGGTGACCAGCGTGGGCGTGGCGGGCAGGCTGAAGTTCCAGACGGTCAGCGAGACGGGAACGTCCACCGCCTTGCCCTCGGCCGCCGTCACACGGTAAGCGCCGGCGTACTCACCGGGCCGCGCATTCTCCGGCACGAAGACGTCCACCCAGAAGCCGTGCGTCTCGTTCGCGGGCAGATCGAAAGGAACGGCGGCGATGCGCGCGCCTTCGAGCTTCTTCCCCGCCGACGGGTGCTGGAATGGAATCAGCGGGTCCGGAAACCAATCGGGTTTGAAGGCGGTGTTGCGATGTGTGCCGGTGTCCAGGTGCAACTGATGCTGGCGGTAGAGCCGCGCATCGGCCGCCTTAAGGACCGCGCCGTCGGGGCCGCGCAGGTCGCTTCCTTCAACGCGCACGCCGGCGATGGGCGCGTCGGAACGGACGAGAATCTGAAAGCTCTCCCATTCGTTGCGCGCCGCGGCGAGCTTGACCGGCTTGAGTTCCTCGGCCGAGTCGCCGCGCAGGACATGCCGAGTGTCCGTGACGGTCCAGACGCGCAGTTCGCCGGCGAAAACGCCGGCTGCGAGCAACGTGAGCGGGAAGAGCAGGAGCGAAGCGAACGGTTTCATACATATCCTCCAGGCTATGAGGACATACACCGGTGTGAGGGGCACAGCCCCGCGCGGGCTTGGGCTGAGCCGAGAATCCTCAGCCATCGCCATGAAAGCGCTGGCGCTCCGCAAGGAAGACGTGGTATGAGCGAGGCGTGCGGGCAGGCCGGAGCTTTCGTGAGGCGTGGGGTGGGTCGGGCGGTATGACCGTGAAGCCCCGTTGGGCCGGAGGGGAAACAGACAATGAAGATAGACCATGATCTGCACATACACACCTATCTGTCGTCGTGCTGCGCGGAGAAGGAACGCCAGACCCCACGCAACATTCTTGCTCTGGCGGAGGAAATGGGAGTGAACACAATCGGCTTTGCCGACCACATGTGGGTGAACCCTGATCTTCCGCCAAGCGACTGGTATCGTTCACAGGACGAACGCCAAACGTCCAGACTTCGGGCAGACTTGTCGTCCGTCTCGACCCGTGTACGCGTTCTTGTCGGATGCGAAGCCGACATGGTGGCTCCCGGCAAGGTGGGGCTGACGCCGGAAGCTGCCGGAAAACTGGACTTTGTGCTTCTGGCATGCAGTCATTTCCACATGAGGGAATTTGTGGAACAGCCTGCGAGCCATGCTCCACGCGACATCGCCAGGCACATGCTCAAGTTCTTTCGTGCCGGTGTTACGAGCGGCATCGCCACCTCGATCGCCCACCCATTCCTGCCTTGCGGGTATGTGGAGCAATACGATGCGGCCATTGCGGCAGTTTCGGACGGTGAGTTTCTCGATGCGTTTGGCCAGGCTGCCGAACAGGACGTGGGACTTGAAGTAACCGCCGCATTCCTCCCTTCGCCACCGGAGAGCAGTTTCTCTTTGGAGACACCGGTGCGCTTCCTCTCCCTGGCGAGAAAGGCGCGATGCCGATTCACATTCGGGACTGATGCACACGATCCAGAGGCACAGAAGCGATTGCCGGAACTCATGCGCATCGTGAAGGCCGTGGGCATCACGAACGAGGATGTCCTGCCGCTTTAGGAATATCCGAGTGCCTATGGCATCTGGTATGGCTGGGCCGGCGGCATGTTCAGAATGCACCCCGGTTGGGGCGAGCGATCAGCCGATCACCCGCCGCATCTTTTCCGCTCGGTCCAGGATTGCCGACCACGCGCGCGCAGCGTCGCCCGCCAGCGTCAACGTCGGACGGAGCGCGTCGAGTGCCGCCAGGGCCTCTCGAGCGCGCTGTCGCGCCGCATATTCGGCCGCGACGTCTTCCAGCCGGCGCCGCAGTGTCACGATCCCCGCGTCCTCGGGATCGCAGGCGGCCGCCAGCCGCGCCTTGAAGTCGCCTTCCGGGCGGCCATCGAGCCGTTTGCGGATGCTCGCGAGCACCTTCCGCAGCTTCTCCGCACGCTCGGCAACGTACGCATCCTGCGGCAGCCCTGCGAGGAATGGAAGGCGCGCGCACGCCATGTACAGGTTGCCCGCCGGAATGCCGTGTTCCGCCAGCCGCCGCGCGTTCTCCTTGAAGTCACTGACAAAGCCGTCGCGCGCGTACAGCGCCAGCGCGTCCACCGTGTCCACCTGGTTGAAGACGACAAGCGTGCGTTGCGCCAGATCAGGCCGTTCGCGCAGCACCACAGGCACCCAGTCCTCACACTGGAACAGTTGCGGCAGCGCGAGGAGGACCAGGATGTCCGCATGCAGCGCCTGCTCGACGATCAGGTCCACGCGGCGCGCTTCGTGGAAGAGCGGGATCCAGGGCGTGTCAATCAGCACGGGCGGCGTGTTCCGCCAGCGGCTTTCGCAGCGGCGCACGAGTTCCACGCGCCGCAGCGTCCACAGCTTGCCGACGTCGAGCGTACGGCCGTCGGGCCGGCGCCGGCCCATCAGCAGGTCGCGGCGTTCGTCCCACGAGGCCGGCACGGTCTCGCCGGGCCGGTACGCCGGGGCATCGAGGAAGGCCACGAACTGCTCGAGCTGCTCGAGTTCGTCCGCGACGTAGTCGTGCAACACCAACAGGTCGGGCCGCTGCGCACCGGCCTTCTTGACTGCGGCGATGGTCGCGCGCAGGCGAGGCTCGGGCGACATCTCGTCCAGGCGCGGCGCGTGCGGGCCGAGAACCGTCGCGAGCATCTCCGCCAGGCGATGATACGAGAAGCCCTTGGTCACAAAGGCTGCGGCTTCGGCGCGCGAGAGATACGAGAGCCGCACCTGCCGGTCGGCCTCGCCCGCGGCCGGCGCGCGCACGTAGGTGTTGGTCTGCGTGCAATCGCGCACCGCCGTGGGGAGCAGCTCGGAATCGCCCCACAGCGCGCTCACGAAGCTGCTCTTGCCGACGCTGCACAGCCCTGCCACGAGCACCGACCAGGCCGAAGAGCGGAAACGCGCTGCCGCCTGCTCGAGCGCCGCGGCGTACTCCCGCGCTTCGCGGCCGGCGAACGCGACGGCGTCGGCGAGGAGCGACTCCACGTCGCCGGCCCAAACGCTCTCTCTCCGCGGGACAGGGCCGACGCGACCGAAGGGAGGGCGGGGCGAGGGGGCGCGGCCGTCACTGTCAGGTTGAGCGTCCTTCGCGAATGGACTGCCGTCGCTCATGTCGGACAAGGCGCAGGCGAACTCCTTTGGCGTCGTCTTGTACGCTTAACGCGGCCACTTCGCCACAGCATTTGGCGGGACGGAACAGGAGCGCGTGTGTGACACAACAGGCGCGGCCCGACGCTTCTTGTCGCAGCCTCGTCCGCTGTGCTACAATGGCACCAAAGCAGTCGGGTTCGCCCGGCGCGCCTGGGGAGGGGGCGACGGCGAGCCGAAGAGGGGGGGCCATGAGACTTTTCACGGTGGCTTGGGTGACGGTGTCGCTCCTCGCGCTGTTCTTTCACCCGGTGCGAGCGGCGTCGGCGGAGGAAACGGCGCCGGCGGACCTCACCGCGTCCAAGGCCGTGCTCGAAAGGCTCAAGGCCGACGGGAAGATCAGAAAGTACAAGCTCGATCCCGGCGACAAGGGCTTGCTGAAACTGGACCTGAGCGAGTCCGGGATTGTGGACTTGACGCCGCTCAAGGGCATGCCGCTGGAATGGCTTCACATTGACGGCAACGACCACAATCCATCCAAGGTTGTATCGGCGGCGGGGCTCGAGCGCATGCCGCTGAAGGAACTCAGTCTCCAAGGCAACGTTGCGCTGGAAGACATCAGTGCCCTCAAGGGCGCGCCGCTGAAGGTCTTCAAGATCAGCGGCACGCACGGCGGCCAACCGAAGGTAACGGACATCAGCGCCCTCAAGGGAATGGACTTGGTCGAGGCTGGCATCGCCGGGCCGGTCAAGGATCTCAGTCCCCTTGCCGGCATGAAACTGGAGAAGGTCTTCCTCAACTGCGAGTCCAAGGACGTGAACGTCCTCAAGGGCATGCCGCTCAAGTCGGTCCACCTGGCGGGCGCGGTCACGGACATCAGCGGCATCGAGGGTATGGCGTTCAAGACGCTCTCTCTGCACGGGGCCTACCAGCTTGTGGACCTCAGCCCGCTCAAAGGCATGCCGCTGGAAACACTGGACCTGTTCGGCGTCAAGGCCAGTGACCTGAGTCCCCTCAAAGGCATGCAACTCGGCAAAACGTGGCCGGGGCTGTGGATTCCGTCGGGTGTCACCGACCTGAGCCCGCTGGCGGGAATGCCTGTCACGCTGCTGGACCTGGGCGGGACGAAGATCACGGACCTCAAGCCGCTCAAGGAACTGCCGCAGTTGCAGGAACTGCAGCTTAGCCCCGCGGCGAGCGACATCAGCCCACTGCAAGGCCTGAAGCTCAAGTCCCTCAACGCTTCGGGTTGCCGGGGGCTGGCGGACATCAGCGCGCTCGCGGGAATGCCGCTGGAGCGCCTCAACCTCATGAACACGAAGATCGCGGACATCGGCCCGCTCAAGGGCCTGCCGCTAAAAGCCTTGTTCATGAACAGCACGCTTGCGGGCCAGCCGGTTCCCGTGACGGACCTCAGCCCGCTGCAAGGCCTGCCGCTGAAGGAACTGAACATAAGCTGCCAGCC